>Ga0256894_1000352_pt1 | contig 10286 bp, 5 predicted proteins | sample MC6MC0667MT_FD_190187 | JGI IMG/M metagenome (GOLD analysis project Ga0256894, IMG submission 190187) | Metatranscriptome of enriched soil aggregate microbial communities from Iowa State University, Ames, United States - MC6-MC0667-MT... | ecosystem: Environmental > Terrestrial > Soil >... | reverse complement strand
GATTTATCTCGTAACAGGAGGAAGCGGATTTATTGGTTCTCATTTAATAGAAAAATTATTGAAAGAAGGACATTCTGTCATAAACATTGACAATTTTGATGATTTTTATGATTATAAGATAAAAATTAAAAATACTTTAGCTTCTCTTGAAAAAAATATTGATTTTGAATTTTCTGAAAAAGAAAATGATATTCAAAATTTAATTTCTATTTCAAAATCAGAATCTTACACTTTATATTTCCAGGATATCCGAGACAAAAATGGTTTAGAGAAAATATTTCAAAATCATCCGATTGATTTAATCATCCATTTGGCCGCTCTTGCCGGAGTACGTCCTTCAATTGAAAGACCTTTAGAATACGAAGAAGTCAATGTGCGCGGCACAATGAATCTTTGGGAGCTGTGTAATCAATTTAATATTAAAAAATTTGTTTGCGCTTCATCATCAAGTGTTTATGGCAATAATGAAAAAACTCCTTTCTCTGAAACTGATAATGTAGACCAACCCATTTCACCCTATGCGGCAACAAAAAAAAGCGGAGAAGTTTTAGGCCATGTTTATCACAGTTTATATGGAATAGACATCATTCAGCTTAGGTTTTTTACGGTTTACGGACCAAGGCAAAGACCTGATTTGGCGATTCACAAATTCACAAAACTCATTTCAGAAAACAAAGAAATCCCTTTCTACGGTGATGGAAACACCGCAAGAGATTATACTTATATTGACGACATCATTGATGGAATCTTAAAATCAGTCGATTATCTGGAAAAAAATTACGACATCTATGAAATTATCAATTTAGGTGAAAGCGAAGTTGTCACTTTATCTGAAATGTTGTCAGAAATTGAAAAAAATCTCAATAAAACTGCCATCAGAAAAATACTGCCACTACAGCCGGGTGACGTGCAGAAAACCAGCGCAGACATTACAAAAGCTAAAAATCTGATTGGTTATAATCCCACCACAAACTTCCAAAATGGCACAAAAAAATTTGTGGAATGGTTTTTGAGAAAATGACATCAACCTACTGCGATTGCACTCATAAAAGCATTTGCAGTAAAATATAGACAAAAATTAACAAAAGAATTGAAAATCAAGTCATAAAAAAAGTTTATAATATAAGCTATTTTTATACTTTTGCAAAAAATAATAAATTATGTACTGGACATTAGAATTAGCTTCATATTTAAGCGACGCACCTTGGCCGATGACAAAAGCAGAACTTATCGACTATGCAATAAGAACTGGTGCACCAATGGAAGTGGTAGAAAACCTTCAGGCAATCGAAGATGAAGGAGAAATTTATGATGCTATCGATGAAATTTGGAGCGACTATCCAACAGATGAAGATTATCTTTGGAACGAAGACGAATATTAATGAAAAGCATTTAAGCTTTAGGTGGTATACTTAAAGCTTTTTTTTAAATATATAATACACACCAAAGCGTGTAATTTTAATATGCTTAAAGCAATAAGCTTTGAGCTTAAATCAAATTCTATGAGTTTTTTAAATAAAGTTCTTAAAGGGTTTTTGGGAGACAAAAAAGCGCAGGACCTAAAGGAAGTAAAAAAAGTTGTAACAAAAATCAAAGCTGTTGAGCCAAGTGTCGGAGAATTATCTGATGATGGTTTGAGAGAAAAAAAACTGCCGAGTTTAAATCTAAAATAAAAGAAGCGACAGCAAGTATCACAGCGCAGATAGAACAAATTAAAGAGCAAATAAAAAACTCTACCAATGTTGATGAGAAAGAAGCGCTTTTTTCTAGAATAGAAGCTTTGAAAAAAGATTCTTACGAGATTGAAGAAAAAGTTCTTTTGCAGGTTCTTCCGGAAGCTTTCGCCTTGATTAAAGAAACATCAAGAAGATGGACTCAAAATGGAGAAATTCGTGTAACAGCAACCGATTGGGACAGAGAATTGGCTGCTGCTGGAAAAGATTTCATTGAAATCCAAGGAGATCAGGCGGTTTGGAAAAACTCATGGAATGCAGCCGGAACACCAGTAGTTTGGGATATGGTGCATTACGATACGCAGTTTATTGGTGGTATCATCCTTCACAGCGGAAAAATCGCTGAGATGGCAACCGGAGAAGGTAAAACTTTGGTAGGAACACTTCCTATTTACTTAAATGCTCTTCCTGAAAGAGGAGTTCACGTTGTAACAGTGAATGACTATCTTGCAAAAAGAGACTCGGCTTGGATGGGACCTTTGTACCAATTCCACGGAATGGCTATCGACTGTATCGATAATCACCAACCGAACTCAGACGGAAGAAGAAAAGCATACAACTCAGATATTACTTACGGAACCAACAACGAATTTGGTTTTGATTACCTGAGAGATAACATGGTAACTTCACCTACAGAACTGGTACAAAGAGAACTAAACTTCGCAATAGTGGATGAGGTTGACTCGGTATTGGTAGATGATGCAAGAACTCCATTGATTATTTCTGGTCCGGTTCCTCAAGGAGACAGACAAGAATTTGATCTTTTAAAACCTTCTATCGACAGAATCGTTGAAGTACAGAAAAAAACTGTTTCTGCAATTTTTAATGAAGCTAAAAAATTAATCGCTGCAGGAAATACTAAAGAAGGAGGATTCAAATTACTTCAGGCTTACAGAGGTCTTCCTAAAAACAGACAATTAATTAAATTCTTATCGGAAAGCGGAAACCGTGCATTGCTTCAAAAAACTGAAGCGCAATACATGCAGGATAACAACCGTGACATGCCGATTGTAGATAAAGATTTATACTTCGTCATCGAGGAAAAGAACAATCAGGTTGATTTAACAGACAAAGGTGTTGAATACATGTCTCAAGGAAACTCTGATGCTAACTTTTTCGTTCTTCCAGATATCGGAACTGAAATCGCTGAAGTAGAAGCTAAAAATTTATCTAAAGAAGAAGAGTTTGAAGCTAAAGAAAAGCTTTTCAGTGATTTTGCTGAAAAATCGGAGCGAGTTCACACGATGAGCCAGTTATTGAAAGCATATACATTATTCGAAAAAGATGATGAATATGTTGTAATTGACGGTGAAGTAAAAATCGTTGACGAGCAGACCGGTCGTATTATGGAAGGTCGTCGTTATTCAGATGGTCTTCACCAAGCAATTGAAGCTAAAGAAAGTGTAAAAATCGAAGCAGCGACTCAGACTTTTGCTACAGTTACTCTTCAGAACTATTTCCGTATGTACAACAAACTTGCGGGGATGACAGGTACGGCAGAAACTGAAGCAGGAGAACTTTGGCAGATTTATAAATTAGACGTAGTGGTAATTCCTACCAACCGTCCAATTCAGAGACACGACAAACAAGATTTGGTTTTCAAAACCAACAGAGAAAAATACAACGCAGTAATTGAAGAAATTGAAAACCTAACTTCGGCTGGAAGACCAGTATTGGTAGGTACAACTTCTGTTGAAATTTCACAATTACTTTCAAAAGCACTTCAGCTAAGAAAAATTCAACACCAGGTGTTGAATGCAAAACTTCACAAAAAAGAAGCAGAAATCGTTGCCGGAGCAGGACAGCCAGGAGTTGTAACAATTGCAACCAATATGGCAGGTCGTGGTACCGACATTAAGCTTTCTAAAGAAGTAAAAGAAGCAGGTGGTTTAGCAATTATCGGAACAGAAAGACACGATTCCAGACGTGTTGACAGACAGTTGAGAGGTAGAGCGGGACGTCAAGGAGATCCGGGAAGCTCGCAATTCTATGTTTCTTTGGAAGACAACTTGATGCGTTTATTCGGTTCTGAAAGAATTGCAAAAATGATGGATAGAATGGGTCATAAAGAAGGTGAAGTAATTCAGCATTCTATGATTTCTAAATCTATCGAAAGAGCTCAGAAAAAAGTAGAAGAAAATAACTTCGGAACAAGAAAGAGACTTTTGGAATACGATGACGTAATGAATAAACAACGTGACGTAATCTACAAAAGAAGAAAGAATGCTTTGTTTGGAGATCACCTGAAGTATGATATTACAAATATGATCTTTGATGTTTCAAACTCTATTGTAAGTAAAGCTAAAGCAACTGGAAATTACAAAGATTTTGAATTTGAAGTGATTAAAAACTTCACTATGGAATCTCCGGTTTCTGAAAATGATTTTAAATCAAAACAAATTCCGGAACTTACCAATATCTTGTTCAAAGCAGCTCAGGATGATTATAACATGAAACTGAACTTGCTGAAAGAAAAATCATTCCCTATTATTGAGAATGTTTATCAGAACCAAGGTTCTATGTTTAAAATGATCCAGGTACCTTTTACAGATGGAGTAAAAACTTTAACCATCGTTACAGATCTTAAAGAGGCTCACGATACAAATTGTGACAGTTTAATTAATGATTTTGAAAAGAATATCACTTTATCAATCATTGATGAAAACTGGAAACTTCACCTTCGTGAAATGGATGATTTGAGAAGATCTTCTCAAGGTGCTGTTTACGAACAGAAAGATCCTTTGGTAATTTACAAGCAAGAATCTTTCCACCTTTTCAGTGAAATGGTAGATAAGATGAATAAAGAAATTATTTCATTCTTATATAGAGGAGAAATTCCCGCATAAGAGATAAATTATAGATTTCACAAAAACCCGCCTCTTTTGAAGCGGGTTTTTGCTATTTATAGAACAATACTTATTAAATAAATATGACAAATATCAATTTATTATCTTATTTAGAATAATTAAAAAGAATATATTTGCAAAAAAATTAGGTATTACATGAATAAATTATTGATCTCTGCTTCGTTATTGGCATCTGTATTTGCTTTTGCTCAAGAGAAAAAAGATTCTACAAATTCTAAAAATATAGAAGAAGTTATCATCAATAGAATGGTGAAAAAGCTTGATACTGAATCTTCCAATAAAATGCCAATAAAATTTATCGAAAATCCGCAAGTCTATTCTTCTATCGATAAAGGGATTTTGGAAAATGAAAATATTTTCACCGTTGATGATGCCTACAGAAATGTAACTGGTTTGCAGAAAATGTGGAACCCAACAGGAAGAGCAGGAGATGGTGGCTCGTTCTTCGTTTTGAGAGGTTTTCCTTCACAAGCTTCTACCAGAAATGGTGTAGTTGCACCTGTTACATCTACAATCGATGCAATAAATGTAGAAACATTAGAATTTCTTAAAGGTCCTGTAGGAACACTTTACGGAAGTACAGTAGCTTCTTACGGTGGTCTTATAAATAGAGTTACCAAAAAACCTCAGCAAAATTTCTTTGGTGCTGTCTCAGCTTCTGCAGGAACTTATAATACTTACAGAGCAACTGCAGATATTAATGCTCCGATTACAAAAGACTTGCTTTTCCGTGTAAATACAGCTTATACAAATGAAGGAAACTTCACAAAAACTGACGCAAAAAACCAATATACAACATTTGCTCCGAGTTTGACTTGGAATGTTTCCGACAAACTTCAGTTGAATGTAGACTATGAGTTATTCAGAAACCGAGTAACGGCAAATCCTTATTTCTTCTATCTTTCGCCGAAAACTTTGAACGGAATCGATAATATGAAAGATTTGGAAAAAGCGGCTGACTTGGATTATAAAGAATCTTACACTGGAAAAGATTTATATATGACGGCAAGAAATTCCAATGTTTTCGGAAACGTGAAATGGAAAATCACCGATAATATCACGTCAAATACCTATATCAATAATTCTGATTCGTATTCAGATGGTTACAATCCTTATTTTTCGATTGGTTATGATAATGCATCTTCTTCTTATAGCGTTGCCAGAGCAGACCAATCTACAAACGGTAGTAAAAAATCTTGGTTCCAGATTCAGCAAAACTTCAACTTCAATTATGATTTTTCAAACGGAATGAAAAACAGAACGGTTGTGGGTTTTGATTACATGAGAACAACAGAAAGATTACGTTATAAATATTTGAATTCTAATTTTGATACTGTACCTGTTTCGGGGGCAGATTATTCTGGAATGAACGCCGATGCTTTGTCTGCACTTTATGCAAATTCTGCAAATTTTTCAACTTGGGACTATTTAAGAGATTTGAATACTTATTCAGGATATATTTCCAATTTATTTACTCCTATTGCAAACTTGCATATTATGGCAGGACTTCGTTATGAAAACAACGATTATTTAGGCGGAATGAATGGATCAAATGTTGAAAAAGCATTCAACCAATCAGCATTTTCTCCAAAGGCAGGAATTGTTTATGAAATTGTAAAAGAGAAATTCTCGGTTTTCGGAAATTATCAAAATTCTTTCAAATCAAACGGATATTATACATCTGATATAGCCGGAAGCACAACCTTATCAGACCCTGAAACAGGAAATCAGTTTGAAGGAGGTTTCAAAGCAAGTTTGTTTAATAACAGATTCAATGCAACGGTTTCTTATTATAACATCCAAGTGAAAAACCAATTGCTTTACACGGGAGAATATGCTCCAAATTTTGTTTCTGTACAAAAACAAGCAGCTTCTACACTCAGTAAAGGATTTGAGTTGGAGGTTAACGCATACCTTGTAAAAGGTTTCTCTTTAGTCGGAGGTCTCGCTTATAACGATACAGTAGATGAATCCACAGATTTAAGACCGACAACAGCGGGTTCTTTTTGGAATGCAAATTTCAACTTGGCTTATCAATTTGTTGATGGAAAAATAAAAGGTCTAGGTTTCGGATTTGGTGGAAATTATGCTAGTGACAACAATGTAACAGGAGATTTTATTTTACCAAAATATTTTGTTTTGAATGCTAATGCATTTTATGATGCCAAGAAATTCAGAATCGGAGTTAAAGTTGATAATTTCACGAATGAACATTATTGGACTGGATATTCGACAGCAAATCCTCAAAAATTGGCAAATTTCTTAGGAACAATCGCTTATAAATTTTAAAAAAACATCTGCCAAACTGCACCCGTAGTTTGGCAGATTTATTTAGATCAAAAAACTCTTTTTATAATTAATCTAAATAAAAACAGAAGACTTATCTTTGCGCATCCTTAAAAATTTCATGAAAAAAAAGCATCACCATAAAAAGAAACCGAGCGTCTATAAAAAATGGGCGGGTAAACTACACCTTTGGTTTGGCTTATCAGTAGGTCTCATTGTTTTCATTGTTTCTTTATCGGGAACAATGTATGTTTTTAAAGATGAAATTCAAAATCAGTTAAGAAAAGATGCTCAATATGTAAAAGCTGAAACGGTTACGCAACAACCTTTATCTATTGAAGTTTTAAAAGAAAAAATCACCTTAGAACTGAATGAGAAATATCCGGTAAGTTCGGTTGAAATTCCCTTAGATAAAAGCAAATCTTACAAATTTCTTTTTTATGAAAAAGACAAAAAAACGTGGAATTATTTTGATGAAGTAAAGATCAACAAACTTATTTATGTCAATCAGTACAATGGTAATATTTTAGGAATTTACAACGAAAAATACGACCTCTTCCCTATTCTGAAATCCATCCATTGGAGTTTGCTTTTAAAATCTGACTGGGGGAAATATGTGGTCGGAATTCCGGTTGTTCTGTTTATCATTATGCTCATCACAGGAATTATTCTTTGGTGGCCCAAAAACACAAAAATGCGGAAAGGTCGTTTTTCATTCGATTGGAAAAACGTAAAAACCTGGAAACGAAAAAATTATGACCTTCACAATGTCTTAGGATTTTATGCTTCGTTTATCGCTTTATTAATAAGCTTTTCAGGATTATATTTTGCTTATCCATGGATAAAAAACGCATTTAATTTTGCATTATCCGGTTCATTAGAACTTCCAAAAGAAAAGACGATCAAATCACCAGACTCGCTTTTAGCAAAAAACAAGTCGGTTTTTGATCTTACCATTCTCCAAACTCAAAAAATATACTCAGAATCATCAAGTTTCCGAATTCCATTGAACGGAAAAAACAAAAAAGGAAAAGAACTTGAAAATATTCCCGTTACCACGTATGGTAAAGACGGTAGATATAGTGAAAGAAATCAGCTGTTCTACGATAAATATTCGGGAAAACTATTATCAAATAAACCTCATCAGAAATTAACAAACGCTGAAAAATATGCCAATGCCAATTATGACGTACATGTTGGATCATACTTCGGGATTTTCGGCAAAATCTTATGGTTTGTAACAGGATTGGTTTGTACTTCATTACCGGTAACCGGTTTTTTGGTATGGTGGGGAAAACGTAAAAAACAAGGAAAGAAAACATTATGAAAAAGGCTCTTTTATCAGTAGCTTGCCTTAGCACAATTGCTGTTTTTGCACAGGAAAAAGACAGTTTAAAAGTAAAAAATGTAGATGAAGTGGTACTTACAGCTTCCCGAAAAAAGGAAAGTATCAAAGAAATACCAAGTTCTATTACCATTGTTAGCGAAAAACAAATTCAATCGCAGTTGACTGTTAATTCAGACATTTCTAATATTTTACAATATACTGTACCGAGTTTAGGACCGAGTTCCGGACAGACTTCCAACTCAGGACAAACTTTAAGAGGTCGACAGGTTTTGGTACTTATTGACGGGATTCCGCAGTCTACTCCACTAAGAAACGGTGCAAGAGACATCAGATCGATCGATCCTTCGGCTATAGAAAGAGTTGAAGTCATAAAAGGCGCTTCATCAATCTACGGAAACGGTGCAGATGGTGGTATCATCAATTATATTACTAAAAGAAACAAAACAGATAAAAAAATATCAGGTATTTCTCAGGTAGGTATTACCGGACAACCGTATGGCGGAACTTTAGGTTTCAGAGCCAGTCAGCTTTTATCAGGCAAAATTAAAAAATTCGATTATGTAGCGTCTTTGGCCTATGAAAGAACCGGTGGTGCAAAAGATGGCGATGGTGTAATGCTAAGCCCAACTTACAGCACCGCACAAATGAACAATTACAATGGATTGTTGAAGCTTGGTTATGATATTAACGATGACCAAAGGATCGAGGTTTCCTACATGGGGTATGCATCAAAATCTGATCTAAATTTAGGCATAAAAACCGGAAAATACGGCGTTACTCCTACCATTGGTGAAGGTGAAGGGAAAAGTTTAGAAACCACTCCACAAGGAACTCCACGTAACCATAATTACAGAATAAACTACGACAACAAAAATCTCTTCTGGGGTTCTACAGCATTGAATGTTAATGCTTATATGCAAGACTTCAGAACAGTTTACGGATATAGCGATACGTTTTTTGGAGGCGGACAGTCGAATATTATTTCTAAAAAAATGGGAGCCAGAATCAATTTTGACACCCAACTTTGGTCTGCCAACAATTCTCAGGCTGAAGTTATCTACGGTCTAGATCTACTTAACGATAAAACCGTACAAAAACTTGAAGACGGAAGATACTGGACTCCGGATATGGATATGACCAACACCGCTCCTTTCCTTTTATTAAAAATTGATTTACTGAAAAAATTAACGATTAAAGGAGGTCTGAGATACGAAAATATGACGGTAAATGTGGGTGATTTTAATACGCTTTCTTCAGTAAAAAGTGACGGAACTTTCACTAAAAGTATTTTTGTAACCGGTGGAGATTTAAAATACAACGCTTTGGTGGGGAATATTGGTCTTCGTTATAATATCAATAACCAGATTAATCTTTTCGGAAGCTTCTCACAGTCATATTCTATCAACGAGATTGGAAGAATTTTAAGAACATCTACACAAAGTAACCTTGCCCAAATAGAAGCCAAGCCTATTATTGTAAACAATTATGAATTGGGTGCAACCGGGCAGATCTCTAATTGGTTGAACTATGAAGTAACATCTTATGTAAGTACTTCAAAACTGGGAGCTTCATTTGTCCAAGGTCCAGACCGATCTTTTACCATTCAAAGATCTCCTGAAGTGGTGTACGGTGTTGAGGGTTTCTTGCATTTCACACCTGCAAAATGGATTAATTTCGGTGGAAGCTACAGCTGGTTAGAAGGGATTACTTCGCTTAAAGATGACGGTGATTATTCCGCAAAAGTAAACAACAGCAGAATTTCCGCACCAAAAATTTTGGCTTACGTTCAGGTAAAACCGACAGAATCGCTTTCTTTAGGTCTTGATATGCTTCATTCTTTTGAGCAAGACAGATTCAGTCCCAATGCAAGCACAGGTTTGTATGCTTATGGTGAAGGAAGAGTTCCGGAATACACGATAATTAATTTTAAATCTAATTACGAAATCAACCAAAACTGGAAGCTTTCTTTAGGAGTAGAAAATCTCTTCAATACCACTTATCAACCCGCAATCGCATGGTGGAACGCCAGAGATTCTGAATTTGTAAATGCTT
>Ga0256894_1000340_pt1 | contig 10404 bp, 10 predicted proteins | sample MC6MC0667MT_FD_190187 | JGI IMG/M metagenome (GOLD analysis project Ga0256894, IMG submission 190187) | Metatranscriptome of enriched soil aggregate microbial communities from Iowa State University, Ames, United States - MC6-MC0667-MT... | ecosystem: Environmental > Terrestrial > Soil >... | reverse complement strand
AATAAGTCTGCGTTGCGACAGAAATTGACGTATTAAAAAATAAATTTGTGTGGCAAAAAAGAGAGAAAGAATAGTGACAGACTTAATTGAACTAAGCTTTGATACTAAAACTAAGTAATTTATAATTATGTTTATTTTTTGGATAATAGAATTTCTAAAACTTACTCAAAACTCCATTTTCAGATGTCATTCCAGAATTTAAACAAATAGTAATTTTTTATTTTAAACAAAAAAGGATGAAGTTTTAAACCTCATCCTTTATAATTTATGTCTTATAATTTTAAGAATACTGAAATTTTCTTACCGCTTCTAAAGTCATATCGATTTCATTGTCTTTGATCGCATCACTGATGAAATAAGTTTCGTAACCACTTGGCGGAAGATAAATTCCGTTCGTTAACATCTGATGAAAGAAATTATTAAACAGTGCATGATTTGCATTCTGAGCCTCATCAAAATTAGAAACCGCATTAATGTGAAAGAAAACCGACATCATTGAGCCTTTTCTGTTGATTCTGTGTTCGATTCCTTTTTCATTTAAAATTTTTCCGATTTCAAAATCTAAAGTTTCTGTTGTTTTAGCTAATCTGTTGAAAAATTCAGGGTCGTTTTTAATGATTTGCAAAGTTTTTAAACCTGCTCTCATTGCCAAAGGATTTCCACTTAATGTTCCTGCCTGATAAACACCGCCTTTCGGAGCAAGATGATCCATAATTTCGTTTCTTCCTGCAAAAGCTCCTACCGGAAGTCCACCTCCGATTACTTTACCGTAAGTTACCAAATCGGCTTTCACATTAAACAATTCCTGAGCTCCACCAAAAGCCAATCTGAAACCTGTCATTACTTCATCAAAAATCAATAAAGCTCCGTTTTCGTCACAGATTTTTCTTAATTTTTGTAAGAAATCGTTTTCAGGAAGTACACAACCCATGTTTCCTGCAACCGGTTCGATAATTACCGCTGCAATTTCACCCTGATTATGTCTGAACAAATCTTCTACTTGTTCAAAATCATTATATCTTGCTAACAAAGTATCTTTTGCTGTTCCCTGAGTTACACCCGGAGAATTCGGGTTTCCAAAAGTGGCAGCACCACTTCCTGCTTTTATCAAAAACGAATCTGAATGACCATGATAACAGCCTTCAAATTTTATAAATTTATCTCTTCCTGTAAAACCTCTTGCCAATCTGATTGCGCTCATACAAGCTTCTGTACCTGAAGAAACCATTCTGATCTGGTCAATATTCGGAACATTTTCGGTAATGAATTTTGCAATTTCAGTTTCCAATTCTGTTGGTGCACCAAAAGAGAAACCTTTTTCTGCCTGAATTTTTAATTCTTCTAAAACTTCAGGATGGGTGTGACCTAAAATTGCAGGTCCCCAAGAATTAATGTAGTCTACATACGTGTTATCATCGGCATCTGTAAGGTAAGCGCCTTTCGCAGATTTCATAAAAACGGGAACTCCACCCACCGATTTAAACGCACGAACCGGAGAGTTTACACCTCCCGGAATATATTTGTAAGCTTCTTCAAATAAAGCTGAACTTCTTTGGTATTTCATTATTATTTAGTTGATAGTTGATGGTAATTAGTTGATAGCCATTAATTGTCAGTTCTTAAAACTAACAACCATCAACTAAAACCTAACAACTGATTTTAGTTTCTAGGTTTTTTGTCAATCAGATAAATAAGCTGTCCAGCGGATGGTTTTTGACCTTCATCCATTCTGTTTTTAGCGTATAATTTATGGAGTTTGATGCCAAATTTCTGTGCGATATCATACATATCTTCGCCAGATTCGGCTTTATAGATTGCAGTATTTCCTTCAGAATTTTTAGATTCAAGGAAAACGACTTCATTTTTTGCTAATGCGGTTCCTTCCAGCTCATTCCATTTCATCAGTTTACTTTCGCTGATTTTAAATTTCTTGGCAATATACTGTACATCAGTATCTTCAGGAATTACAATATATTTTAAACCGCCATTCGGATGGCTTTTAATTAAAATTGAATTAAGGATTTCAGCTTTGGTTTTAATTCTTTCCACTCTCTGTTGCTGTTGCGCATAAGAAGTCGCTTTGTAAGAAACTTTTACAGTAACAGGAGTTGTCGTCTTTTTTGTAGCTTTTGCAGGCTCCATTCTCGCCATAAAAGTACGGTCGTCTTTCAGATCTGGATATTTTTTTAATACTGCATAAAGAACTTCCTTAGAATTTACGTCATCAAACTCATACAGCTTGTATTTTTCAATTTTTCCTATAAGAATTGATGCATAACGGGGATTAGTAGCGTAACCTGCCTTTTTTAAACCATGCGCCCAAGCTCTGTAATCTTTCATATCAAGATCAAAAAGTTTGGTGTAATATTTTCTTGTTGCCAAAAATATAGAGTGGTCTTCGTAAGATTGTTTAGGATCGTCATACACACGGAAACATTCATTTGGAGCATCATCGGTGTGCTTCATTGTCTTTCCGGTCCAGTCTTCTTTACATTTTATACCGAAATGGTTTTTGCCTTCCTGCGCCAAACGGCTTTGTCCGCCACCTGTTTCTAAAAGTCCTTGCGCAAGAGTAATTGAAGCCGGAATTTTATATTTTTCCATTTCTTCAACCGCATATTGAGCAAATTTCTGAATGTATTGATCTTCTGTAGCCCAGGTCTGAGCTGAGAATTTTGATAAAACTAAAAGGCTAATTAGTAAGAAAAGTCTTTTCATGTTTTTTGATTTTTAAAGCCCAACAAGTAATCACTTGTATTTTAAAATTGCTGCATGAGTACATCATGCTTTTCAGCTTTATATTATTAAATTTCTATTTTGTTTTTCTAAAAGCAAATTGGCGCCTTCTATTCCCTGCAAACCTCCGGTATGAAAACACAGAATTTTGCTTCCTTCAGGAAAATAATCAGTGTCAATCATTTCAAAAATTTTCTGCATCATTTTTCCTGTATACACTGGTTCTAAAGGAATATCAAATTTCACTTTAAAATCATTGATAAAACGGACATTTTCGTCATTTATTTTACCATAACCGCCAAAAGCAGCGTCGGTTAGATGAAAATTTCTTTTAGAGGTTAATTCTGATATTTTGCTTTCTAAAGAATAATCTTCAACTACTTTAAAACCTATAACTCTCTGATTATCTTCACAAAATTCTGAAATCCCCGCCAAAGTACCTCCGGTTCCAACTGCTGTGCAAAGATAATCAAAATCTTTTGTATCGTTATTGAGCATCATTTTTACGCCCTGAACAGCATTTTTATTGGTTCCGCCTTCAGGAATTATTAATGCTTCCGGAAATTCATGCTGTAAAAATTCGGTCAGTTTTTCTTTATGGCGATATTCTTCACGGGAGACAAATTTTAAATTCATTCCGTTTCTTTTGGCAAAAAGTAAAGTCGGATTATCCGTCCATTTTTTCTCTATTTCTTCACCTCTTATAATGCCTAAACTTTTAATTCCAAAAAGATTTCCTGCTGCAGAAACTGCGGAAATATGGTTTGAATAGGCTCCGCCAAATGTAATGATTAAAGGATTTTCCGGCAGAGTTTCTAAATAATTATTGATGTTATAAAAAAGTTTCCAGTATTTGTTTCCTGAAATTTGAGGATGAATGAAGTCTTCTCTTTTGATGAAAAGTTTTACTTTTTTATTAATTGGGATTTCCTGAATAGGAATAGTTTCTGTCGGAAGTTGTAATAGCATTTCTTGGTTTAAATGATATTTGTTTTAACAAAATTAGTTTTTTTATTTGAGCTTGTGCTGATAACACAGATTTTTGCTAGTACTGAGGATATTTGTTGCTTCTTTTTACCACCCAGTCAAAAATTCATTGAATTTTTGCCATCCCTCCAGAGGAGGGGAATTTTGAATCGCTAATCTTTATTTAAAATATTTTCTGAATGCCCAGAATTTTCTTTTTTTAAGGTAATTTAAATCACGTTGCATTGAGTAAGCTTCTCTTTCAAAAGAAATTGCGTGATAGGCTGCATGTGCATTTTTAAGTCTGAGGAAATGATAGTAATATTCTGCAACATATAAAATATAAAAGAAGACAATCAATAACTCTAATTGCTGTCTGATATGAATTTTTTCATGATTAATCAGGACTCTATTCTTCTTATCTTCAGGATTCTTGATGAAAATAAAAGGAAAGAGTGTAATGCCGTTTATTTTTGTATTTTTGAGGAGCCTTTGGCATACAATTATCATAATAACAAATATAAAAGTTTTGATTTAACTTATGGCACTTTTTGAAATCAAAGAGGGTGAAGACTTTTACTATAACGAGCAAGGTTACAAAGTTTTTACCGAAAAATTCCATCTTAAACGTGGACATTGCTGTAAAAGCGGTTGCAGACATTGCCCATACGGATACGATAAGAAGACAGACACATTTATAAAAACCACTAAAAAAAATAAATAAAATGAAGAAATATATTTTTATTTTGCTTGCAGCAAGTTTAGGTTTATCGTCTTGTAGCCCATTTCAGGTACGTTCAGATTATGCTCAAACTGCTAATTTTACGACTTACAAAACATATAAAATCAGAATCGATGATTTGAAACTGAATGACATCGATAAAGATAGAGTTTTGAATGAGCTGTCTAAGCAATTGCAGATGAAAGGACTTCAACCGGGAGAAAATCCTGATTTGATTGTGAATGTAAAAGCTAACCACAAAAAAATTACCGATATCAACAGCACAAATCCTTACGGAATGTGGGGATGGGGCGGTGGTTTCGGTTGGGGAATCGGAATGAACCGAACCTGGACCAGCAATTATAATGAAGGTGCAATTATTGTAGACCTTGTAGACTCTAGATCTCAAAAATTAGTTTGGCAGGGAATCGGTAGCGGAATTTCTGTAGACCGACCAAAAGCTAAACAAAAACAAATTCCTCAGATTGTAGCCGAAATTATGGCAAACTATCCTCCGGGAATGAAAAAATAAAATTTTTATTTTAAATTATATTAAAAGTCAACACAGAATTCTGTGTTGACTTTTTTATGCGATATTTCTTGAAATAAGTGATGTGAAATTTTACAAAAACTTAACCTGTTTGTCGAAAAGATAATTGCTTTTAAATTTAATAATAATGTAATTTTACATTCACCAAATTGTTTTAATCTTACCAAAAAATTATATTATTATGAAAAAACTACTTTTATGTGTAGTATTCTCACAGATTGCAAATGCACAGGCTCCTGCAGGATATTACAACTCAGCGAACGGATTGTCGGGAGCCTCATTAAAAACCGCTTTAAGCAATATCATCACAAATGGACATCAAGACAAGGGTTATAACGGACTTTGGACTGCCTATAAAACCACAGACATCGATAAAAACTACGAAAACGACGGTTCTATTCTCGATATTTATTCTGAAAAACCAAGCTCTACAGACCCTTACAAATTTACTCCGGGAAATAATCAGTGTGGCACCTACTCTACTGAAGGAAACTGCTACAATCGTGAACACATCGTTCCTCAAAGTCTTTTTAATGAAGGTTCACCGATGAAAAATGACATCCATTTCATCAGAGCTACCGATGGAAAAGTAAATGGAATGCGTTCTAATTATCCATTCGGAAAAGTGGGAAGCGCAAGTTTCACTTCTTTAAATGGTTCAAAATTGGGAAGTTCGTCATCTTCAGGATTTTCAGGAACCGTTTTTGAACCCATTGATGAGTTTAAAGGTGATGTAGCGAGAATGATTTTCTATTTTGTGACAAGATATCAAAGCAAACTCTCAACATTCTCCACAGGAAATATGCTTGGAAGTTCTGCATTTCCGGGATTACAAACCTGGGAGCTGAATGTTCTCTTAGCTTGGCATAATCAGGATCCGGTTTCGCAGGCAGAAATCAATAGAAACAATGCTTCCTATACTTTTCAGGGAAACAGAAATCCTTTTATCGACAATCCTAGTTATGTAAATCAAATTTGGGGAGGACAGGCTCCAACAACCGATACACAGGCTCCGTCAACGGTTACTAATTTGACGGTTTCAGGAAAAACATCAAACACAGTTTCTCTTACATGGAATGCTGCAACTGATAATGTAGCCGTAAGTTCTTACGATGTTTATATGAACGGAAGTTTAAAAACGAATGTTTCTTCAACTTCAACAACTATTACCGGATTAAATCCTTCTACAACTTATAATTTTTATATTAAAGCTAAAGATGCTGCAGGAAATTCTTCAGCAAACAGTTCTACTGTTTCAGCAACGACGAATGCGGGAACAACCAATCCAAATCCGACAGGTTGTGTAAATGAAAATTTTGAAACAATTCCAACAGCAAGTTCATCATCGTATTCAACAAAAACATGGACGAGCAACGGAATTACATGGACGGCAACAGATTCAAGAAGTGATCAAACCATTTCCAACAAAGCAATTACCGTAAGAGACGGTTCTTTAAAATCGAGCAGCTCGGCAAATGGAATTGGATCTTTGACGGTTACAACACAGCTTAAATTCAGTGGAAGTAATGGAAATTTTACGGTTCAAGTAAATGGAGTAAATGTTGGAACAGTTCCTTACAGCACAACGGCTACGACGACGACAATTAACAATATCAATGTTTCAGGGAATGTTGTGGTGACTTTAGTGAATAATTCTACAAGCAACAGAGTGGCGATTGATAATCTGAGCTGGACTTGCAATAATTCTGCTTCAAGACAGAGCCAAACGACAAATATTATTGCCGAGCCAAAAGAATTACAGATCTATCCGAATCCTATTACGAATCAGGAAATTTTTGTGAAAGGAAATACACAAAATATCAAAAAAGCGGAAATCTATAATCTTCAAGGTAAAGTAATGCATACGATCAATAATCCTTTTAAAAACGGAAAATCAATTAAAATTAAAAGCCTTTTGCAGGGAGTTTATATTTTAAAACTTGATGAATCGAGTCTAAAATTTGTGATCAAATAGGTTTTTCAAATAAAATATTTAAAAAGACTGTTTCAATTTTGAAGCAGTCTTTTTTCAGATATATTCTACGGGTTTTTGGAAGATAATTGGAAATAAATTGCTGATTTGCCACGAATGCACGAATATTATGAAAATATTTAAAAATTAAAGTTTTTTGGGCTAAAAAATAATAATTTAAAAATCAATCAATTACAACAAAAATCATATTAATTTACCGCAAAGGGAAACAAAGAATTTTAAATATTGACTGATTTTAAGTTAAACAACGGCGTAAACTTAATAAAGAAATACAATGAGAAATTACTTGCAATTAAAAAACTGTTTAATTCATATATTTTTAATTGAAAATTCGGTGGAATAGGAAACTGAAAATTCGTTGTAAGTATGGGATAGATTCATCGATTTGATCATTCCGTCGTTTTTAGAAATCGTTACATTTCCTGTGAAATCATTTTGGTTTTCTTCTTTACTTTTTAAGGTTTGATGTAATAGAATTTCTTCTTTGTTGTCCGTTAATTTTGCAGTTTGCTGAATGTTTAATAAGGTTTTATCTAAATACATTTCAAAAAAAGATTTTCCGTTTTCAAAAGGAATTCGGAAAGATGAAAAGTAGTTTTTCAGAAACCAGTCTTCTTTCATTTTCTGATCAAAAACATCAGGATTTAAGACAACATATTCAAATTCTTCAAGGTATATTTTAGCATATTTATCAGGAAAAAAATCTAATAATTTTTCTTTAATCTGATTAAAATTATTTAAAGTTTCTTTCTTTAAAACAGTTCGCAAAATCTCACCTTTGGCGTTTACAAAAACTTCAATCGGATATAACGACTTCATGCTTTCAATCGCCAGACTTTCCATTTTTGTATCATTCCGGTTTGAAAACTGATCTTTGGTAAAATGAAAAAGATGTTCACCCAATTCATTTTTTATCCATTGTAAAGATGCGATATAAGAAAAACTTTTTTCAACAGTTTTACCTGCTTCATTTGATGTTTCTTTAATTGTAGTTTTAAATTTTTCGTTAAAACCAATCGGATTAAAAACGATTTTAGGGTTTAACTCCAGGCTTTTAAAAGGGGCATCATTTTTATCATTATAGGCTTTGATTTTCGCAAAATCGGGCAACAACAGTTTTTTTCCGGGAATCAAATCATCAACAATAAAATCTTCTTTCAGACAATGTTGATTGTGAAATTCTTTAAGATAAACAGGATTTTCAAGCCTGATTTTTTCAGCAATATTTTCGACGGTATCTCCGGGAAGTATAAAATGGATCATCATGTTTTTATAAATGCCTTTATGATAGTGTGTTTATGAAAAGAGATCATTAATTTACTAATTATTTTTAAAACTAAGTTTGATTATTTAGCTTTTTTGTGATCGGCTTTCTAAGTTTTTTAGACATTCAGTTTGATCACTGCTATGGTTTCTTCTTTAGTTTGTAGGTTGTAATTTCACCCGTAGTTTTATCAAGTAAATCACTGGTCAGAATAAAGTCATCATTTTTTCTTATGATTAAAAATTTCGAATTACTATTATCTTTTTCCTGTAGAATGATTTTGTTTGGATTAGTATTCAAAATAATCAGATCTTTTTCTAAAATCTCATTATAGCTATCTAATCGAAAGGTCGCTTTATTATCTTTAATATCAATATAAATCATTGCATATGCACGTGGATCGGCAGATTCTTCTTTGATCCGAAGAAAATTGCATTCGTATTTCCCATTCCAGCTTTTAGTTATTGTACCATTTTTTAATATGAAATCCCATTTTTTTAAAACTTTATCTTTACCGAAAAATAAGACTGAATATTTGTCTTTTTGATTTTTTATTTCGACTTTATTATTTGCAGAATTATAATCAGTAAATTTGAATACATCAACTATTTTGTATCGTTCCTGATCTTCATTTGACACCAACTTTTCTATACTGAACAAATAATTTTCTTCATTATTTTTTTTATAAATAGAATACGTTAAACTGTCATTTTCATGTATTTTACCTGACTTAAGGAAAGTATAGGTATTGAGCTCATCACCCGAATAAAATTCTTTTCCTACATAAAGCTCATCCTTATTCTCTATTTTACTAGTTTCTTTAGGAAAAGTAGCTTTCGCAGGAGATACTTCTTTAGTATTTTGTTCTTTACAATTAATGAAAATTAGGATTAAGAAAATCCATTTTAGTTTTAAGATTATTTTCATATTACTAACAAAAAATATCCATATTTAATTTCTGACTTTAGACTGCTTATTATATATTTTAGTGCATTTCTTTTTTGTGTTGCCTATTACTTTCGAAAGTTCTGTTATGGATTTTTTCAAATCAACATTTATATTTTGACTGCACTTTTCCGTGTATCCATCCTGCCACGATTCAGATTCACTTTGAATTTTTTTTAAAATAAACTTATTATTTATACCCGAAACCCAATAAGTATTCTGAAGATATCCTCTATCCGGAAATTGGGTAATAATTTCGAACCCTTCTTTCGTCTCTTTAATATCACTTATCTGATTTCCTCCGTCTTCAGAAAAGTTAGTCGATTTTAGAGCCCAATTATAATCACCACTTTTATCTCCTAAAAATAACAATAATTCATCTCCCAAATAACGATTATGACTCACAATTTTATCTTTAATTCCATCTTTGTTTACATCAAATGTTTTAATGAAATAATTTGTATTGTTAGTATATTGATTAAGATGTATTGTTTGGATCTTTTCAGTATTATTGGCTTCTACTCTATCATTTTTCAGGATTGGCTTCTTTTGACAATTGGCAAGTAAGAAAGAAAATAGTAATACTAGAATGGTAATTTTATTCATGATGTGTTTCGTATTTTAGAGTATCTTGAATAGAATTTATTTTAGTCGTATCTACTAATTTACCGGCAAAATTTTTGAAAGATTCAACAGCATTTGGTAATAAGTTTTCCAAGATATTTTCCTTTTCTCCTTTATGCTGTATTTTTTCAATTTGATTGGAGCGATTGTAGTAGAAAAGATAGGTTTCATCATTTGTTTCCGATAGCATCTCATCAATATAAGTTTCTACTTCAAATCTCACTTCTTTTATATTCCCTAAATCTTTTACATTTTTAAGATTATAGGTCATTGCACAACCTGAACCACAACTGATAACAAAAGAATCATTTAGTTCTTTAGAATTGTCATTTATTTCAACAGAGTTTTGACTCTTTACAGAATCTTGAGTGTCTAAATTTGTTATTTCTGAAGCATTTTTTTTCTTACATCCAATTATAAAAAATAATAAAAATGAAATTATGATTTTTTTACTCATTCGCATCTTGAGAATTTGTTAAGTATTTTTAGATTCATATTAGATTCAGCTTTTGATAAATCTTATTCACATTTTTTGAGAATAACTTCTTCATTATTAGCTTCCTGCTGAAAACTATTTTCTTTAAACTCTCTTTTTTTTTTTTTTT
>Ga0256894_1000321_pt1 | contig 10605 bp, 11 predicted proteins | sample MC6MC0667MT_FD_190187 | JGI IMG/M metagenome (GOLD analysis project Ga0256894, IMG submission 190187) | Metatranscriptome of enriched soil aggregate microbial communities from Iowa State University, Ames, United States - MC6-MC0667-MT... | ecosystem: Environmental > Terrestrial > Soil >... | reverse complement strand
TCCTATCTTCTGCTGCAGATTTGTGATAATCTCAACTTTTGTTTTTTCTTCATTTCTTTTATTATGCGGGAAAAAGAGCTATCTATTGAAAAAGAGTCTCTTGAAAAAGAACATACTCAAACAATCGATGAGCTAAAAAACCTGAAAAAAATCATCGAAAAAGAAAACATTATTCTAAAAGATAAAACCAAAATAAACCTTGATCAGCTCGTTTATATAAAAGCTGATGACCATTATCTCAATGTACATACCATTGAAAATAAAAACCATTTTGTAAGAGGTAAACTGGCAGATATTATAGAAGAACTTCCCGCCAATTTTGTAAAATGTCACCGCTCTTATATCATCAATAAAAATTATATCAAACAATCGCAGTCAAAATTTATAACGATGTCAGACAATTCAGAAATTCCTATTTCGCGTAATTTTAAAATGTAATTCAGGTTTTTTCTATAACTTTAAACCTTAAACCAAAAACCTCGAGCTTATATGAAATTCGGACAAGTAGAAGATCCTTCACAAATAGATTTTACCTTACCAAAAGATCATTCCAAAACCAAAGAAATTTTAAAGCAAAACAAAAAAGGACTGGAAAACATTTCGATTGGCTGTGCAAAATGGAACAAGACTGATTTGAAAGGCTTTTATCCTAAAGGTACAAAAGACGAATTGGCTTATTATTCTACACAGTTTAATTCGATTGAATTGAATGCAACGTTCTATGGAATGCCAAGTTCTGAACAGGTTTTAACGTGGAAAGAAAAAACACCGGAAAATTTCAAGTTTTTCCCAAAAATAACCAATACGGTTTCGCATTTCAGAAGACTTTTGAATATTGATGATGTGGTAACGCAGTTTGCAACGGCAGTTCTTAATTTTGATGATAAATTAGGAATGGTTTTCTTACAGCTTCATGATAATTTTAAACCAAAAGATTACGAAAGGCTTGAACAGTTTGTGAATAAATGGCCTAAAGAAGTTCCTTTAGCCATTGAACTCAGAAATACGGAATGGTTTATTGATGAAGAAATTTTAGATAAAACCTGCGAACTTTTCGAGCAAAATAATATTACGAACATTATTGTAGATACAGCAGGAAGACGAGATATGCTTCACATGAGACTGACGACTCCAAATGCTTTTATCCGTTATGTGGGTTCCAATCATGAATCAGATTATGCCCGATTGGAAGATTGGCTAGACCGATTGACGACGTGGAAAAAAGAAGGTCTTCAGAATTTGTATTTTTTTGTTCATCAAAATATCGAAAAAGCATCTCCGCTTCTTTCAGCCTATTTTATTGAAAAGATGAATGAAGCTTGGAAAACGGATCTTCAGGTTCCAAAAATGGGACAGGAAAATATGCCCAGTTTATTTTAGAATTATTTCTTTCTTACCAAAAGAACAAAATTCAGGAACAATAAAAGAAAACAAAGCGTTACCCAAATTCCCATCAGCATATTTTGGTAATTGTCTTCTTCTATTTCTTTTTTAGCTATTGCAGAAAGTTTTTCGCTTTGGTTGATGTAATTTTGAACCTCAATCATCTGATCCATATTTTTATTGGGAACAGAATGCTGGGAAAAATAAACGAGATTTTTTTTGCCCAAATATCCTGCAACCCAATATTCATCAGACTTAGTCATTTTTAAATATTCAACTCTGTAATATTCGGGACGGATTTTTCCGATATGTTTGGTTTCTAAAGGCGTATTTTTATCAAGATTATTGACATTGATAACATAAAAATCCAATGGTTGCGGAAGTTTATTAATCACCTGTAATGACAAAGAATTGCTTACAACTCCTATCACAGATTTTTTGATAAACCAATACGTAAAAACGGAAACCGCAAAAACCACACTTGCAATCCTGAAAAGTTTTGCCAACTGACCCAACTTTCCTTTTTTCAGTTTAGAAAAAAAGAGCGAGAAAACAAGTGAAAGAAAAATAACAAAAATGATAAATCCCATAAGTGCAAAGATACTTATTTAAAGATTGTTGATGAGATTCTTAATCTACATTCCATTCTTTCATAAACTGGTCGAGGAAAGTCAGCATAAACTGATGTCTTTCTTCGGCTATTTTTTTTGCCTTCATTGGTATTCATTAAGTCTTTCAAAAGCAACAGTTTTTCGTAGAAATGATTAATCGTTGTTCCGTTCGATTTTTTATACTCTTCTTTAGACATATTCAGTTTTGGCTGAATATCGGGATGATACATCAGATTATTCTTAAAGCCACCGAAGTTAAAAGTTCTTGCAACACCAATCGCACCAATCGCATCGATTCTGTCTGCATCTTGAACGACTTTAAGTTCGATAGGTAAATCTTTTGGAGCCTCTCCCCTATTTTTAAATGAAATATTCTGAATAACAAATAAAACCTGCTGAATAATTTTTTCTTCAACATTCTGACTTTCTAAAAATTCTCTTGAAATTTTTAAAGCTAAAGTTTCGTCTCCATTATGAAATTTTGGGTCGGCAATATCATGCAATAAAGCAGAAAGTTCTACAACTTCAAGATTACAATCTTCGGTCTGAGCAATTTTTTTGGAAAGTTTCCAGACTCTTTCAATGTGAAACCAGTCGTGACCAGCTTCTGCTCCTTCTAGTTTTTCTTTTACGAATTGTATTGTGTTTTGAATGATGTTGCTCATGTTTGAATTTTGATATAATTTATTTTTAAACCACCCCGTCAAAAATTCTTTCGAATTTTCGCCACCCCTCCAAAGAAGGGGAATTTTTATTGCCTAATTTTTGATCTCGTTCAAAATAATATTCCAAAGGTTTTTATTATAACTTCTGAAAAAATTGACGTGTCCGATTTCACCTTTTTCTGATTCTGAAGTCTTTAAGATTCTATAATCAGGTTTCAAATTAAAATAAACATCATTTAGAAGACTTTTCACTCCTTTATCGGTTAACCACGCATCGTCTTCAGCATATAAAACCAATACTTTTTGGTCTAATTCTTTTGAATAATCTTTAGTTTTAAGCAATAATTTTCCGGTAGATTTTCTGTTCAAAATTAAGGTTCTCCAGTCATAAGCGCAATTTTTTGGAAGACTTTCTCCCAATCCAAACCAATGCGCTGGAAAATAACCGAATAGCTCGGTAAAAAAAAGGCTGCGCAAATCCGAAACCGAGAAAAGCTTCCAATTTTGTATTCCATTTTAGGTTTCCAATAAAAGCATTTTGGGTGGCAACGAAGATAAACCGTTCAAATATTGTAGAATTTTCATTCATTCCAACGATTAAAGCACCTACCGAATGTCCCAAACAAAACTTCTGATAACCTGGAAAAGTTTTAATGATAAATTCTGTGACAGTTTTAAAATCTTCATTTCCCCAAGTTCGCATTGAAGCTTTGAAACCCTTCATTTTTTCAGGCTTTGAAAGCCCTATTCCACGGTAATCATAAGTAATGACGGTAAAACCTTTTTCTGCAAAAAATTGGGCAAAAGAAAAGTAAACCTGTTGCTTCACTCCAGTTGCAGAATTGATCAGAATAATTTTATCATTAGATTTTTCAGGTTTAAAGAGATGGGTGGTCAGTTGACATTGATCTTTTGTGGTAAGTATCAGTTTTTCCATGGAACGTAATAAAAAAATCCACATCAAATGTGGAAATTTTTGTTTTATAAATCTCTATTTAAAAGACTTTTCAATATGCATTAAATAAAATCTATAGTAAATCTTTAAGGTAAGGAAGCGCCATTTGTGCACCTTTTCCCAAAGAAACTTTTGAAGAAACCAGATTACCGAATTTTACACAATCTTCAATGGTGTTTTTATGACATAATGCGACTGCAAAACCAGAGGTAAAGGCATCTCCCATCCCCATTTTGTAGACCATGCTTTCATTTTCGTTGCGGAAATATTTCATTTCGGCTCCATCATAATAAATCGTAGAATTAGTTTCGTCTCTTACGAAAAGTTTATTGAAATATTTTTTAAGAATTTCTTCTCTTTTGTCTTCTCCAAAAATGATAGAAAGCTCATTGCTTCGGGCTATGATAAAATCAACATCATCTAAGATCTGTTCATTTAATCTTGTTCCAGGAGATGCATACAAACCTACCATTTTGCCAAGGCTTTTTGCTTTTTTTACGGTATATTCAATAACTTCCATTGGAATTTCCAACTGCAAAAGAATGAGAGATGATGAGTGAATATATCTTTCAGCATCATCAATTTGCTTTACCGTCACATTTTTATTGGCCGCAGAATCTACTACTACAGAAAAGTCGCCGTTACAACTCGTTACATAAGCAATGCCTGTAGATTCCTGATCTGTTTCGTAAACAAAACCTACATTCACATTTTCGTTAACAAGATTTCGCATGATCTGCTGTCCTAAAGGATCAATCCCTACACATCCAACAAAATGAACAGCAGCGCCCAATCTTGCGGTACCAACTGCCTGATTAGCTCCTTTTCCACCAAAATAATTTTCAGAATGACGAGCCATCACCGTTTCATTACGAGACGGGATTTTATCAGTATACAATATCAAATCTAGTGAACAACTGCCAACAACGACAATCTTTGGATGCTCTGATGAAAAGTTCATAATAATATATTGATAGTCTTTTGAATTAAAAACTACTATTTAAATGTAAGCAATTTTAGCTAACTAATATCTCAATAAATTCAGTAATAATTTTTACCGGTTTATTTTCTTTATCAAGAGCTATATAACTTGCATAAAAGCCTTCACCATAGCCGGTTTCAAAAGCGAAAATATTTCCCGGATTTTCTTCAGTAGGTTTTAAAAATGCAAACTGATCGATAGCACCGTTTTCATCAAAGAAATGCTCATGGAAAAACTCTTCGTAAATTCCCATAAAATCATCCCCTTTTCTCTGGAAAAGTTTCTGCTCATGAAGATTAAGCTGTTCCTGAGTCTGTACATCCATAAAACAGCCCATTCCGCTTTCTACAGGATAACCAAAAACTTCACCTTCCGCTAAATCTTTTATATTTTGTTCTTTGGTGGTTGCCAGTTTCCATGATGAAATTTTAGCATCACTAAATACAATTTCTGCATAAGCAACACAGTTACTTTCTCTTTCTTTATGAATTAAAACCTGAAAATCTCCTTTTGGAAACTCAGTAGAAAAAGGCTGCATATCATTCGTAATCAAAGGATCACAAGCAACCAATTTTCCGGTGGAAAGGTATATTTTTCCAACTTCAAAACTTTCCAATAACGGACTTTCTACGAAGTCTTTTGAGAAAAGTTTCTGTATGTTTTCTAGATGTGTCATTTATATTATTAGGCTAAAATTCAGGTTAAGTTTGAGACTTAACCTGAATCTTTATTTTAGTGTTTTTAATTCTGTTTCTATTTTCAGCTTTTTCTCACTCCAATAATTCATCCTTTCAATTCTGTCTGGATATTCTTCAGGAGTAGCATTTTGATAAAATTTAATAGAATTTTCATAATCTGTCAAAACTTTTTCTAAGTAACCTTTGTAGTCTTTTTCATTTTGTGGAATGTATCCAATTCCATCACATCCACAACTGAAAAAAGTTTTACCTATTCTATAAAGTCCCTCTATAATTTCCCATTCTTTTTTGGCAGATACTTTTGGAGCTTTAAAATCATGCCCCAAATTAACCATTGCCTCAGTACATTCAGGGCATTTTATAATTCTACTTTCAATTTCATCACATAATTCTTTTAAGCTGTTTGTTTCTTTTTTTGTAAATACTTGCCCTACTTTTCTAATAGACTTTCCGTTAAGTTCTTGATATACTTTATCCTTTTTTATTCTCAACAAAATATCATCCACAGGAGGTTGTTTAAATGTTTTTCTACATTTAAAACAAACATAGTGGAATTTATATGTTTTAAGAGCATATCTACACATGTTAGAAAAATAAAATATTAGAGTGTTTTTAATTTTTCTTCCAAAATCGCAATCTTATCTTGCGCATCTTTTTGTTTCTTGCGCTCGCTTTCTACTACTTCAGGTTTTGCGTTAGCAACAAATTTTTCGTTTGAAAGCTTTTTATCAACTGAAATCAAGAATCCTTTTAAATATTTTAATTCTTCTTCTGTTTTGATCTTTTCTTCTCCTAAATCTAAGTTTTCACTTAATGGAATTGAAATTTCTGTAGATCCAACAAGGAATGTGAAACTTGGTTTATCTGTTTTGGCTCCGAAATGAATTTCAGAAATATTTGCTAATTTTTTAATAACCGATTCGTTTGCAAATTCTGAAGCGCTGGTATAAATTTCAGCGGCTTCTCTTGGGGAAATTCCTTTTGTCTGACGATAATTTCTAACTCCTGAGATTAAATCCTGAGCGGTCTCAAATTTCTTGATAATATCTTCGCTGAATGTTTCTGCTTTCTTCTGCTGAGAAATCATCAAAGCATCTTCTATTTTTCTGTCTGAAATCGTCTGCCACAATTCTTCCGTTAAGAAAGGCATGAACGGATGAAGCAATTTCATTAATTCTTCAAATAAATAAATCGTCTTTGTATAAACTTCTTTAGAAATTCCTTCACCATAATTAGGTTTAATAGCTTCCAAATACCAACCACAGAAATCGTCTTTAACTAATTTTTGAAGTAAGTTTAAAGCATCCGAAATTCTAAATTTACTGAACTGGTCATTAACTTCAGCAATTGTTTTATTCAATTGATTTTCGAACCATTCTATCGTCTGAATATCTGTTGAATTAGCCGGCTTATCTTCATGATTCCACATGTTGATTAATCTGAAAGCATTCCAGATTTTTGTTCCGAAATTTCTTCCCAAATCGCAAAGAGGTGACGTGTAAACAGCATCTTTACCTTCTTCCATTCTCTGTTTTATCTGCTTTTCAGTTAAAACATTTCCTTCTTCATCGATCTGCTCAGAATCAAATTTCAAGTCGTTTCCGGCTGCAGAACTCATCATAATTCCTACTCTTACTGCATCAGCTCCATAACGCTCGATTAAGTCTAATGGATCTGGTGAATTTCCTAGAGATTTAGACATTTTTCTGCCTATTTTATCTCTTACAATCCCTGTAAAGTAAACATTTTTGAATGGAACTTCTTTTCTGTATTCCAATCCTGCCATAATCATTCTTGCAACCCAGAAGAAAATAATATCCGGACCTGTTACCAAATCTGAAGTCGGGTAATAATAATTGATGTCTTTATTATCTGGATTATTCAAACCGTCAAAAACAGACATTGGCCACAACCAAGATGAGAACCATGTATCAAGAGCGTCTTCGTCTTGTCTCAAGTTTCGAGTTTCGAGTTCTGGGTTTCGAGTTTTTTCTTTGGCTAAAGCCAAAGCTTCTTCGATTGTCTCGGCAACTACGAAGTCATTTTCTCCGTCTCCGTAATAGAAGGCAGGAATTTGCTGTCCCCACCAAAGCTGACGAGAAATATTCCAATCACGGATGTTTTCCATCCAGTGTTTGTAGGTATTTTTAAATTTCTCAGGATAGAATTTTACTTCATCATCCATTACAACATCTAAAGCTGGTTTTCCAATTTCAGACATTTTTAAGAACCACTGAACAGAAACTTTAGGCTCGATAACCGCACCTGTTCTTTCTGAAGTTCCTACTTTATTTACATAATCTTCTGCTTTCAACAAAAGATCGTTTTCTTCTAATTCTTTTGCTATTTGTTTTCTTACATCAAATCTGTTTTTTCCAGCGTAATGTAATCCGTGCTCATTCAGATTTCCGTCATCATCTAAAGCATCAATCATTGGCAACTGATGTTTTTGTCCGATTTCGTAGTCATTAATGTCGTGTGCAGGAGTAATTTTCAAAGCACCTGTTCCAAATTCAATGTCAACATATTCGTCTTCAATAATCGGAATAACTCTGTTTACAATTGGTACAATTACGTTTTTACCTTTCAGATGAGCATATCTCTCATCATTAGGATTGATACAGATTGCTGTATCCCCGAAAATAGTTTCAGGACGCGTTGTAGCTACCGAAAGGAATTCTTCTGTCCCTTCGATTTTATATTTTAGGAAATATAATTTTCCGTTTTGCTCTTTAAAGATTACTTCTTCGTCAGAAATATTGGTTTTCGCTTCCGGATCCCAGTTGACCATTCTGTAACCACGATAAATCAGTCCTTTATTGTATAAATCAACAAAAGATTTGATTACCTGCTGAGAAAGAGATTCTTCCATTGTGAATCGGGTTCTGTCCCAATCACAAGAACAACCCAATTTCTTCAGCTGCTCAAGAATTGTTCCGCCGTATTTTTCGGTCCATTCCCATGCGTGTTTTAAAAATTCTTCTCTGGTAATATCAGATTTATTGATACCTTCAGACTTCAGTTTAGCAACAACCTTCGCTTCAGTAGCAATTGAAGCGTGATCTGTTCCCGGAACCCAACAAGCATTGAAGCCCTGCATTCTTGCACGACGGACCAAAACATCTTGAATGGTATTATTCAACATATGCCCCATGTGAAGAATTCCTGTGACGTTTGGCGGCGGAATTACAATCGTATAAGGTGGCTTTTCGTTAGGCTCTGAGTGGAAATATTTGTTTTCCAGCCAGTAATTGTACCATTTCTGTTCTGTCTCCTGTGGATTATACTTTTCTGAAATCTGCATAAATTCTGGTTTCTTATAACTTATAATTTGCAAAAATAGTTTAAAGTAAAAAAATGTAAGCACTAATTAAAATAATTTTTAACTTTGTTTCTCAAAATTTATCTAACAAACATATTAACTTTCAAGAATATGAAAAACTTATTAGCAGGAATTGCATTATTCGGAACATTTGCATTAGCATCTGCACAAACAATTACATTCGACAAAACTACTTATGAATATGGTCAAATTAAACCAAATTCTGACGGGACAAGATTCTTTACTGTAACCAATACAGGAGATAAGCCTCTTATTATTTCTAATGTAAAACCAGCTTGTGGATGTACTACACCAGAATTTAGCCAAGCTCCTATTGCACCTGGAAAATCAGCAAAAATTAAAGTTGGATACAACACTGCAAGTGTTTCTCCATTCAACAAAATGATTGAAGTATTTTCTAATGACCCTGTAAATAGCAGAAGCGTAATCTACATTAAAGGTGAAGTAACTCCTAATGCTCCTGAACCAAAACCATTAACTGCTGCAGAACAAAAAGCAGCGGCTAAAGCTGAGAAAAAAGCAGCTAAAATGGCTGCAAAAAAATAATTTTTACTTAAAAAATTCTTAAACCGTCTCAATTGAGGCGGTTTTTTTGTTACATTTATGTTGTTAGATGTTAGATGTTAGATGTTAGAAAGTTAAGATATATTGAAATCTCATCATCATTTATCTATTGAATTAAATCATTAAATCATATAAAAAACATGGATAATAATTTCTCAGACGACTTTTTAATTAAAGGAAAATTTTCAATAAAAAAATCTTCAACAGAATATAAAGGAAAACTCACTAAAGAAGAAGGTGTACAATTATTAATTCAGGAAAAAGAAAAACTTAGAGAGCTTCAGGAAAAACTTTATGCTGACGGAAGTAAATCATTGTTAGTAGTTCTACAGGCGATGGATGCCGCAGGAAAAGACAGTTTAATAGAGCATGTCTTTGGAGGTGTAAATCCTCAAGGTTGCAATGTTACAAGTTTTAAAACTCCAAGTTCTAGAGAATACTCACATGATTTTCTTTGGAGGCATTATCTAGCTTTACCTCAGAAAGGGATGATTGGTATTTTTAACCGTTCTCATTACGAAAGTGTTTTGGTCTGTAAAGTGCATCCTGAATATAATTTAAGCGAAAAAACCTGGAATTCTGTAAAGGATTTTGATGAAAAATTCTGGGAAAACAGATATGAAAGCATCAGAAATTTTGAAAAACATCTCGCTCAAAATGGAACGACAATTATTAAAATTTTTCTGAATGTTTCTAAGGACGAACAGAAGAAAAGGCTTTTAGACCGTATCAACGAACAGAAAAAAAACTGGAAATTCTCGGCTGCAGACTTACCCGAAAGAGCTTTGTTTGACCAATATATGGAATGCTACGAAACTGCCATTAATGAAACCTCAAAAGATGAAGCGCCTTGGTACGTAATTCCTGCAGACAATAAATGGTTTGCAAGACTTTCGGCATTGCAAATTATTATCGATACTTTAGAAAAAATGGATTTGAAATTCCCTGAGCTTTCAAAAGAAGATAGAAAAGGTCTGGATGAGGCTAAAAAACAATTGGAAAGTGAATAAAAAAGAGCCAAGGAAAAAGTAAAAAGAATCAAAGAAAATTGCCACGAATGCACGAATATCTTTCAGAGATTTTTATTTAAAATTAATTCGTGCATTCGTGGCATCTCAATTAAAAAACCACGAGAAAATCTATAAGCCGGATTTTGTACTTAAAAAGTGCCTGTTATTTATCTACGTTTTACATTGCTGCAAAACTTGAGCTGATTACCCCTCGGCTTTCAGAGCGAGCAACTCCTATTTTCATTACTGAAAAGAACCGATATACTTATCGTTGCACCGCAAAGAGTTTACCTGGTTTCACTACAGCCGAACTGTACCTGCTTTCTGTTGCACTTGTCCTATCCTCACGGATGACGGATGTTATCCGCTTTGCTGCTCTATGGTGTCCGGACTT
>Ga0256894_1000319_pt1 | contig 10625 bp, 6 predicted proteins | sample MC6MC0667MT_FD_190187 | JGI IMG/M metagenome (GOLD analysis project Ga0256894, IMG submission 190187) | Metatranscriptome of enriched soil aggregate microbial communities from Iowa State University, Ames, United States - MC6-MC0667-MT... | ecosystem: Environmental > Terrestrial > Soil >... | reverse complement strand
GCCGCTTTATGGATCGCGTGGTGGGTTACATGGTGTCGCCACTGCTGTGGAAGAAAATTGCCCGCGGCCTGTCAGCCGGCCGCGTTCAGTCGGTTGCGGTGCGTCTGGTCGTTGAGCGCGAGCACGAAATCAAAGCTTTCGTGCCAGAAGAGTATTGGGAAATCGATGCTGATTTCGCCACGCCGAAAGGCGCCGATCTGGCCATGCAGGTGACGCATCAGAATGACAAAGCGTTCCGTCCGGTCAATCGTGAGCAAACTCACGCGGCGGTAGCGATTTTGCAGAAAGCGCGTTACGAAGTGCTGGATCGTGAAGACAAGCCGACCAGCAGCAAGCCTTCTGCACCTTTTATTACCTCAACGCTGCAACAGGCGGCGAGTACGCGTTTGGGCTTCGGCGTGAAGAAGACCATGATGATGGCGCAGCGTTTGTATGAAGCGGGCCACATCACCTATATGCGTACCGACTCCACCAACCTGAGCCTGGATGCCGTGGCGATGGCGCGTGGTTATGTTGAGAGCAGCTTCGGTAAAAAGTATCTGCCAGAAGCGCCGAATACCTATGCCAGCAAAGAGAACTCACAGGAAGCGCACGAAGCGATTCGTCCTTCTGACGTGAATATCGTGGCTGAGCAGCTGAAAGATATGGAAGCTGATGCGCAGAAACTCTATCAGCTGATTTGGCGCCAGTTTGTTGCCTGCCAGATGGTTCCGGCTCAGTACGACTCCACCACGCTGACCGTGGGCGCGGCTGAATTCAAATTGAAAGCCAAAGGCCGCACGCTGCGTTTCGATGGCTGGACGCGCGTGATGCCTGCGCTGCGTAAAAATGATGAAGATCTGACGCTGCCGCCGGTAGATGTTGGCGACATGCTGGATCTTAAAGAGCTGATGCCAAGCCAGCACTTCACCAAACCGCCGGCGCGCTTCAGTGAAGCATCCCTGGTGCGTGAGCTGGAAAAACGTGGCATTGGTCGTCCATCAACATACGCCTCGATTATCTCCACCATTCAGGATCGTGGTTACGTGCGTGTTGAGAATCGCCGTTTCTACGCCGAAAAAATGGGTGAAATTGTTACCGACCGTCTGGAGTCTAATTTCCGCGAGCTGATGAACTATGACTTCACCGCGCGCATGGAAAATAGCCTCGATCAGGTGGCGAATAATGAAGCCGAATGGAAAGCGGTACTCGACTCCTTCTTCAGTGATTTCAGCCAACAGTTAGATGATGCTGAGAAAGATCCGGAAGAGGGCGGCATGCAGCCCAACCAGATGGTGTTGACGTCAATTGATTGTCCAACCTGTAGCCGCCCGATGGGGATTCGCACCGCCAGTACCGGCGTGTTCCTGGGTTGCTCGGGTTATGCTTTGCCGCCGAAAGAGCGCTGCAAGCAGACCATCAACTTGATCCCGGAAAATGAAGTGCTCAACGTGCTGGAAGGCGATGATGCTGAAACCAATGCGCTGCGCGCTCGTCGTCGTTGCCAGAAGTGTGGCACCGCGATGGACAGCTATCTGATCGATAACCAGCGCAAGTTACACGTCTGCGGTAATAACCCAGAGTGCGACGGCTACGAGATTGAGCAGGGCGAATTCCGCATCAAGGGCTACGACGGTCCGATTGTCGAGTGCGAGAAGTGTGGTTCTGAAATGCATCTGAAAATGGGTCGTTTCGGTAAGTACATGGCATGTACCAACGACGAGTGCAAAAACACCCGTAAGATTCTGCGTAACGGCGACGTCGCGCCGCCAAAAGAAGATCCGGTGCCGCTGCCAGAATTGCAGTGTGAAAAATCGGATGCTTACTTTGTGTTGCGTGATGGTGCAGCGGGCGTGTTCCTTGCCGCTAATACCTTCCCGAAATCACGTGAAACGCGCGCGCCGCTGGTGGAAGAGCTGCAACGCTTTGCCGACCGCCTGCCAGAAAAGCTGAAATATCTGTCAGAAGCGCCAGCCGCCGATCCGGAAGGGAATAAGACGATGGTGCGTTTCAGTCGCAAGACCAAACAGCAATACGTCTCTTCCGAAAAGGATGGCAAAGCCACTGGCTGGTCAATGTTCTATGTTGATGGCAAATGGCAGGAAGCGAAAAAGTAATTCCCCGCAAGGCCAGCATTCGCTGGCCTTTCTCTAATCCTTATAGCTAATCGTTCTACATTCTTCCTTTAACTGATATAGTAGTTATAGAACTCTTTTCGTTTCGCTGATTCGCTTTCCCTCCCTCACCGCAATTAAAGCGGAAACACGCCTGCCGGGAATGCACCTCTGTCGCTACCAGGAAGATATAACTATGAAATTGCAGCAGTTGCGTTACATCGTCGAAGTGGTTAATCACAACCTTAATGTCTCATCGACCGCCGAAGGCTTATATACCTCGCAGCCGGGCATCAGTAAGCAAGTCCGTATGTTAGAAGATGAGCTGGGCGTGCAGATATTTGCACGCAGTGGTAAGCATCTGACGCAAGTAACGCCTGCAGGTGAAGAGATTATTCGGATTGCGCGCGAAGTGCTGTCCAAAGTTGACGCGATTAAATCTGTTGCTGGTGAACACACCTGGCCAGATAAAGGCTCGCTGTATGTAGCAACTACCCATACGCAGGCACGTTATGCGCTGCCAGGCGTGATAAAAGGCTTTATTGAGCGCTATCCTCGCGTCTCTTTGCATATGCATCAGGGGTCGCCGACGCAAATAGCTGAGGCGGTTTCAAAGGGCAATGCAGACTTTGCCATTGCCACAGAAGCGCTGCATTTGTATGACGATTTGATTATGCTGCCGTGCTATCACTGGAACCGCGCCATTGTGGTAACGCCAGATCATCCGTTGGCGGGTAAATCAAATGTGACGATTGAAGAGCTGGCGGATTTCCCGTTAGTGACTTACACATTTGGCTTTACAGGCCGTTCAGAGTTGGACACCGCGTTTAATCGCGCCGGATTAACGCCACGCATCGTCTTCACTGCGACGGATGCTGACGTCATTAAGACGTACGTGCGTTTAGGCCTGGGCGTTGGCGTAATTGCCAGTATGGCGGTTGATCCGGTTGCAGACCCCGATTTGGTGCGTATTGAAGCTTCAGAAATCTTTACGAATAGTACGACCAAAATTGGCTTTAGACGTAGCACTTTCCTCCGCAGCTATATGTATGATTTTATTCAACGTTTCGCGCCACACCTGACGCGTGATGTGGTGGATGCGGCGGTTGCATTGCGCTCCAATGAAGACATCGAAGCCATGTTCCGCGACATCAAGTTACCCTTCAAGTAAATTCCTAACTCATTCTTTTGCCAAGGTGTCCAGTGGGCACCTTCGGAATCCCTTAGCGCTTAGCGCCACGAGTACTTCAAAAAAAATCATTATTTTTTTGTAAATGAAACATGGGTCACATGTTTTTTCATTGTTATCTATTAAATGCGAATCAGTACACAATTTTTACGATGCTGCTTTGCAGCTCGCCAGGAATATTCCCATACTCTAGTTAAGAGTTGATGAAGAAGGGCTTTTTAACTGGCATGGTCAATTAAACTCAAATTTAGATTGGATCTAATTTGCTGTTAACCCAAATTTACAATGTAACGATTTAATTAATAGTTGTGTTGGTAATTAAATTTATCTCATCAATTTTTGGCGTTTTGATAAATAGCGTTAATCGTTGTGCTCAATAAAAATAACTGGATTTTCGGTCTTAACAAGTTTAGGATTCGTCCTAAATCTTAATCGTTGTCATCAATCGTTTTATTGAGAGTGATTATCAAAAACTATGAATACGAGAATAACTGTACAGCCGGGCTTCCGGACTAAAAGCACCAAAGTTGAGCGTACTGGTAATACCCGTCGCAAAGCTTGGATGACTGTCTTCGCTGCTTCAGCACTGTTCTGGGTAGTGGTGGCGTTAATGATTTGGCGTATGTGGGGTTAAGCCATGTGGGCAAATACACTCAGTCGTAAGCATCCGGTTTCTGCACGTCAGCCGCAAACGCCTGCGTGCAAAGTTAAAGACGTTGTATCCACTGAACCTCAGGTCACCATTCCGACTTCGTGGGAACTCAGCGAGAATCAGCGCAACTTTATTGAATCCTTCATGGATATGAAGTCGAAATAACGCAGCATGCGTTCCGTACTATATTTAGTCGTTTAGTCCCTCTTTTTGCCGGATTATCCGGTGGGCAAGTTAAAAGCCCGTCCTTTAACACTCAGCATTAAAAAAACGGTGTCATCAGTACAACGCTGAAGACGGTGGACTTTTTTTGCCCGGAATCCGGGAGGGAGTGAATTATGAGCATCAATACAACGACATTATCCTGGGTGAGCGTTTATACCTTTTCCCTGGCTTTTTGGGCCGCCGCCTTCTGGGCGATGATTTAAGCCCTAACTCAAATTACACTGAATTTTATAAATGCCCTGACAAACGTCGGGGCATTTTTCATTGTGTCTTAATGTGTCTATTCGTGTTGTTATCAAAACGTTAACGGCAATGTAGTCTATCTTTAAGTTAAACCTTGCAGTCACTGAGGTTTAAAAAAGATTCACTTACATGGAGGCGCTATGTCGTTAACGTTACGCGAGCAGAGTCAGGACACGCTGGATGTTCGGGCAAAAAAATATCATTACTACAGCTTGCCCAAAGCAGCTCAGCAACTGGGCAATATCGATCGCTTGCCCAAGTCGATGAAAGTCCTGCTGGAAAACCTTTTACGCTGGCAGGATGGTGATTCTGTCACGCTTGAAGATATTGAAGCGCTGGTCGCCTGGCAAAAAGATGCTCACGCCGATCGTGAGATTGCCTATCGTCCCGCGCGTGTATTAATGCAAGATTTTACCGGCGTACCGGCGGTGGTAGATTTGGCTGCCATGCGCGAAGCGGTGAAACGCCTTGGCGGCGACGTCGCCAAAGTCAATCCCTTATCCCCGGTAGATTTGGTTATCGACCACTCTGTCACCGTGGACCATTTCGGTGATGACAAAGCCTTTGATGAAAATGTGCACCTGGAAATGGAGCGCAACCACGAGCGCTACGTTTTCCTGCGCTGGGGGCAAAAAGCCTTTAATCGATTCCGCGTAGTACCTCCGGGCACCGGGATTTGTCATCAGGTCAATCTGGAATACCTCGGTAAATCTGTCTGGCATGAGACGCTGAATGGGCAAGAGATCGCCTATCCCGATACGCTGGTGGGCACCGATTCGCACACCACCATGATCAATGCGCTCGGCGTATTGGGTTGGGGCGTTGGCGGGATTGAGGCTGAAGCGGCGATGCTTGGTCAGCCGGTCTCAATGCTGATTCCTGACGTAGTCGGTTTCAAACTCACTGGTAAATTGCGTCCGGGCATCACCGCAACGGATCTGGTGTTAACCGTAACGCAAATGCTGCGCAAACATGGTGTTGTGGGTAAATTCGTAGAATTTTACGGCGACGGCTTAGCCGACCTGCCGCTTGCCGATCGCGCCACCATCGCCAACATGGCGCCTGAGTATGGTGCGACCTGCGGCTTTTTCCCTGTCGATGATGTCACCCTGAGTTATATGACGCTCACTGGCCGCGATGCGGAGCAGGTTGAACTGGTTGAGGCTTATGCTAAGCAACAAGGTATGTGGCGTAACTCGGGTGATGAGCCGGTGTTCACCAGCTCTCTAGCGCTGGATATGGGCGACGTCGAGTCCAGCCTGGCCGGACCAAAACGTCCGCAGGATCGTGTATCACTCGGTGATGTTCCTACTGCTTTTGATGCCAGCAACGAACTGGAAGTTAATCAGGCGCAAAAACCGCATAAAAACGTGAGCTACCGCGATAGCGAAACCGGAGAAAGCTATCAGCTGGATGATGGTGCGGTCGTGATCTCGGCGATTACCTCTTGTACCAATACCTCAAACCCTAGCGTGCTGATGGCTGCCGGTTTACTGGCGAAGAAAGCCGTTGAACGCGGTCTGATGCGCAAGCCCTGGGTTAAGGCCTCACTGGCACCCGGTTCCAAAGTGGTTTCTGACTACCTTGCTGTGGCCCAGCTTACGCCATATCTGGACGAGTTAGGATTCAATCTGGTCGGTTACGGTTGTACTACTTGTATCGGTAATTCCGGCCCGTTACCGGACGCGATAGAAAGCGCGATTAAAGAAGGTGACCTCACGGTTGCCGCGGTGCTTTCGGGTAACCGCAACTTCGAAGGCCGAATTCATCCGTTAATTAAAACCAACTGGCTGGCTTCGCCGCCGCTGGTGGTTGCTTATGCCTTAGCGGGTAATATGAAGCTCAATCTGCAATCCGATCCGCTCGGCCAGGATCGCCAGGGCAACGATGTTTTCCTCAAGGATATCTGGCCTTCGCCGGAAGAGATTGCGGAAGCGGTGCAAAAAGTCACCAGCGATATGTTCCACAAAGAGTATGCCGAGGTGTTTAACGGCACGCCAGAGTGGCAGCAGATCAAAGTCAGCGAAGCGGCAACCTACGATTGGGATGGTGATTCTACTTACATTCGTCTGTCGCCCTTCTTTGACGACATGGAGAAAACGCCGAAGCCGGTGCAGGATATCAAAGGCGCGCGCATTCTGGCGATGCTGGGTGACTCCGTCACCACCGACCACATTTCTCCAGCGGGGAGCATCAAAGCCGAAAGTCCAGCCGGACGCTATTTGCTGTCGCATGGCGTTGAGCGCACCGATTTCAACTCTTACGGTTCGCGTCGTGGTAACCACGAAGTGATGATGCGCGGCACCTTCGCTAATATCCGTATTCGTAACGAAATGGTGCCGGGTGTAGAGGGCGGTTATACCAAACACTTCCCGACTAACGAGCAGTTGGCGATTTACGATGCGGCGATGAAGTATCAGCAGGAAGGTGTGCCGTTAGCGGTGATTGCTGGTAAAGAGTACGGTTCAGGCTCAAGTCGTGACTGGGCAGCAAAAGGGCCGCGCTTACAGGGCGTGCGCGTGGTTATCTCCGAATCCTTCGAGCGAATTCACCGCTCTAACCTGATTGGTATGGGGATTCTGCCGCTCGAGTTTCCGGCTGGCGTGACGCGTAAAACGCTGCAGCTTACGGGTGAAGAGTTTATAGATGTGGCAAACCTGTCGCAGCTTAAGCCGGGTGGCACGGTAACCGTAATTCTGACGCGCGCGGATGGCAGCAAAGAGACGCTGGAAACGCGCTGCCGTATCGATACGGGTAACGAGCTAACCTATTACCAGAACGACGGCATCTTGCATTACGTGATCCGCAACATGCTGAACTAAAAGAAAAAGCCGGGATTTCCCGGCTTTTTTTATCTGCTATAAACACCGCTTACGACTTCGGCAACAGATGACCCATTTTCTCGGCTTTCGTATCGAGATAGTGCGCGTTTTTCGGGTTACGCCCGACAACCAGCGGCACGCGTTCAACGATATTGATACCGGCTTCACTCAGGATCTCAACTTTGCGCGGATTATTTGTTAGCAAGCGCACTTCATTGACGCCCAACAGTTTAAACATATCCGCACACAGCGTGAAGTCACGCTCATCAGCGGCGAAACCGAGCTGATGGTTGGCTTCGACCGTGTCGTAGCCTTTATCCTGCAATGCATAAGCACGAATTTTATTCAGCAAACCGATGTTACGACCTTCCTGACGGTGATACATCAGAATGCCACGACCTTCTTCCGCAATCGCCGTTAACGCCGCTTCCAGCTGGAAACCGCAGTCACAGCGTAAGCTGAACAGGGCATCGCCGGTAAGACATTCGGAATGGACGCGCGCCAGCACCGGATTGTGATCGCTAATATCACCATAAACCAGCGCGACATGGTCGTGGCCGGTTGCCAGTTCTTCAAAACCAACCATCAGGAAATCTCCCCATGGCGTGGGCAGTTTGGCTTCTGCTACCCGTTTAAGCTGCATGTGACTCTCCAGAACCTTCAGAGGATGCGCTATCATCATGATAACGCACGGGCCATGTGGCCCGATGAAACTTACGCTATTGTGCCACAACCCGAACGGCTGCCGTTAATCGGTCAGAGTGATTGTAGTGATAAAGCACAATTATCCAAGCCGCAATAGGTATGTTATTCTTTTTTCAGCTAAAGTTATGCTTAACGCACCTGTTAATCCGGATCTAAAAGGAAGCGAATGTTAAAAATCATTCAGCGCACCACCTTAGGGGCGTTTTTATTGTTGTTGATGCCGTTGGGCGTGTGGATATCAAACTGGCAATGGCAACCCGGGGAAAGCGGCAATCTACTTCGCGTGCTGTTTTGGATGACGGAAACCGTTACCAGTCCGTGGGGTATCCTCACCAGTATCATCCTCAGCGCCTGGGTGTTGTGGTGTTTACGCTTTCGGCTCAAACCCGCGATTCTGCTCATTCTTATCATGAATGGTGCGATTCTTGCTGGTCAGTACACCAAATCCTCAATCAAAGAGCATGTGCAGGAACCGCGCCCCTACGTCATCTGGCTGGAAAAAAGTCATGGCATTAACGGTGATGAGTTTTATCAGCTTCATCGCCAGCAGCGCGGCGAAATGGTCTCAACTTTGCTGGCCAATGACACTCAGCTGCCGCAATGGCTGAAGAATCATTGGGCATTTGAAACCGGTTATGCGTTTCCTTCCGGGCATACCATGTTTGCCGCCAGCTGGGCGCTTTTAGCCATCGGCCTGTTATGGCCGCGCCGTCATTTTGCCACCGTTGCCGTATTATTCGTTTGGGCGACCGCGGTGATGGGCAGCCGTTTAGTGCTGGGTATGCACTGGCCGCGTGATTTAGTGATGGCAACGCTGATATCCTGGTTATTGGTGACCGTAGCTACGCTGCTGGCCCAGCGTTTCTGCGGCCCGCTCACCATTCCACCAGAGGAACATCGTGAGATCGCGCAACGTGATGATGGATTGTAATCAGCCTATTCATCCCCATATGATTGATTGTGCTTGCAGAAAAAAGCGCTAACTGATGTGGGGATAAGCAGCATCGACGGCGGTTTTTTGGCATACTTCTATTGGATAACCTCTCGACAGGACGCATTGTGAAATATTTGCTTATTTTTCTCGTGGTATTGGTCATTTTCATCATCTCCGTCACGCTCGGAGCGCATAACGACCAAATCATCACCTTTAACTATCTGCTAGCGCAGGGCGAATTCCGCATTTCAACACTGCTCGCCAGCTTGTTTGGCGCTGGATTCCTGCTGGGATGGGCGATTTGCGGTCTGTTCTGGTTACGCTTACGTGTTTCTTTGGCAAATGCACAGCGTAAGCTTAAACGTATGCAGGCACAGAATGAACAATCTACTGCAGTGACCCCATCACCAACTGCCAGTCGTCGGGATTAATTTTCGATGCTTGAATTGCTGTTTCTGCTTCTTCCTGTTGCTGCGGCGTATGGCTGGTATATGGGCCGTCGCAGTGCCCACCAGGATAAGCAACAGGAAGCGAACCGCCTGTCGCGCGATTATGTGACCGGCGTAAACTTCCTGCTCTCCAATCAACAGGACAAAGCGGTTGATCTCTTTCTCGACATGTTGAAAGAGGACAGCGGCACGGTTGAGGCGCATCTGACGCTTGGCAATCTGTTCCGTTCGCGTGGTGAAGTTGATCGCGCCATTCGCATTCACCAATCCCTAATGGAAAGTGCGTCGCTCAGCTACGAGCAGCGCTTGCTAGCGATCCAGCAACTCGGCCGCGATTACATGGCAGCCGGATTGTACGATCGTGCCGAAGATATGTTTGGGCAACTGGTGGAAGAGACCGATTTCCGTATTGGCGCGTTGCAGCAATTGTTGTTGATTCATCAGGCAACCAGCGACTGGCAAAAAGCCATCGACGTGGCGGAAAAGCTGGTTAAGCTCGGTAAAGACAAACAGAAAGGCGAAATTGCCCATTTCTACTGTGAGCTGGCGTTGCAGGCATTAAGCAGTGACGACCTTGACCGGGCGATGAGCTTGTTGAAGAAGGGCGAGTCAGCCGATCATCAAAGTGCGCGCGTCTCAATCATGATGGGCCGCATTTTGATGGAGCAGGGCGAGTACGCCAAAGCCGCCAGCCGACTGCAGCGCGTGCTGGAGCAGGACAAAGAGCTGGTGAGTGAAACGTTACCCATGCTGGAAACCTGCTACCAGCGCCTGAACCAACCCGAAAACTGGGCGCAATTTTTACAGCGTTGTGTCGACGAGAATACCGGCGCCGCAGCAGAGCTTTATCTCTCTGATATTCTTGAGCAACAGCAGGGACCGGAAGCGGCACAGCTGTATATCAATCGTCAGCTTCAGCGTCATCCGACGATGCGTGTGTTTCATCGTTTGATGGATTTCCACTTACACGAAGCGGAAGACGGACGTGCGAAAGAGAGCTTGATGGTGCTGCGCGATATGGTCGGCGAGCAGATCCGCACTAAGCCGCGATATCGCTGCCAGAAATGTGGCTTCACTGCCCATGCTTTGTACTGGCATTGCCCATCTTGTCGCGCCTGGTCTTCAGTTAAACCCATCCGTGGACTCGACGGCCAATAAATGGCCGCATCACGCGTCTGGTTACATCTATTTAGTTACAACATACTTGTGAGTTTGATTAAGAAACTGCCTTGACATCGTGCAGCTAGCAGTCAAGCAGGCAAGTTCTGGCGGTAGCGTGATTGTCGGCACCGGCCTGCGCAGGTAGAATGCTT
>Ga0256894_1000301_pt1 | contig 10808 bp, 9 predicted proteins | sample MC6MC0667MT_FD_190187 | JGI IMG/M metagenome (GOLD analysis project Ga0256894, IMG submission 190187) | Metatranscriptome of enriched soil aggregate microbial communities from Iowa State University, Ames, United States - MC6-MC0667-MT... | ecosystem: Environmental > Terrestrial > Soil >... | reverse complement strand
TTTGAACAAAAACTCTTCAATAATATCATTTTTGTCTTCGCCATTATCAATTTCCATGTTGTAGCCCAAAAACTTAAAAATAGTATTTACATGGAAAACATATTCGTCGATAACATTCTCGCTAAAGGCAATTTCTTTTTCGTAGGCAAACAAATCGCTTAACTGCAGATTTTTTATGGTGTGATGATCTTCTTTAAAATCGATAATACTCACAAAAACATTCGAAACCTGATACTTTAATTTAATGGCATCGCCCGGATTTACAGGTTCGATATATTCGCCATTATATTTGATCTTTTTTTGGGAATTATTTTCAAGTTTAAACTTCTTTAAACTATCGATCAAATAAATAAAATACGGCTCTAATGACTGTCGAATGTTTATTTTAACCTGAAGTTGTAAAATTTCGCTCTGTCTTTTGTTGAATTCGTACTGAATATAGAATGCCATAAAGGTAAAAACCACACCGCAAGTTCCAATAATTGGTGCAGTGGTTCCGCCAATGGCATCGCCCAATTCATTTTTTCCACTTAAACTAATCAACCAACTTTTATGAGTAAACAAATAGGCTAACAGCGGCACCATAACCACCATGATGAGTGCCATTACCATTCCCATAAAAACTACGCTTTTCTTCATTCTTTTGTTTTATAATTTAAAGATAGGAAATTATTGCAGGTGTACTTATGTTTCCTTTAAAAATTCTATTTCCAAAAAAATATTTATTAAAAACAGTAAACTTTTACTATCTTAACTCTTAATTATCATTTAAAATGGAGCAACCGCAAATAGAAGTTTTTTTATCCGCAGAATACTATGGCTTTTAGAAATTGGTTACAAGAAAATCACATTTCGAAACAAGCTGTGTGGATTGTTTTTCATAAAAAGGCATCAAAAAAAGAATCGTTAAGTTGGAGCGAAGCTGTTGATGTGGCTTTATGTTTTGGTTGGATCGACAGTAAAAAGATCAAAATTAACGATGATACATCGCATCAATTTTTTAGTAAACGAAAAGCCAAAAGTACGTGGTCTAAAATCAACAAGGAAAAAATAAACAGACTCATTGCAGAAGGATTAATGACAGAAGCAGGATATAAAAGTATTGAAACAGCCAAGCAAAACGGTTCGTGGACTATTTTAGACGAAGTTGAAGAACTAATTATTCCAGATGATTTAGAAGAAGCTTTTAAAATTCACAAAGGCTCTAAAGATTATTTTTCAGGTTTAAGCAAATCATCTAAAAAAATGATTTTACACTGGATTGTTCTTGCCAAACGACCTGAAACTAGGCAAAAAAAGAATCGCCGAAATTGCTGAATGTGCGGCAAAACAGCAAAAACCAAAACATATGTAAGGGTAGTATTCCACAAAACATTGTTTCCTTGCAAAGAAAACCGTTTCTTTTCGTCTTAAAATCAGCACATATAACTATATTTGGGTAAACAACCATTGTTTTAAACAAACTGTATTTAACCTTAAAATTGTTGGAATGAACGACGAAAGACTTGCCGTACTGATTGATGCAGATAACGTTCCGTATGCCAATGTGAAAGAAATGCTCGAAGAGATTTCGAAAAACGGAACTCCAACAATTAAACGTATTTATGGTGACTGGACCAAGCCCACGCTTTCGGGATGGAAAAATGTATTGTTAGACAACGCCATTACACCAATTCAGCAATACAGCTATACTTCGGGCAAAAACTCCTCGGACAGCGCACTGATTATCGATGCTATGGATATTTTGTATTCCGAAAAAGTAAACGGTTTTTGTATTGTATCAAGCGATAGTGATTTTACAAGACTTGCCACTCGTTTGCGCGAAGCCGGAATGACCGTTATTGGAATTGGCGAGAAAAAGACTCCGCAACCGTTTATATCTTCCTGCAACAAATTTATTTATATAGAGATTCTTAAAGTAAAAGAACCTGTGAATGAAGTTGCTTCTACCCGAAGAAAAAAAACTACAACTGCCGAAAATCCTCTTAATAAAATTGACGTTAAAACCATTAAACTTATCGAAGATAGTGTAGACGATCTTGCCGATGAAAGCGGATGGACGTTTTTAGGGAATTTAGGCAATTTGATTTCTAAAAAGAAACCCGATTTTGATCCTAGAAATTACGGTTTCACCAAACTTTATCCGCTTATAAAACACATAGGAAAATTTGAAATAGACGAACGCGATACTGGTGTAAAGAACATAAGACACATTTATTTGAAGCTTAAGTAAATCGAATTTCAACTATTCTTTGCTCCAGACTCTAAATTTGCTCGCTCTACGGTAAAATTCATAATCTGGAGCAAAAGATTTTTCTTTAGAAATGAACAAAAAAAGACAATATAAATAAACAGCTCATGAAAACATTCGTAGCACTACTATTTTTAGCTTTTTTTTCAAGCGGTTACTGTCAGATTTTGAAACCTGGTTTCGATAAAGCCGAATATATAGAAACACTAAAAATTAATCACAAGGCACATATTGCTGTTGAAAAATGGGGCGAAATAAAAACCGTTCCTTATCCAGAGCAATTCGATTTTGTATACCGCTCTCCTGTTGTAGCTTTTGACAATATATGGGATTTATGGATACATAAAGAAAAGCCTGTTGCGTTAATTGCTGTTCAAGGAAGTATTCAGACCGAAGCCAGTTTTCTTGCAAATCTGTATGCGGCTATGCTGCCAGCAAAAGGAGAACTTCAGCTTGATGACGATTTTTTGTTCAAGTATAAGCTTGCCGAAAATCCTAATGCGGCTGTTCATGCAGGCTGGTTTGTGGCAATGGCGTATCTTTCTAAAACCGTTGAAACAAAAATAGATTCTTGCTACAAGGCGGGCATTAAAGATTTTATTCTTACAGGGCACAGTCAGGGTGGCGGTATTACCTACCTTTTAAATGCACATTTAGAAAATTTAAAGCTTGAGAAAAAGCTACCGCAAGATATCCGCTTTAAAACGTATTGTAGTGCAGGTTCAAAACCAGGGAATTTATTTTTTGCTTATGATTACGAAAAAATGACTGAAGACGATTGGGCATTTAATGTGGTTAATACAGCAGACTGGGTTCCAGATGTTCCTTTCTCTGTTCAGACTATAAACGATTTTACTTCTGTAAATCCTTTCCGCAATGTCAAGTCAATGATCAAAAAACAGAAGTTTCCTATGAACATTGTTCTAAAAAGAGCCTACAACCAATTAAGCAAACCCAGTATAAAAGCTCAAAAAAATTACGAAAAATACTTGGGGAATATAGTTTCAAAAGCAGTAAAAAAACAATTAAAAAATTTCAAAGCACCAGAGTATTACAGCAGTAACTATTATGTAAGAACCGGACGTACGATCGTTTTATATGCCGAAGAAGATTATTTTAAACTTTACAGTAACGCAGCCGATAATCCAGATATCTGGCAGCACCACCTTCCAAAACAATATTTATTTCTTGCTGAAAAATTAGAATAACAAGTTTGTTTTAATTTCTAATAATAAAAAAGTGCTTTCAGAATGTTCTGAAAGCACTTTTATTTGTTACAATGAGGATTGATTATTCCTCCATAGCTTCACCAGATTTTCTGTGAATAAAACTTCCATAAATATGTCTTCTTGCAAAACGGCTTGGCGATTCGGCATTCACCATTTTTACATACGTATTTCTTGGTACACCAATGTATTCGTACATTTTTCCGTTTAAATGCTGTATTTTTAAAATCTGCTTTTCAAAATAAAACTCGTGAATATTCGATTTTGCAGTGGTTTCTAAATATTCTTCACTATACTTCTCGTGTGTTTCAGGATTAATACTTACCAAAAAGTGATAAGCTTCAATAACCGCTTTACTTTTTTCTTCAGCCGCTAATTTTCCTTCTTCATCATTTACAAATTTATCAGGATGCGCATCTTTCATCGTATTTCTGTAAATTGTTTTCAATTCCTTTAAAGTAGCAGTTTTATCAACTCCAAGCAGTTTTCTGTGCTCTACAACTCTTTTCATAATTCAAATCCTTAATTCAGCCTGCAAAATTAGGCAATTAAATTTCAAAAGAAGATACAATTAGAAAGTATTTTATTTTGTGGAAAAACGGCTACCGAAATTCCTTTTCATTTTACAACGAACTATTTGAATTATTCAACAAAAAACGCCTGTAATTTCTTACAGACGCTAGCTAAAAAAAATGTTATATAAAAACATTTATGAAACCGTAAATTTAACAACTATAAACAGTTAAATAAATTAGAATTTGATTAGAAATGATACGAAAGAACTTCACTTCATTGATGTATTAAATTCGGAATCCGCCTGAAACTTCTATACGCTGCGCATTAATCCATTTAGAATCATCGGAACAAAGAAATGCTACTACGCTGCCTATATCGTCAGGCAATCCTACTCTGCCCAATGCTGTTTGCGATGCAATTCCCTGGTTGTATTCGGCGATATCACGTACGGCTCCGCCACCAAAATCGGTTTCAATTGCACCAGGTGCAACAGAATTTACGCGAATTTTGCGACTGCCCAATTCTAACGCCTGATAACGCGTTAATGAATCAACCGCTGCCTTCATTGCACCGTAAGCTGCGTATCCATCAAAAGAAAATCTTGCCAAACCAGACGATGTATTTACTATGCTGCTGCCTTCATTTAACAACGGAAGTAATTTCTGCGTTAAAAAGAACGGCCCTTTAAAATGGATATTCGTCATGGCATCCAACAATTCTTCGGTTGTATTTTCAAAAGAAGCATTAAGTCCGATTCCCGCATTATTTACCAAAGCATCTAATTTTGCTCCATTAAAATGAGTACTTAAAAGATCCTGCAGCTGCCCTGCAAATAAATCAAAACCAGCTGTTGAAGCAATATCCAAAGGCAGTGCAAAAGCCTGTTTTCCCGTGTTTACAATTTGATTAACAACCTCGTCTGCCGCTTCTTTTTTGGTTTGATACGTAATAATTACGTTAAAACCTTTTTCTGCCAGCTGAAGAGCTGAATCTTTACCAAGCCCACGGCTTCCACCGGTAACCAATACTATTTTTCCGTTTGTATGTGTCATTTTGTTGTTGTTTTAAATTAACGATACAAAGTTCAGAAAAAGCATAAGTCGTAAGTTGTATAAATCAAATGGAAATTTGCAAAAATCAAACAATAACGTTTTCCCTAAAATATTGTGGAGACTGCTTGCCGTATTTTTTAAAAAAGTTAGAGAAATGTGCAACTTCTTCGAACCCCAATATAAAGGCAATTTCTGAAACATTCCATTGTGTCTGCTGCAAAAGTAATCTTGCTTCCTGATAAATTCTGCTTCCAATTATTTCACCGGTTGTCTTACCTGTGGTTTCTTTAAGGACTCTGTTAAGGTGGTTTACGTGCACGCCCAGAATTGAGGCATAGTCTGCCGGGGTTCTTAACTGTAACAGTTGGCTGCTGTTTTCAATAGGGAACTGTCGTTCCAGCAATTCTATAAACAACGTAGTAGTTCTGGAAGCTGCCGTTTTATTATTGTCTAAAGGAAGTATCGGTTTTAGTTTTTGACCAAAATGAATGAGTTCCATTACATAATTGCGTAAAAGATCGTATTTATAGTGATAATCAGACTTGATTTCCTCGTGCATTTTAAGGAAAACGGCTTCGAACTGATGAAATTGTTCTGTAGAAATCTGATAGATAAAATCGCTCTGCGGTGAAAAAACAGGAAGATTGTCCAGATCAACTCCTATTTTTGATGAGGGTAAAAAATCTTTGGTAAAAACACAAAAATGCCCCGACTGATTATTACAAAGGTGCGTATAATTGTAAGGTATTTTGGGCGAAGCAAAAAGCACGGCACAATCGTTAATTTCAATTGTTTTATCGGCATATTCTACCCTATTTTGTCCGCTGATCAAACTAATTTTATAGTAAGTTCTGCGGTTGTAAGGCATTTGCGTTTTTGAAGTACTGGTGCGGTATATTTCAGATATATCAAAAACATTAAAATGACCAATATCGCTATTGATATTTTCATTAAGAAACTGATCTATATCTGGACATGAACCTCCTAAAATATCCTGATAAAATTCTTTTATTGTTACTGAACTCATTTTTTAGTTTGTAAAAATCAAAGATAAATAAATCAAACTTATTATTTTTTATAAACCTAAACCATTTATATAAAATTGTTTAATAAGAAATTGCAAAGAAGTTTGTAAATTTAGATCACTATAAAAAATTATATGAAAGCATTGCTTATTGGTGCAACAGGTGCCACCGGAACAGATTTGTTGGAAAAGTTACTTAACGATACCACTTTTGAGGAAGTAGCTGTTTTTGCGCGCAAACCAATTGCCATTATAAACGATAAATTGAAGGTTCATGTGGTAGATTTTGATCGACCAGAAGAATGGGAACATCTTGTAAAAGGCGACGTTGCTTTTTCATGCTTGGGAACGACTTTAAAAGCTGCGGGAAGCAAAGAAGCGCAACGAAAAGTTGATTATGATTATCAGTATAATTTTGCAAAAGCGGCAAAAGAGAATAATGTAGCACATTTTATTTTGGTTTCATCGTACGGAGCCAATTCAAAATCGAGTATTTTTTATTCCCGAATTAAAGGCGAATTAGAAGATGCTGTTCAATCTCTTCGATTTCACAAAACCACCATTTTTAATCCGGGTATGTTGCAACGTAAAAATACCGACAGATCAGGAGAAGTTGTTATGGAAAAAGTCCTTCAATTTATTAATATGTTAGGGCTTTTTAGAAAGCACAAACCATTAGCGACTGAAGTTTTAGCACAGGCAATGATTAACGCCGCCAAAAATCAGACAAATTCCTACGACGTTATAAAACTTAATGATATTCACGCTTTAGGCGTCAACAGTAAGTAAACAAAAATAAAATCCCAATCTTTCGATTGGGATTTTTTCTACTTGACACTTTCTACAAGTCTAACAAATTCGGCTTTGTAACCATCTTTATCATTCTGTAAACCTTGTTTGGCAAGATCAACAATATGATTACTTTCTTTATCGTTTATAAGTTTAGAATCGCGCAGTTTCAAACCGAACCAAGCTACCGAAGAAGCAAATTTAAAATCGGCAGACGCATTTTTTAAGTCGGTTGATTTATTTTCGATCGTTTGCACGGTTTCGATACTTTTATCTTCTTTAGGATTTTTGTAGCGAAACTTAACCGTTGCCAATTCGTTTTGATACGTTCCTGCAGCTTTATTTTCGGTATATTTCAATTCGGTTGGTTGTTGGTAAAAATCACTTTTCACACCGGTTGGAATCACTTCATAAAGCGCCGTAACCGTATGCCCGCTACCTAACTCGCCAGCATCAATAGCATCGTTAGCAAAATCTTCGTTTCGCAATTTGCGCATTTCATAACCAACCAATCGGTACGCCTGAACATGTGCCGGATTAAATTCAATCTGAATTTTCACATCCTTTGCAATGGCGTACATACTGCCTTTAAATTCTTTCCCTAAAAATCGGTTTGCTTCCTGAATATTATCGATATAAGCATAATTTCCGTTGCCTTTTTTAGAAAGCGTAATCATTTTGCTGTCTTTGTAATTCCCCATTCCAAAACCAAGACAGGTTAAAAACACACCGCTTTTACGTTTTTCTTCGATCAATTCCTGCATTTCCTTATCAGATGATTTCCCGATATTAAAATCGCCATCGGTTGCAAGAATAATACGGTTGTTTCCGTCTTTAATAAAATGTTTTGCTGCCATTTCGTACGCCAGATCCAAACCTGCAGCACCCGATGTTCCTCCGCCGGCACGCATGTTATCAACCGCATGAATGATTTTGTTTTTTTCCGATGCCTTCGTAGGTTCTAATAAAATTCCCGTTCCGCTTGCGTAATACACAATAGAAACTCGGTCGTCATCCCGCAATTCATTCAACAAAACTTTTATTGATGCCTTTAAAAGCGGCAGTTTGTTTACATCTTCCATAGATCCGGAAACATCAACCAGAAACACAAAATTAGATTTCGGCAATTTATCCGTCGGAATTTCTTTTCCCTGCAAGCCAATTTTCAACAGTTTATGATTTTCGTTCCAAGGTGAATCGCTGTATTCGGTATTGATTGAAAACGGATGATTGTCTGTTGGTTTTGGATAATCGTACTTAAAAAAGTTAATCATTTCTTCTACACGCACCGCATCTTTCGGAACTTTTTGTCCGTTATTAATCAGTCGGCGAATGTTGGTGTACGCAGCGTTATCTACATCAATCGAAAAAGTGGAAACGGGATTTACACTGCTGCTTTCAAACAGATTTTCCTGATACGACTCATACGATTCAGAATCAACTTCGATTGGTTGAATCGTTTTTAAAGCTTCCTGTATCTGCAACGCTTCTTTTTTACGTTGCTTTCTACTTTTTCTTTTTTTGGATTTATCGGTTTGCTGTGTATCAATTTTAATAACACCATTTGCACCACGATTTCCGTAAATAGCCGTCGCACCAGAATCTTTTAAAACAGTTACGCTTTCAATATCGTTCGGATTTAAAGCTCGGAACTGTGCAGCACTTGCAGGAACACCATCGATCACATACAATGGTTCTATGTTACCGCTTATTGATCCAATTCCTCTTAAAACAACTGTTGTATTACTTGCTCCAGGCTGACCAGAACCTGTGGAAATATTCAATCCCGGAACCTGCCCTTGTAAAGTTTGAATGAATGATGCATTTGGGCGACCTTCGATTGTTTTTGATGTTACGGTACTTACCGCTGTGTTAGATCCTACTTTAGATGTTGTGCGGTAGGTGTCTACAATAATTCCTTCTAATTCATCATCACTACTTTTGCTAGAAGTTCCTTGAGCCCCCTTATCTGCACCACCGGTTTGATAACTTCCTGATCGAACGGAACCGTAAGATCTATCGGCTTCTCTTCCTGCAAAACTGGCATCATTAAAATCTTTCTGGCTTGCTAGTTCATTTCTAACTTCACGATCTTTTTGAGCTTCAACATCAGTAAATTTAATATCGTTTGCTTCTGATTTAGATGAATTCGAAACAGCTTCCTTTTTAGGTAGAAATTCATTTTTCTTCTGCACAGCATTTGATTCTTCCTTCTTTTCAACATCTTCAAAAGCATAAACCTCTTTTTGTGATGTTTTTTGATCATCCAGAATTTCTTTAGCTTTTCGTTCATCAATCACAATTCTTTGATCGTTTACGTTTGGCAGATTCTCTTTGTCAGGCGTGTTGTTCATTAACTGAATTCCTACCGAAACAAAAACTAGTAACGCCGCTGCAATTCCGGCATATTTCCAAAAAGGAATTACTTTTTTAGTTTCTTTATGATCTAATTTTTGTTCGATTTTATCCCAAACCTTATCCATATTCGGAAATGCTTGGGGTTCTTTTTCTTCCGATAGCTTGCGGAAGTACTTTTCTATATTTTTATCTTGATTTTCCATAGCTTTCAGGTGTTTGGTTGTAATACAGTTCAATTAATTCCTTAAGTTTTGTACGCGCTACATTGAGTTGCGATTTGGATGTTCCTTCTGAAACATTCAACTGTTCGGCAATTTCTTTGTGTGAATAGCCTTCTATAGCAAACAGGCAAAAAATGTTTTTTGCACCCTGTGGCAGGTAATCAAGTAATTTCAAAACATCTTGTTCGTTCAGCAACGCATCGTTTTCTTCTGCAGCAAAAGGCGGTACAGCCATATCGTCCACATAAATTTGTCGATCGGTTTTTCTACGAATAGTCAGCAAACACTGATTAATCACGATTTTTTTTGCCCAAACCTCAAAAGCAGCATTTTCTTTTAGCTGATCCATCTTCGTAAAAATGGTATAAAAGGCATCTGCCAAAGCTTCCTCTATTTCAATATCCTGCTTTAAATACCTTTTGCACACGATATATAATCTGGGAGCCAACAGTTCGTACATCTGCCGTTGCGACGTACGATCCATTTTTCTGCACTGGTTTATTAAGTTTTCATCCATATAAATGTATCTTTCTTATAAAGAGTACCAAAACACCTGAAAGGTTGGGATAAGATATTGTTTTTTTTCTAAAAAATTTATTATTTTTTAGAAATGGATGATTTTGAGAAGGTTGAAAATTCGGATGGGAGTATGATTTCCGAATAGTCATAGTTGCTGATAGGCATCAGCAACTGAAATTATGTGATTTTCTTTGCGATAAGAATTGTGTGGATTTCAGTTTCGGTTTCTGATCTTTTGTAGGCTACGTTGAAAGTTTCTATTTCTTGAAATTTGATTTTAATAAGTTGATCTTTTAAACCATCAAGATCGTGGTAATAAAAATAAACCCTGCCTGCATTACCCACTTTAAAACCTGATTCATCTTCACTTCCTTCCACGAAACTTAAATAGATTATGCCATTGTTGTTCAACAATTTGTGTGAATGAACAATAAGATCTTTACATTCGGTTTTTGATATATAAGGCAGACAAAATCCTGCAATAATACCGTCGAATTTACTATCAAGTGTGTTGATTTCACGGGTATCCATAACAGCAAAATCGGCAGTGGGATTATTCTTTTTTGCCAATTCAATCATATTCGGAGCAATATCGATTCCTAGAATATCAAAGTCGGATCTTTTATCTAAAAGATATTTTGTAATATTTCCAGGTCCGCAGCCAATTTCTAATAATTTTGCATTTGTTTTTATAATTGCATCGCAGAAATAATCGTAAGAATTGTTGTACAAATCCAACTTCATAAACTTGTCCTGATACAATTCTGCAATTTTATTCCATGTATCAAATGTTTCTTTGTATTGATCCACTTTGCTAACTTTAAAGAAATTTATATTATTGATCAATCGGGC
>Ga0256894_1000300_pt1 | contig 10809 bp, 9 predicted proteins | sample MC6MC0667MT_FD_190187 | JGI IMG/M metagenome (GOLD analysis project Ga0256894, IMG submission 190187) | Metatranscriptome of enriched soil aggregate microbial communities from Iowa State University, Ames, United States - MC6-MC0667-MT... | ecosystem: Environmental > Terrestrial > Soil >... | reverse complement strand
ATGCAGGTGACTGTAAGCCGCAAAATTAAAACAACACATTTCTCATACTGTTATTAATTTGAATAGTTTACTCAATCACAAAAAAGGTTTACATCATCTGCCTTTACTTTTAACCTAAAATATTAAGTTCTATGAATATTGAAAACACAAAAGCGCAAATGCGCAAAGGGATTCTGGAATTTTGTATTCTATCGGTTCTAAAAGATAAAGACTGTTACACATCTGAAATTTTAGACACCTTGAAGGAAGCAAAGTTACTTGTGGTAGAAGGCACCGTTTATCCGCTACTTACCCGCCTAAAAAACGATGAATTATTAAGCTATCGTTGGGAAGAATCAACATCCGGACCACCGCGAAAGTATTACCGATTAACCGAACTGGGCAACGATTTTTTAAAAGAACTAACCGTAACCTGGAAAGAATTAAGTGAAGCCGTTAACATTATAACTAATAAGAATAGCCATGAATAAAACCGTAACAATTAATATAGCAGGACTTGTTTTTCACATCGATGAAGATGCATACAACAAGTTAGATTCATACATACAGGCAGTTAGAAATTCTATTCAGCAAGAAAGTGAAGATGAAATTATTGCTGATATTGAATCGCGTATTGCAGAGCTTTTTGCCGAAAGAATTGATCCGCAGACTGGTGTTATTCGTATGAATGATGTAGACGAAATAATAAATATTATGGGTAAACCAGAAGATTATATTATTGAAGACGAACCTGTACGCCCAAACCATTTCACAACAACAAACAAAGCGTACAAGAAAATTTACCGCGATGGTGAAAAAAGAATTTTAGGCGGTGTATGTTCAGGTTTAGGTCATTATTTTAATATAGATCCGGTTTGGGTACGCATACTTTTTATATTACTGTTCTTTGCTTACGGTTTAAGCTTTGTAATTTACTTAATCTTGTGGGTTATTATCCCAAAAGCAGTTACCGTTGCCGATGTTTTAGAAATGAAGGGCGAACCCGTAAATATTTCAAACATAGAAAGACAGTTTCGTGAGGGTGCAGCAAATTCGTATCAGCAAATTCGTACAGCAGGAAGCTCTGTAGCCACAGTTTTACGTAGATTTATAGGTATTGTATTAATTGTTTTTGGTGTAATGGGAATTTTCGGCAGCTTCTTTACTCCGATAATTATGAACACCGATAAAGGTCATATTTTTAACGAATTTGTAAATTACGATGAAGCACAAACAGGCATACCGTTTTGGGGTTTAAGTTTAAGTTTGTTTGTAATGAGCGTCATTCCGTTTATCCTTTTACTTTTATTAGGAATTAGAATTTTAAGCTCTAAAGTTAAACATATAGGCTGGGTTTCAGGTATTTTAGGATTCTTCTGGTTGCTTTCTATCTTCATTTTCAGTTATGTAATGATCAATTTAGATATTCAAAAAGATAAAATAGAATCATTGTTCGAAGGTAATTTCGATACAAAAATGTCGAAGACCGATTTAAATTTGAACGATAAAGATACATTAAACATTATCTTTCAGAAAGATCAACGCATTTTTACTATAAATGATACCCTTACAGGAAAATACAAATACAGTGAAATTGACGATATTTATGTGGAAGTTTTTGAATCGAACACAGGCAAAGCCTATATGGAAATTGAAGAAAAAGTTTTCAACAATAAAGATCTGAATCTTAAATCTTTAAGCAAATACAACATTCAAATTGAAGCAACGCAATTTAGTAACACATTAAATTATGATTATTCAATTAAAAGTGATACATTAGTGCTTTCAAATTCAGTTTTAACAACATTGAACGATTTTACAGAAGATTCTAAAGTTAGAATAAAAGTTTACATCACAGAAAATCAATCAGTTAAAATAAACGGAAACGATAATCGCTACTTTTGGAATCAGCAGATTGATGAAGGTAAACATTATTACAAATTCAATAATACTGGAACATTACAGAACACAAACAATACTATAAACTAAAACTCTTAAGGCTTATGTTTTACTTATTATTATTAATCGGACAAACTTTGATTGATCTTATTACAAGTTTATTCTAAAACAAAACGCTTTCAAAACGAAAGCGTTTTTTATTGCATAAAAAAATCCTTTTCAATTGAAAAGGATTTTCTTTACTCTACATAAATATTATGCATTCTTTTTAGCTTTTTTCTCTTTCATTAAATCAATTGCTCCACCGGTTGCCCAGTACATTACGAAACTGATAAGGAAAATCATTAACCAAAAACCCATAGTCATAATGGTTAAACCGATAATAAAAGCTATAAATTGTTGAAATTCAAACATGATTCCGGAATTTTGTGTGTATACAGTTACAAAGATATAACGAAACTTTAACTACCCAAACAAAAATCATAATTTCTTCTAAAAATTCTGACTTTAACCCAATTTACCGACAAATTTCATTACCTTTATTTATAATTATTATAAATAACAATTTATGGAATATAGAATTGAAACCGATACTATGGGCGATGTAAAAGTACCTGCCGATAAATATTGGGGTGCACAAACAGAGCGTTCGCGTAATAACTTTAAAATTGGTAATGCCGCTTCAATGCCTTTGGAGATCATTAAAGGTTTCGCTTATTTAAAAAAAGCAGCAGCTTATGCAAATCATGAGTTAGGAGTTTTATCGATTGAAAAAAGAGATGCTATTGCTACCGTTTGCGATGAAATTTTAGCAGATAAATTAAACGATCAGTTTCCGTTGGTCATTTGGCAAACAGGTTCCGGTACGCAATCAAACATGAACTTGAACGAAGTAATTGCCAATCGCGCTCAAGTTTTAGCAGGATTTAAAATTGGAGAAGGTGAACCGGTTTTAAAAGCGAATGATGATGTAAATAAATCGCAATCATCTAACGACACCTACCCTACCGGAATGCACATTGCAGCTTACAAAGCTGTTGTGGAAGTAACAATTCCGGGCGTTGAAAAATTACGCGATACGTTGGCAAAAAAAGTCAGCCGAGTTTATGAATGTCGTTAAAATTGGTCGAACGCACTTAATGGATGCTACTCCGTTAACGTTGGGTCAGGAATTATCAGGCTATGTTGCACAATTGAATTACGGAATAAAAGCGGTAAAAAACACGTTGAGCCATTTATCGGAAATCGCTTTAGGCGGAACCGCAGTTGGCACAGGCTTAAACACTCCGGCTGGTTACGATGTTTTGGTTGCAAAATATATTGCCGAATTTACAGGGCATCCGTTCATAACTGCCGAAAATAAATTCGAAGCTTTGGCTGCACACGATGCTATCGTGGAAACACACGGCGCTTTAAAACAACTTGCTGTTTCTCTTAATAAAATTTCTAATGATATTCGTATGCTGGCATCAGGTCCACGTTCTGGAATCGGAGAAATATTAATTCCTGAAAACGAACCGGGATCGTCTATCATGCCTGGAAAAGTAAATCCAACACAATGCGAAGCACTTACAATGGTTGCCGCGCAAGTTATGGGTAACGATGTTGCCATTACAATTGGTGGTACGCAAGGACATTACGAATTAAACGTTTTTAAACCTTTAATGGCAGCAAACTTCTTGCAATCGGCTCGTTTATTAGGCGATGCCTGTGTATCTTTTGATGAACATTGCGCACAAGGAATTGAACCTAATTATGATCGAATAAAACAATTGGTTGATAATTCGTTAATGCTTGTGACTGCTTTAAATACCAAAATAGGATATTACAAAGCAGCCGAAATTGCACAAACGGCACACAAAAATAATTCTACTTTAAAAGAAACCGCAATTGCTTTAGACTATGTAACTGCCAAAGAATTTGACGAATGGGTAAAACCCGAAGAAATGGTAGGTAGTTTGAAGTAATTAAATTTTAGTATAACTAAATAATAACAGTCCTTAATTATCAATTTAAGGACTGTTTTCTTTTTAAGATCAAAGGATCATATCAGATAGTATAAATTGTATCAAAAAATAGTTTTAAATTTGCAACATCAATAAAAAGTCAATTAACGACTTTAATTTTTATGGAGATATTCGAACTTTATTCTATATACAATCAATGTAGCGGCGTAAGTACCGACACACGAAACATTACAGAAAACAGCCTTTTCTTTGCGTTGAAAGGAGAAAATTTTAACGCAAACGATTTTGCTTTAAAAGCTTTAGAAAATGGAGCTGCTTTCGCTGTGGTTGACGATAAAAACTTAAAGAAACTAGAAAACAACAAAATAATTGTTGTAGACGATGTTCTAAAAACCCTGCAAGATTTAGCTGCTTTCCATAGATTTCATATCGGCTTACCTGTAATTGCCTTAACCGGAAGCAACGGAAAAACAACCAGCAAAGAATTATTGCATGCGGTTTTAAGCACAAAATACAATACTATTGCAACGATCGGAAATTTGAATAATCACATAGGTGTTCCGTTGACGTTGTTGTGTATGACAGAAGATACCGATTTGGCGATTATTGAAATGGGCGCCAATCATCAAAAAGAAATCGAACTTTTATGCTCCATTGCTCAACCTGATTTTGGTTTTATCACAAATTTTGGTCGTGCACATTTAGAAGGTTTCGGTGGAATTGAAGGCGTTATAAAAGGCAAAAGTGAAATGTATGATTATCTGAAAAATAATAACAAAACTATATTTGTGAATTTCGATGATGCTATTCAAACAGATAAAACTGCAAAAAATACTCGTTTTGGATTTTCAATAGAAAACAATTCGTTGGCAAACATTCAAATTACAAATGCAAATGCTCAACCAATGGCAACCGTTGAAATAAATGGTATTGACATAAAATCGAACCTTACCGGATTATATAACATCCCCAATATAGCATTTGCGATATCTATTGGTTTGTATTTCAACATTTCTTTAGAAAATATAAAAGAAGCTATTGAAAATTATATTCCACAAAACAATCGTTCACAATGGACAAAAATAAACAATAAAAACATTTTGTTAGATGCCTACAATGCTAACCCAAGTAGTATGCAGGTTGCTATCGAAAATTTTAATCAGTTAGAAAACCCTTCTAAATTAATGATATTAGGAGATATGTTCGAATTAGGAGACGAGTCAGATAAGGAACATTTGCAAACAATAAATCAAGTAATAGAAACTAAAATTCCAACTATATTAATTGGTGAACACTTCTTTAAAGTTCAAGTAAAAAATGATGTGGCGCAATACTTCAGAAATATCCAAGATTTTTTTAATCAGTTGAAAGAGACTCCAATTAATGAAGAATTACTTTTAATAAAAGGATCCAGAGGAATGGCATTAGAAAGAATCTTAGATAAATTATAAAATAAATTTAAGAAATCTGAATTATTCTATTATATATTAAAAAAAGACTATGGAAAGTTTATAAACTATAGGAGTTTTTTTACCTTATTTCCCTAACTTATAATTTTCGTAACATTCGTTTACGGCGTTAAAAATCTGGTAGTCGTTGGCAGTGTAAATAAATCTTTCGGAATGATTGCATCTTTGAAGCATTTTTACAATATCTTCTTTTGAAATATTCAGCAAAACAGAAACCATTTCACGATCGTATTTTTTCTTCATTACTTCAATAAGTTCAACTTCTTTACGTATTTGATTGATCTTTTTGGTTTCACGCGAATTTCGTTTCATAGCGTTGTAAATCCCGTTAATAGGATTTAAACCACTGTTATAATTTGCTGTAAAACCTGTAGCTCCAAAATCACGATAATACGGATAATCTGCCAATGCAATAAGTTTTGTATCAATAGACAAAATTCCAGTAAGTTTCAAGGTATTAATCACAACTTCATCTAAAACGGTAGAAAGGTCTTTAATGTAGATATTCATTTTACCTTCTTTGTACCAGTCATTCGTAACCTTTATTTTTAAAGATCGAAAACCTTCTGAAGAAATATGCAGGGTATCGTTTACGTTTGCAGGAATAGAAAAAGACCCATCGCTGGTAGTTTGCGCTACTTTTAACGAACTCAAGTTCACAATATTTGCTTTGCTTTCTGGCTGGTAACTTAACTCGCTAAAAACGACTCCCTTAATGTTTTTTTCTTGTGCAAAAATTGAAACAGAAAATAGTGTAAAAAGTAAAACTGCAAAATATCTCATATTTGTTTTTAGTATGCACCAAAAATAATGGATATTTTGCAGTTTTAAATATTTATTTTGTAAATATTAACAACAAATGTTATTATTAGTTAGATCTTCGCGGGCGATCGCCACGTACTGATCTTCTTTCGTTGTGAGCTGGGCGATCGTCTTCACGATTACGTCCGAATTTGCTTTCTGTTTTACGATCTCCGAAACGATCACCACCAGCAGGTCTTCTGTCTGATGAAGAACGTTCGCCACGGAAACCTCCACTCCTTTCACCACGGAATCCACCACTTCTTTCGCCACGGAAACCACCGCTGCTTCTTCCACCTCTGCCATTGTGATCTCTTCTTGATGAAGAACCACCACCGCTTGTAGAAATTTCAACGTTAACCTGACGACCTTCGTGGTGCATGTTATTCAAAATTTCGATAATACGCTCACTGTGTGCAGCATCGGTATTAAAGAAAGAGAATCCTTCTTTTACATCAACTTTAAACAAATCATCTCTGCCTAAATCTAATGTATCACGTAAGAAATCTTTCAAACTCATCCAATCAAAATTGTCACGAGCTCCTAAATTTAAGAAATAACGTACAGAACCATCAGAACTTACGGCAGTTCCACCTTCGCTGTTTTCACGCGGTCTTGGTGAATCGATCGTATTTTGTTTTTTGTAGTATTCAATAAAACGATTAAATTCTACAGAAAACATTTTTTTGATTAATTCTTCTTTCGTTAAATCTCCTAATAATTCTTCAATTTGTGGAAGATATGTTTCAATTTCAGCATCAACCTCAACAGATTTAACTTTGTTTGCCAAGTGAATTAACTGTGCCTGACAAATTTCCATTCCTGTTGGAATTGGTTTATGAACGAATTTTGTTTTGATGATTCGTTCAATCTGACTGATTTTTTTGTATTCAGATTTTGTTACGATAACGATTGATGTACCTAATTTACCGGCACGACCAGTACGACCTGAACGGTGATTGTAAGTTTCAACCTCATCTGGTAACTGATAGTTTATTACGTGTGTAATATCGTCAACATCAATACCACGTGCAGCAACATCGGTTGCAACCAACATTTGAATCTGGCGTCCGCGGAATGCTTTCATTACACCATCGCGTTGTGCTTGCGATAAATCGCCGTGTAAAGCTGCTGCGTTGTATCCATCTTCAATTAATTTTTCGGCAACTGCCTGTGTATCACGTTTTGTTCTACAAAAAATAACCGAAAAAATATTTGGATTGATATCTGCCAAACGTTTTAAAGCAGGATAACGGTCACGTGCACCTACTAAATAATATTCGTGAGAAACGGTTGTTGAACCTTGATTTTTTTGACCAACAGTAATTTCTTGTGGTCTTTTCATGAATTCTTTTGCTATTCTTGCAACTTCCTGTGGCATGGTTGCAGAAAAAAGCCAAGTATTTTTTTCTTCTGGTGTATCAGATAAAATTGCAGTAATGTCTTCATAGAATCCCATGTTTAACATTTCATCAGCCTCATCTAAAATACAAATTTGTATGTTTTTAATGTTAACAAGATTTCTGTTAATCATATCCTGCATACGTCCTGGGGTTGCTACAATAACCTGCGCCCCTTTTTTAACTTCTCTTGCCTGCTCTGTAATGCTGGCACCACCATAAACAGCAACTGTATGTAAACCCTTTACATATTTAGAATACTGTTTAATCTCGTTTGTAATTTGTAAACACAATTCTCTGGTAGGCGATAGGATCAATGCCTGTGTGCTTCTGTTCTCTGGATCGATTTTCTGAATCAGAGGAAACCCGAAAGCAGCTGTTTTCCCAGTACCTGTTTGCGCTAATGCAACAATATCCGTGTCTTGTTGCAATAATAAGGGAATAGCTTTTTCCTGAACCTCTGAAGGTGTTTCAAAACCTAAGTCTTGAATTGCTTTTAAAAGCAATTCGTTTAATCCTAATTCTTGGAATTTATTCATATAATATTTAAAATATCTGCAAAGGTACTGTTTATTTTGCGAATTTTAAACTTAAAGTAAGGTTAAATTATTTATTTTCTAAATTTCCTAAAAAGTTAATTAATTGTTCAACGGCTCTTCCACGGTGACTTAATTTATTTTTTTCTTCTAAAGACATTTCGGCAAAAGTTTTACCTAGATTTTCAGGTTCAAAAATAGGATCATAACCAAAACCTTGGGTTCCTGTTTTTTTATTTCTGACTTCGCCTTCTACAATTCCGGTAAATAAATGCTGTTCGTTATTAATGTTTAAAGCAATCACAGTTTTAAACTGCGCTTTTCGGTTGGTTGAATTGCTTAATTTTTCTAAAACCAAATCCATGTTTTTATCAGCATTTTTATCTTCGCCAGCATATCGAGCCGAATAAACACCTGGTTCACCGTTTAAAGCATCAATTTCTAAACCAGTATCATCTGCAAAACAAGGCAAACCATATTTTTCGGTGATGTAATTAGCTTTAATTATTGCATTTTCTTCTAACGTAGTTCCGATTTCGGCAATATCTTCGGTACAGCCAATTTCGTCTAAAGTTACAATTTGAATAGATTTAGGTACTTGGTTTTGAATTTCCTGTACTTTATTTTTATTGTTTGATGCAAATATGATTTTCATACGTTAACTTATATAATTCCAAATATTATTTTTCTTTGCCAGCATTTCAAACACAAACTTTAGTGCCTGATGTTCTGGTTTTTCCAAATTGATGTCTTCTTTTAATAATTCGATTGCTTTTGTACGAGCCAATTTTAAAATATCTTGATCTTTAACCAGATCGGCAATTTGCAGATTTAACACACCACTTTGCTGTGTTCCCATAATATCGCCAGGCCCACGGAGTTTTAAATCGATTTCCGATATTTCAAAACCGTCATTAGTTCGGCACATAGCATCCATTCTAACTTTTGTATCGGCACTTAACTTTTCTCCCGTCATTAAAACGCAGAAACTTTGTTCGGCTCCACGACCAACACGTCCGCGTAACTGATGCAACTGACTCAAGCCAAAACGTTCAGCACTTTCTATAATCATTACCGATGCATTGGGTACATTTACACCGACTTCAATCACTGTTGTTGCAATCATTATATGAGTTTCGCCTTTCACAAATCGATCCATTTCGGCATCTTTATCTTTAGAATGCATTTGTCCGTGAACAATGCTTATTCTGTATTCAGGAAAAGGAAAATCGCGCGAAATTGCTTCGTATCCTTCCATTAAATTCTTGTAGTCTAACTTTTCACTTTCTTGAATCAATGGGTAAACAATATAAATTTGTCTGCCTTTTGCAATTTCTTCCTTAATAAAATGCCAAACCTGCAAACGTTTACTTTCAAAAAAATGGAGTGTTTTTATAGGTTTTCGTCCTGGTGGCAATTCATCGATTACCGAAACATCTAAATCGCCATACAAACTCATAGCCAACGTACGCGGAATTGGTGTTGCCGTCATAACCAAAACGTGTGGAGGCAACGAATTTTTCTTCCACATTTTTGATCGCTGTTCTACTCCGAAACGATGTTGTTCGTCAATTATAGACAAGCCTAAATTTTTAAACTGAACCTTATCTTCTAACAAAGCATGCGTACCAATTAAAATATGATTGGTTCCGTTTTCTAACTCCTCGTGAATTTTGCTACGTTCTTTAGTTTTGGTCGATCCTGTTAACAACGCTACATTCACGTTAATTTTATCTGCCAATTCTTTGATTCCTGCAAAATGCTGATTCGCCAAAATTTCGGTCGGAGCCATTAAACAAGCCTGAAAGCCGTTATCTAATGCCAGCAACATACTCATAAACCCAACAATGGTTTTGCCCGCACCAACATCGCCCTGTAACAGACGATTCATTTGAGCTTCGTGTGCCATATCAATTCTAATCTCTTTCAACACACGTTTTTGTGCATTTGTCAATGGAAATGGTAAATGATCGTGATAAAACGAATTAAAATAATCGCCAACAATATTAAAGGCAAATCCTTTTATTTTTTGTTTACGAACCAGATTTTTAGACAGTAATTGTAGTTGGATAAAAAACAATTCTTCGAATTTTAATCGAAATTGCGCCCTGTTTAACAATTCGGCACTTTTAGGAAAATGAATATTGAAAAACGATTCGTTTTTCGGCAGTAATCGCAATTCGTTAATTAAATTTTCAGGAAAAACTTCCTTAAATAAATGATGCGTTTCTATAAAAACCTGCTGCATCATTTTAGTAATGCTTCGGTTGGAAATATTTTTCTGATTTAATTTTTCGTTCGATGGATACACCGGTTGCAACGAAGATTGTAAACTTTTTTTATGTTCTTCAACCGTTTCCATTTCTGGGTGTGGCATCGAAAATAATCCATTATAATGATTGATCTTCCCAAAAATAACATAAGGCGAATTCAACTGCAAATTTTCCTTGATCCATTTATGTCCCTGAAACCAGATCAGTTCCATGTCGGCAGTTCCATCGGTAAAAACGGCAACCAATCGGCTCCCGCGTTTTTGCTCAATCGTTTTTAATCTAATAATTTTACCAACAAGCTGAACTTCTGCATTAATTCCCGAATTTAATTCGTTGATTTTATAATACTTGGTTCGATCTAAATATTTGTACGGATAAAAGTTGATTAAATCTTTATAAGTAAAAATCTGAAGTTCTTTTTTTAGTACAACAGCCCTTTGCGGACCAACGCCCTTAAGGTATTCAATAGGTGTATCTAAAATATT
>Ga0256894_1000287_pt1 | contig 10969 bp, 10 predicted proteins | sample MC6MC0667MT_FD_190187 | JGI IMG/M metagenome (GOLD analysis project Ga0256894, IMG submission 190187) | Metatranscriptome of enriched soil aggregate microbial communities from Iowa State University, Ames, United States - MC6-MC0667-MT... | ecosystem: Environmental > Terrestrial > Soil >... | reverse complement strand
GGTCCCTGGAAAATGAGTACCCGCTGGTGATGGACGAGGACGCGATGATTCCGGATTCGGGCGGCGCGGGCCGCACGCGCGGCGGGCTGGCGATTGCCAAGCAGATTCGCGCGGTGGGGCCGGGCATCGTGTTCTCGGCGCGCTCCGACAGCCACACGGTAGGCGTTGCCGCCGGGGTGGACGGAGGCGGCGACGGGCGCCGTGCGCGCCTGATCCGCAACTTCGGCACGCCTGACGCGGAAGAACTGTTTTCCAAGACGGCCAACATCGCGTTGGCGCCGGGTGACAGCGTGCGTATCGAAACGCCAGGCGGTGGCGGCTACGGCGCGCCCGCCGAGCGGCCGCGCGCACGTATCGAGCAAGATCTGGCGGATGGAAAGATCAGCGCCGAGGCCGCTAGAAAGGACTACGGCGCCCGCGCGGTTACCCCACGTTAAGCGTCATCGAGTACTTCATCTTGTCGTGCGGGAACGTGGTGATGGTGGCAAGCAGCAGCAGGCCGCCTTCGCCGTAATAGCGGCGGGTGATGACGAAGCCCGCCGTCTTGGGTTCAACCTTGAGTTGCTTGGCGATGGTCGCGTTGATGGGGGTTGCCGAGAACTCCTGGTTGACCTCGGTGATGCGGTCGCCAAAGTGGTCTTCGATCAGGCGCAAGAGCGAGATGCGCGACTTGACCTCGACGCGCACATCCGAGTGTTCCGGGTCGGCGTAGATCAACGTGCTGGCGGCCGCGGTGTCCGGGTCGTCAAGGGTCTTGATGGAGTTGATGTGCAGCCAGGTTTTATCGGCCGAGCAGCCCAGCGCTTCGGCCAGCCGTTTGGGCAGTTTGATGGTGCGTACGTCTTGCACCAGCAGCGCGGCGTTGCGCGCGTATTGCAGCAGGTCGGGGAACTGCGAAATGCGCTGTGTGAAGCGGGTGCTGGCGCGCGCGGTTTCCACGCGCGTGCCGACACCGGGGCGGCGCGACACCATGCCGGCCACGGTCAGCATGCGGATGGCTTCGCGAATGGTGTGGCGGCTGGCGTTGAACTGATCGCAAAGCTCGTGTTCGGTGGGCAACAGCGTCATGACCGGGTAGCGGCCGGCGCTGATGTCTTGGGACAGCGTCTGGAAGATGCTCTTGTAACGGGGGCCGCTGACGTCAGCTTCCGGCGCGTGCGATTCCGGTTTTCCGCGCGCCTGCCGTGCTCCGCCAGGGCCCGCCGCGCGCTCGGAGGATCGGGTCATCGGGAGGCTCCTTGAATTGTTATATGGGGTTTGTACGGACAATAACCGATTGACAGCGGTGTCTTGTGGGATTCATTATTTGTCCGGACATTCATGTACGGACAAAGTGTACCAACAATTCGGGGGTTCTCATGGGCAAGGTACTTGCAGTGATCGTGGCGGCGACGGTGGCAGCCGGACTCAGCGCCAATGCAGCAGCGCAGCAGAAGTTGGTGGTCGCCGGCTACGGCGGCTCGTTCGAAGACATCATGCGTAAAGAGATCTTCCCGCCCTTCGCCAAGCAGCATGGCGTCGAGCTGGACTATGTGGCGGGCAACTCCACCAACACGGTGGCGCGCCTGCAAGCGCAGAAAAGCAATCAGCAGATCGACGTGGCCATCATTGACGACGGCCCCATGTACCAGGCCATTGCGCTGGGCTTCTGCGCGCCGATCACAGGCCTTCCCGCCGACGACATCTACAGCACCGCGCGCTACAAGGACGACAAGGCCGTCGCCATCGGCATCGTGGCCACCGGCATCATGTACAACAAGAAGGTCTTTGACGAAAAGAAATGGGCCCCGCCCACGTCGTGGAAAGACTTGAAGGACCCCAAGTACAAGAAGCAGCTGGTGGTGCCGCCGCTGAACAACACCTACGGCTTGCATGCGCTGGTTGAATACGCCCGCGAAGGCGGCGGCAGCGAAAAGAAGATCGACGCCGGCTTCACCACGTTCAAGAACGAGGTTGGCCCCAACGTGCTGGTGTATGAACCGTCGCCCGGCAAGATGACCGAGCTGTTCTCAAGCGGGCAGGCCGTGATTTCCGTCTGGGGCAGCGGCCGCGCCAAGGCGTTTGCCGACACCGGCTTCCCGGTGGGCTTCGTGTATCCGCAGGAAGGCGCTTATGCCCTGCTGTCGTCGGTGTGCCCCATCGCCAAGGCCAGCCCCAACCCCGTTGCGCAAGCCTTCGTGCAGTACCTGGTGACGCCCGAGGTGCAACAGAAACTGGCGTCGGCCTACGGTTACGGCCCCGTCAACAAGAAAGCCAAGATCGAGGATGACCCGCGCGTGCCGCTGCCGATTGGCAAGCGTGCAGCGGACCTGATCGTGATTGATTGGGACACGGTGAACCAGAATCGCGACGACTGGAACAAGCGCTGGACGCGGGAAATCGAGCGCTGACGCGCAGCCGGCAGTGAAAACGGGGCGGCGCGGTGCGCCGCCCACGGGAGCTTTCATGACCTATCTAGTGTTGAACCGCCTGAGCAAGCGCTATGGCGACACGACGGCCGTCGAAGAGCTGAGCCTGTCGGTGAACCGGGGCGAATTCATTTCGCTGCTGGGGCCTTCCGGCTGCGGCAAGACCACCACGCTGCAAATGATTGCGGGTTTTGTCGAACCCACGGGCGGCAGCATCGTGCTGGATGGCCGTGACGTCAGCCGCGTGCCGGCCAACAAGCGCGGCCTGGGCCTGGTGTTTCAGAACTACGCGTTGTTCCCGCATATGACGGCGGCCGAAAACGTGTCGTTCGGCCTGGAGATGCAGCGGGTGAAGAAGGACGAGCGCGAGGCGCGCGTGGCGGAAGCGTTGAAGCTGGTGGGCTTGTCGCATCTGGCTGACCGCCATCCGGCGCGCATGTCGGGCGGGCAGCAGCAACGCGTGGCGTTGGCGCGCGCGCTGGTCATCCGCCCCAGCGTGCTGTTGCTGGATGAGCCGCTGTCGAACCTGGACGCCAAGCTGCGCGAGGAAATGCAGCTGGAGCTGCGCAGCATTCAACGCACCATCGGCACCACCACGATTCTGGTGACGCACGATCAGTCCGAAGCGCTGGCCTTGTCGGACCGCATCGTGGTGATGAACCAGGGCCGCGTGGAACAGGTGGCGGAACCGTTCCAAGCCTACGAAGGGCCGGCCAGTCATTTTGTGGGCGGCTTTTTGGGCAAGGCGAATGTGTTCACGCCGCAGTCCGAGCAGTACAACGATGAAACGCGCGCCCGCGTGGGCGAAGCGCATATCTCGATGGACGGCGCGCCCGTGCCGCAAGGTGCGGTGATTGTGCGGCCCGAGAAGATCCTGTTTTCCGAGCCCGCCGCCTGTGCCCTGCCCGGCCGCATGAAGACGCGCGTGTTCCAGGGCAACCATTGGCTGTGCCAGGTGGAAACGTCGGTGGGCGAGGTGATGGTGATTCGCCAGAACGACGGCGTGCCGGTGCCAGCCGAAGGCGAGACCGTGCATCTGCGCTGGCGCGCGCAGGACATGTGCGCGGTGGCCGCCACGCCACAAGGCCGCGCGTCATGAGCGCGCGCGCCAACCCCTGGGTGCTGAGCGCGCCAGCGCTGGTGGTGTACGCCACCTTCCTGGTGGTGCCGATGGCGCTGGTGTTCCTGATCAGTTTCTTTGACTTCCAGTTCTATGGCGGCATGCAGGCCACGTTCACGTGGAAGAACTACATCGAGATCCTGACGGACGGCTACTACTACGAGATCTACGCGCGCACGTTCGGTGTTGCCGCCGCCGTGACGCTGGCCTGCCTGGTGCTGGGCACGGCCGAGGCCTATGTGCTGTCGCGCATGGCCAACCCGTGGAAGGGCCTGTTCTTGATGGTGGTGCTGGGGCCGCTGCTGATTTCGGTGGTGGTGCGTACCTTGGGCTGGGCGCTGCTGTTTGGCTCGACGGGTTTGATCAACAAGGCGTTGATGGGGATTGGCCTCATCGCAACGCCGGTGGACCTGATGTACAGCAATCTAGGCGTGGCGATTGCGCTTACGCACGTGCTGGTGCCATTCATGGTGATCTCGGTATGGGCGTCGTTGCAGCGGATCAATCCGTCGACGGAAGCCGCGGCCCTGTCGCTGGGCGCCTCGCAATTCACGGTGATCCGCCGCGTGATCGTGCCGCAAGTCATGCCGGGCATTTTGTCAGGCGCGATCATGGTGTTTGCGATGGCGGCAAGTTCGTTCGCCACGCCGGCCATCATCGGCGGACGCCGCTTGAAGAACGTGGCGACAGCGGCCTACGACGAATTCCTGAACACGCTGAACTGGCCGCTGGGCGCGGCGCTGGCGGTTGTGCTGCTGCTGGCGACCGTGGTGGTGCTGCTATCGGCCAACCGGATCATCGAGCGCAAATACGGCGCCGTCTTCAACCAGGCCGGAGGCTGAGATGCAATTCCGAAACGGCCCCATCGGCCTGCTGTTCCACACGCTGTTCATCCTCTTCATTCTGGCGCCCATCGTAATGGTGTGCGCGGTGGCGTTCACGTCGGAAGGCTTTATCTCGTTGCCGACGGGCGGGCTGTCGCTGCGCTGGTTCCGCGCCATTCTGGACAACCCGCGCTTTGTGGAAGCGTTCTGGTTCAGCCTGGGCCTGGGCACGCTGTCGGCCACATTGGCCATTGCGCTGGCCGTGCCCAGTGCGCTGGCGCTGGCGCGCAACCGCTTCCGTGGCCGCGAGGCGTTGGTGGCGTTCTTTTTGTCGCCGCTGATGATTCCGCATGTGGTGCTGGGCCTGGCGTTCCTGAAGTTTTTCACGACCGTGGACCTGGCCGGCACCTATGTGGGGCTGGTGGTCGCGCACGTGATCCTGGTGATGCCGTATGCGTTGCGTCTGGTGCTGGCTTCGGCTACTGGGATCGATCCTGCGCTTGAGCGCGCCGCGCAATCGTTGGGCGCATCGAACTGGACGGCGTTCCGGCGCGTGGTGCTGCCGTTGCTGCTGCCGGGGGTGGTCAGCGGCTGGGTCATCGCCTTCATCACGAGTTTTGATGAACTGACTATGTCGATCTTCATCGCTTCGCCGTCCACGACGACGCTGCCGGTGCGTATCTTCCTGCATATCGAAGACACCATCGACCCGCTCGTGACCGCCGTGTCGGCCGTGCTGATCTACGTAACGATCATCGCCATCTTCATTCTGGACCGCGTGGTCGGCCTGGAAAAGCTGTTTGTAGGAAAGGGACGCTAATGACGGACGAGAAAGAACTGGCGCCCCGCGCGCCCGTGCATCGCGGCATTTATGACGCGGCGGTGATCGGCGGCGGGCTGGTGGGGTCGGCCATTGCCTATGGCTTGCGGCGCGAGCTGGACCATGTGGCCGTGCTGGACGAAGGCGACGTGGCTTACCGCGCGTCGCGCGGAAACTTCGGGCTGGTCTGGGTGCAGAGCAAGGGCATGGGGCTGCCGCGCTACGGCGTGTGGACGATGACGTCCGCGTCCGGCTGGCCCCGGCTGGCCGCGCAATTGCTGGACGAGACCGGCGTGGACGTACACCTGGAGCAGCGCGGCGGACTGCATGCGTTGTTGAGTGACGAAGAGGTGGAAGCGCGCGGCAAGTTCATGCAGACCTTGCTGGCGCAACCCGGCATGGCGCAGTACGACTGGAAGCTGCTGGACCGCGCCGAGGTGGCGGACTTGGTGCCGGGAATTGGCCCCGAGGTGCGCGGCGCCACGTGGACGCCGGTGGATGGCATCGCCAACCCGCTGAAGCTGCTGCGCGCGCTGCACATGAGTTTTGCACAGCGGGTGGTGGATTACTTGCCGCGCCGGCCGGCGCAAAGCATCAAGCAGCGCGATGGCGTGTTCGAGATCGCCACGCCGTCCGGCACGGTGCGTGCGCGCAAGGTCGTGCTGGCGTCGGGCTTGTCGAACAAAGACCTGGGTACGCAGGTTGGCCTGGACGTGCCGGTGCGCCCGCAGCGCGGCCAGATCGTGGTGCTGGAACGCACGCGCCGCATGCTGGAAACGCCGCTATCCACCTTGCGCCAAACCGATGAAGGCACGTGGCTGATCGGCGATTCGCAAGAAGAAGCCGGCTATGTGGATAACCTGGTGGGCCTGCCGATTTTGGGCACGCTGGCTGACCGCGCGGTGCGCACGCTGCCTGCCTTGCGCGACGTGCGCGTGGTGCGCAGCTGGGCCGCGCTGCGCGTGATGTCCAAGGATGGCTTTCCGATTTATCAGCAATCTGAAACGTGCCCCGGCGCCTTCGTGGCCACCTGTCACAGCGGCGTGACGCTGGCCGCCGCGCACGCCCTCAATCTGGCGCCCATGATCGTGGCCGGCAAGCTTGCCGACGACATGGCGCCCTTCTCGACCCGGAGGTTCCATGTTCAAGAGGCTTGACGAGGCGCAGCGCCAGGCGCAAGGCGCGCCCGTGCGCGTGACGGTCAACGGAGCCGAGCTGCAATGCCGCCAAGGCGACAGCGTGGCGGCGGCGTTGTTTGCGGGCGGCGTGTCGGCCTGTCGCGACACGGCGGTCAATGAAGTGCCGCGCGGGCCCTATTGCATGATGGGCGTGTGCTACGACTGCCTGGTCACCATTGATGGCCAGGCGAATCAGCAAGGCTGCATGACGGCCGTGCGCGAAGGCATGAAGATCGAGCGCCAGCTGGGCGCGCGCAAGGTGCAGGCATGATCGATACGACGCAATGTGATTTGCTGGTGGTGGGCGCTGGCCCGGCAGGATTGGCGGCGGCGACGCTGGCGGCCAAGCTGGGCGTGGACACGGTGCTGCTGGATGAGCAGGCGGCGCCGGGCGGACAGATCTATCGCGCCATCACGACCACGCCCGTCACCGACCGCAGCATTCTGGGCGAAGACTATTGGCATGGCGCGTCGCTTGTCGGGCCGTTCAAGCAGTCGGGCGCGCGCTATGTGCCGGGCGCAACGGTCTGGGCCGTGGCCGAGCGCACCGCGCCGCATCCCGAGAAAGGTTTCGAGGTGGCGTACTCGGTGGCGGGCGAAGCGCGCATCGTGCATGCGCGCCGGCTGCTCTTGGCAACCGGTGCGCAAGAGCGCCCCTTCCCCATTCCGGGTTGGACGCTGCCCGGCGTCATCACCGCCGGCGCGGCGCAGATTCTGCTGAAGTCGTCGGGCGTGGTGCCGGCGGACCGCACGGTGCTGGCCGGCAGCGGCCCGCTGCTGTATCTGGTGGCGTGGCAATACCTGAACGCGGGCGTGAAGCTTGACGCGCTGCTGGAAACCACGCCGCCCGGCCGTATGAGCCAGGCGCTGCCCAAGGTGTGGGGCTTTCTGCGTTCGCCATATCTGGGCAAGGGGCTGAAGCTGCTGCGCGCGGTGAAGGCCGCGGTGCCGATCACGCGCGGCGTGACGGCACTGGAAGCGCTGGGCGACGGCAAGCTGCAAAGCGTGCGCTACACGGCAGGCGGCGTCACCAAGACCTTGCCCGCCGACCAACTGATGCTGCATCAGGGCGTGGTGCCCAACGTGAACCTGTCGCGCGCGGTGGGTGCGGAACACCGCTGGAATGATGCGCTGGACTGTTGGGAACCCCAAGTCGATGCATGGGGGCTGACCTCGGTGGACGGCATCGGCATGGCGGGCGATGGCGCAGGCATCGCGGGCGCGTTGGCGGCGGAACACCGTGGCCGGCTGGCTGCACTGCAAGCCGCGCATCTGTTGGGCCGCATCGATGCCGCCAAACGCGATAGCGAGGCCGTGGCGCCGCGCGCGGCGCTTGCCCGTGCCGTGAGAGGCCGCGAGTTCTTCGACGCGCTCTACAAGGCGCCTGACGCATTCAGACGCCCGACCGGCGACACCATCGTGTGCCGCTGCGAGGAAGTCACCGCCGCCCAGGTGCGCGACACGGTCAAGCTGGGCTGCACCGGCCCGAACCAGATGAAGGCCTTTCTGCGTTGCGGCATGGGGCCGTGCCAAGGGCGCTTCTGTGGGCTGACCGTGGCCGAGATCATCGCCGAGGAACGGGGCGTGCCGACGCAGGAAGTGGGCTACTACCGGCTGCGCTTTCCGACCAAGCCGCTGACCCTGGGAGAACTCGCGTCGCTGCCGCAGACGGACGATTCCCGCCAGGCCGTGGTCCGCTTGAAAAAGTGATGCCATGACGGGTGCAACGCGGTCGGCAGAAGTCATCATCATCGGGGGAGGCCTGCACGGCAGCTCGGCGGCGCTGCATCTGGCGCGTGCGGGCGTGTCTGCCCTGGTGATCGAAAAGAACTACGTGGGCCGGCACGCGTCGGGTGTGAATGCGGGCGGCGTGCGCACCTTGTCGCGGCATCTGGCCGAGGTGCCGCTGGCGCTGGCCTCGCGCGAGCTCTGGTACCGCATCGGTGATCTGGTGGATGACGATTGCGGTTTCGAGCAGCACGGCCAGGTGCGTGTGGCCGAAAACGCCGCCGACGTAGACGCGTTGCAGACGCGCTTACAGACGATGACCGCGCACGGCTACACGCACGAGCAATGGATCAGCGCTGAGGATTTGCGGGACATGATTCCAGCGCTTGCGCCCACCATCCAGGGCGGCCTGATTGCACGCGAGGACGCGGCGGCCGATCCCTATCGCACGACGCTGGCGTTCCGCACCAAAGCCGCAAGCCTGGGCGCGCGCTTTCTGGAAGGCGTGCGTGTGCAGCGCGTTGCGCGCGTGGACGGCCAATGGCGCGTGGATACCGATGCGGGCGCCTACACCGCGCCGCAAGTGTTGAACTGCGCGGGCGCGTGGGCCGACCGCATCGCGGCGCAATGGGGCGAGCCGGTGCCGCTTGTGGCCATCAGCCCGATGATGCTGGTGACCTTGCGCATGGATCATTTTCTGGACCCCGTCGTGCTGGGCACGGGCCGCGCATTGTCGTTCAAGCAGCGCTCAAATGGCACGGTGCTGATCGGCGGCGGGCGGCGCGCCTGGGTGGATCGCGACGCCGAATGGACCGAGCTGGATTTCCGCTCGCTGGCCGAAGGCGCACGCACGGTCTGTGATCTGTTCCCGCACATGCGTGATGCGATCGTGAACCGGGGCTGGGCGGGTATCGAGGCGGCCATGCCCGATGAGATTCCTGTCATCGGACGCAGCAGCCGTCACGAGACCGCGTTCCATGCGTTCGGCTTTTCGGCGCATGGCTTTGAGCTGGGTCCGATTGTGGGCCGCATCATGGCTGACCTGATCACGACCGGCGCGACGGATATGCCGATCGCGCCATTCCGGATTGACCGTTTTTCGGACGCGGTCACCGCGTCCTCCCCATCAAAAAAGGAGCAAGACGAATGAATGACGATATCGTGCGCAAGGAAACCAACCAGCGCCTGAGCCGCATCGTGATCCATGGCGATACGGTGTACGTGGCGGGCGTGACGTCTGCGGCTGAAGGCGGCATCGCGGCGCAAACGCGCGACGCGTTGGCGAAGATCGACGGCTATCTGGCGCAGGCCGGCACCGATAAGTCGCGGCTGTTATCGGTGCAGATCTGGCTGAAGGACATCGACCGCGACTTCGCCGGCATGAATAGCGTGTGGGCGGAGTGGGCGCTGCCCAACGCGATGCCCACCCGCGCCACCTGCGAGGCCAAGCTGGCCGCGCCGGAGCTGCTGGTGGAGATCATCGTGACGGCCGCCAAGCGGCCGGCGTATGTCAGCGGGCCGGTGTCTGAAAGCTGACCTGGCCGGGGCGGCCCGGCAGGTTCAAGGTGGCGGTGGCGGGCGGCGTGGTGGCAATCACCTTGCCCGCGCGCAGCACCATCAGACGGGTCGCACGCAAGCGTAGCGCTTCGACGGGGTCGCGCGCTTGCAGCAGTACGAGGTCGGCGCGCTTGCCGGCCGCGATGCCCGTTTCGTCCAGCCCAAGAATTTTTGCGGGCGTGGTGGTCACGGCTTCGAAACAGGCGCGCATGGCGTCCTGGCCCGTCATCTGGGCCACGTGCAGGCCCATGTGCGCCACTTCCAGCATGTCGCCCGAACCCAGGCTGTACCACGGGTCCATCACGCAATCGTGGCCGAAGGCGACCGGCACGCCCGCGGCCAGCAGTTCCGGCACGCGCGTCATGCCGCGGCGCTTCGGATAGGTATCGTGGCGGCCTTGCAGCGTGATGTTGATCAGCGGGTTGGCGATGGCGGCAACGCCCGCTTCGCGCATCAGCGGAATCAGCTTGGACACGTAGTAGTTGTCCATGGAATGCATGGACGTCAGGTGCGAACCGGTGACGCGGCCATGCAGGCCCAGGCGCTGCGTGTGGTAGGCCAGCGTTTCGATATGACGCGACAAGGGGTCATCGCTTTCATCGCAATGCATGTCCACGCGCAGGCCGCGATTGGCCGCCAGTTCGCACAGGATGCGCACGGACTCGGCGCCGTCCTGCATGGTGCGTTCAAAGTGCGGAATGCCGCCCACCACATCCACGCCCATGTCGAGCGCGCGCTTCAGGTTGTCCATCGCGCCCGGCGCGCGCAGCACGCCGTCTTGCGGGAAGGCGACCAGTTGCAGGTCCAGATACGGTTTGACCTTCTCGCGCACGTGCAGCAGCGCTTCAGTGGCCAAGAGGCGCGGGTCGCAGACGTCCACGTGCGAACGAATCGCCAGCAGGCCGCGCGCCACCGCCCAATCGCAATACGCCAGCGCGCGTTCCACCAGCGCTTCTTGCGTCAAGAGCGGCTTCAGTTCGCCCCACAGCGCGATGCCTTCCAGCAGGGTGCCCGACTGGTTCACGCGCGGCAGGCCAAAGGACAAGGTCGAGTCCATGTGGAAGTGCGCGTCCACGAAAGGCGACGACACCAGTTGACCGGCGGCATCGATCATCTGGCCGGCCTCGGCTTTCAAAGCAGGTTCCACCGCCGTGATGCGGCCCTGAGCCACGCCGATGTCGATGTTCGTGCGGCCATCGGGCAGCGTGCAATTCTTGATAATCAGATCGAGCATGGTTGGGTCCTAGCGAATAGTTTTAGCGTTCGCCCTTGCGGTAGGGCTTCATCAAGGCTTGCGGGTAGGCGGCGCGGCGCGCCATCACCACCAGGGCCAG
>Ga0256894_1000286_pt1 | contig 10995 bp, 8 predicted proteins | sample MC6MC0667MT_FD_190187 | JGI IMG/M metagenome (GOLD analysis project Ga0256894, IMG submission 190187) | Metatranscriptome of enriched soil aggregate microbial communities from Iowa State University, Ames, United States - MC6-MC0667-MT... | ecosystem: Environmental > Terrestrial > Soil >... | reverse complement strand
GAACGGCAGCGGCAAGTCCACGCTGCTCAAAACGCTGGCCGGGCTGAACCCTGTGATGCGCGGCGCGATCCTGTTGGACGACGAAGACCTGGCGCGCGTCTCCCCCACGCGCCGGGCCGAGCGCGCCATGTACATGCCGCAAGCCTTGCCCAAGGGCGTACACATGACCGTGTTCGAATCGGTGCTGGTCGCGGCGCGCTCGGGCCGCCAGGGCGCGGGGACCCGGAGCGCGACTGGTCAATCGCTGATGCACGACGCGCAGGCCGTCATCACCAGCCTGGGTATCGCGGCGCTTGCCAGCCGGTATTTGGATGAGTTGTCGGGCGGCCAGAAGCAACTGGCCTCGCTGGCGCAGGCGCTGGTGCGCCGCCCTCGCCTGCTGTTGCTAGACGAACCGCTGTCCGCATTGGACCTGAACTATCAATTCCATGTGATGGACGTGCTGCGGCGGCAGACGCGCCAGCACCGGCTGATCACCCTGGTGGTGCTGCATGACTTGAACATCGCGCTGCGCCATGCCGACCACGCGCTGCTGCTGCATCGCGGCGCGATCCAGGCCCAGGGCCTGCCTGCGGATGTCGTCACGCCGCACTCGCTGCGTCAGGTCTATCGCGTGCAAGCCCGCGTGGAACGCTGCCCGCAGGGGCAGGCGCAGGTGCACGTGGATGGACTGGCCGGGGTCTGACGCAACGGGCTAGCGGCGGCACGGGACGGTGACGGTATATATTTACCGGTCCAGCCATTCCAGGGAGTCCGCGGAAATGACGAGAAGCCGCATCATGGCGTTTTTTCTCAGCCTGCTTGCCGCGCCCGCAGGCGCATCGGTCATCTACGACAACCACGGCCTCGTCGTCGAGATCACGACAGGCGGACGTCAGGACTGGAACACTGGCCAGCGCCAAAACACCCGCAGCACCACCATTACGTTTCAGGGCAACAAGCTCTGCGGCAAGGACGTCGGCAAGCTGCTCTACCCCGACGGCCGCGACATGGCCTCAACCGCGTTCTTCTGCGCCGCCAACGCAAAGGCGCTTGAAACCGATGCCGTGCTGGCCTACTTCACCAGTTCCAGCGCCGATCCGGTCCTGGCCCACTTGCAGGTCGCCAACGGCGCGCTGCGCGTGAACCGGCTGGCGCTATCGAACCAGCGCGACCGCGACAAACCCAGCGGCACCCGCTTCGAAGACGCACGCTTGCCTGGCTGGACGCGCGTGGAAACCGCCTGGCAAGAAACGGTGCTGATCCGCCACGCGCCGCTCAAGGCGACGAATCTGGGCCAGGGAAAACTGCTGGATGTGGACGCCGATGTGGCGTATCTGGCCATTCCGCCGGGCCGTGATGTAGTGGTAGTGGAGCCCGCCACGCGCATCAAGGATGCGCAGGGCGACATGCGGATCGTGCCGGAAGTGGTCAAATTCGTGGACGCGCCGCTGGCGTTTCGCGCGGTGCGCTTAAGCGATGGACGGGAACTGGCGCGCTTGAACTTCAAAGACACGTGCCTGGCGCTGCCCGCCATTGAATTCAACCGGCCTGATCCGCTGTACCCGTCGTCGTCCCGGCCGGAAGTCTTGTTTGACGATGTGCCCGCCTGGCGCGCGGCCACGCTGCAATTGGCGCAAACGCAGGGCCGCGCCACGTTGCAGCTCAAACCGGGCGTGGCGTTGCCCACGGCGAAGTCAGCCGCCAAGGCGAACTGCAAGCCGGGCTGACCCGGCCCGGGTCCTGATCAGATCAGAAACTGGCGGTACGCCTCGTTGTCGGTCTCTTCGAAATGCGCGTAGCCCAGTTGCTGCAAGAAGGCGTCCAGCGCTGCGCTATCGGCCAGCGGCGCCTGGATGCCGACCAAGGCCGAACTGAAATCCGCGCCCTGGTTGCGGTAGTGGAACAGGCTGATATTCCAGTTGGGCGCCATCTCTGACAGGAACTTCATCAGCGCGCCGGGACGCTCGGGGAATTCAAAGCGGAACAACCGCTCACCGCCCGCCAGCGGCGAACGCCCGCCTACCATGTAGCGGATGTGCTGCTTCGAGACCTCGTTATTCGTCAGGTCGCTGGCGGAAAAGCCCTGCTCTTGCAATGCCGCCATGATGTCGGCCGCATCGCCCCGGCGCGCAATCTGCATGCTGACGAAGATGTGCGCCGTGTGCGCGTCGGCGATGCGGTAGTTGAACTCGGTCACGCTGCGTTGGCCGATCACGCGGCAGAAGCGGCGGAAGCTGCCGCGTTCTTCCGGTACGGTGACGGCGAAGACGGCCTCGCGCGCTTCGCCCACTTCGGCGCGGTCCGCCACGAAACGCATGCGGTCAAAGTTCATGTTGGCGCCCGACGTGATGGCCACCATCGACAAGCCTTGAGCGTTCTCCCGTTCAACGTATTTCTTCAAGCCCGCCACCGCCAGCGCGCCCGCCGGCTCCAGCACGCTGCGCGTATCCAGGAACACGTCCTTGATCGCCGCGCACACTGCGTCGGTGTCCACCAGGATCACCTCATCCAGGTATTCGCGGCACAGGCGGAAGGTTTCCTCGCCCACCAACTTCACGGCGGTGCCATCTGAAAACAGCCCCACTTCCGGCAGGTTCACGCGTTCGCCCGCCTTCAGCGATTGCGCCATCGCGCAGGAATCCTCGGTTTGCACGCCAATCACTTTCACCGACGGGTCCACGGATTTCACATAGGCCGACACGCCCGCGGCCAGGCTGCCGCCGCCAATGGGCACGAAGATCGCGTGCAGCGGGCCGGCGTGCTGGCGCAGGATTTCCATGCCTACCGTGCCTTGGCCGGCGATGACATAGGGGTCGTCAAAGGCAGGCACGAAGGTCATCTCGTGCTGTTGCGCCAAGGTCTGCGCATGGGCGTAGGCGTCGCTGTAGGAATCGCCCGCCTGCACCACGGTGACCGTCGGGCCGCCGTGCGCGCGCACCGCATCCACCTTCACCTGCGGCGCGGTCTGCGGCACGACGATGATGGCGCGCACGCCCAGCTTGGCCGCGGAAATGGCCACCCCTTGGGCGTGGTTGCCGGCGGACGCGGTAATCACGCCCCGGTCCAGCGCCGCCTGCGGCGTGTTGCGCATCTTGTTGTAGGCGCCGCGCACCTTGAAGGAAAACACCGGCTGGTTGTCTTCGCGCTTCAAGAACACGGTGTTGTTCAGCCGGACCGACAAGCCGCGCGCCGCGTCCAATTCGGTTTCGCGAGCGATGTCGTAAACGCGCGCGGTCAGAATCTGCCGCAGGTATTCCATGGGCGAGGCGTTGCCGTGCTGGAAAGCGGTGTCGGTCGGGGAGGATTGCATGCGGTTCTCTGCTTAGGAAATTTGCCCGGCAGAGGCGGCCACAAAAAACCCGCCTCGTGGGGCGGGTGGCTTGTGACTATTGCGGTCGCGCGCTAACCCACCATTCTTGGAATGATGGTAATAATCAGCGAAATGCGGACGGCGCGGAAATTCATGGCGCAAAGAATGCGCTTGGCGCGGGATTTTGTCAAATCACACGGTTCGGAAATGGCGGCAGCCGTGAATTTCCGCGCAACGCCCGCCATATCGGCCGCATATAGCCGCGATATCCTGCTCATAAGACGGCATTTTGCAGCTATTTCCATGCGCGGCGCCCTTGTCACGGGTTTACAATGTCGCCTTCGTGGCAGTCGTACTTCCCAGATTGGCCGAGTCATCGAGCCAACAAATAAAGGGCAGGCGCCTGCCGGATTGAGCAAATCCGGGGTCCGCCCCGCCTCTGCCCATACGAACCCACTCTCGACAACATCTACCGGCGTACGCCGCTTAGCATGTTCGGGTTTGCGCCGAAAGCGCTATGCGCCGAACAGATTCAAGGATCATGTCTCTTACTCCGAAGATTATCTATACCCTCACCGATGAAGCGCCGGCGCTTGCAACCCGTTCGCTGCTGCCCATCGTCCAGGCATTCGCCAAGCCCGCAGGCATTACGGTCGAGACGCGTGACATCTCTCTGGCCGGCCGCATCATCGCGCTGTTCCCGGATTATCTGGAAGACAGCCAGAAGCTGTCCGACGCCCTGGCCGAACTGGGCGCGCTGGCCGTCAAGCCGGAAGCCAACATCATCAAGCTGCCGAACATCAGCGCCTCGATGCCCCAACTGAAGGCGGCCATCAAGGAACTGCAAGAACAAGGCTACAAGCTGCCCGACTACCCGGACGCCCCCGCCAACGACACCGAACGCGACGTGAAGGCGCGTTACGACAAGGTCAAGGGCAGCGCCGTGAACCCGGTTCTGCGCGAAGGCAACTCCGACCGCCGCGCGCCCCTGTCGGTGAAGAATTACGCCCGCAAGCACCCGCACAAGATGGGCGCCTGGTCGGCGGATTCGAAGTCGCACGTGGCGCATATGTCCGAAGGCGATTTCTACGGCACCGAAAAGTCGGCGCTGATCGCCGACGCCGGCGACGTCAAGATCGAACTGACCGCCGCTGACGGCACGAAGACGGTCCTGAAGGAAAAGACCCCGGTCAAGGCCGGCGAGATCATCGACGCCGCCGTGCTGTCGACCGCCAAGCTGAAGTCCTTCCTGCAAGCCCAGATCGACGACGCCAAGACCACCGGCGTGCTGTTCTCGGTGCACCTGAAGGCCACGATGATGAAGGTCTCTGACCCGGTCATCTTCGGCCACGTCGTGTCCGTGTTCTACAAGGACGTGCTGGCCAAGCACGCCGCCGTGCTCAAGCAAGCCGGTTTCGATCCCAACAACGGCATTGGCGACCTGTACGCCAAGATCCAATCGCTGCCGGCTGACCAGCAAGCCGCGATCACCGCCGACATCGACGCCGCCTACAAGACCCTGCCGCAACTGGCGATGGTGAATTCCGACAAGGGCATCACCAACCTGCACGTGCCCAGCGACGTCATCGTCGACGCGTCCATGCCCGCCATGATTCGCGACTCCGGCAAGATGTGGAACGCCGAAGGCCAACTGCAAGACACCAAGGCCGTCATTCCCGACCGCAGCTACGCCGGCGTCTACCAAGCCGTCATCGACGACTGCAAGAAGCATGGCGCCTTCAATCCGGTCACGATGGGCAGCGTGCCCAACGTCGGCCTGATGGCGCAAGCCGCCGAAGAATACGGTTCGCACAACAAGACCTTCGTCGTCCCGGCATCGGGCACCGTGCGCGTTACCGACGCGTCGGGCAAGGTCTTGCTGGAACAAGCCGTGGAAGCCGGCGACCTCTGGCGCATGTGCCAGACCAAGGACGCCGCGATCCAGGACTGGGTCAAGCTGGCCGTCAACCGCGCCCGCGCCAGCAAGACGCCCGCCGTCTTCTGGCTGGACGAAAAGCGCGCTCACGACGCCCAGATCATCGCCAAGGTCAAGCAGTACCTGAACGACCACGACACCAGCGGCCTGGACCTGCGCATTCTGGACCCGGTTGAAGCCACCAAGTTCTCGGTCAAGCGCATCCGCGAAGGCCTGGACACGATTTCGGTCACCGGCAACGTGCTGCGCGACTACCTGACCGACCTGTTCCCCATCATGGAGCTGGGCACCAGCGCCAAGATGCTGTCGATCGTTCCGCTGGTTGCCGGTGGCGGCCTGTTCGAAACGGGCGCGGGCGGTTCGGCCCCGAAGCACGTGCAACAGTTCCTGGAAGAAGGCTTCCTGCGCTGGGATTCGCTGGGCGAATTCATGGCGCTGGCGGAATCCCTGGATCACCTGGGCCGCACGTACAAGAACCCGACCGCGCAGATTCTGGCCAAGACGCTGGATCAAGCAACGGCCAAGTTCCTGGACGAGAACAAGTCGCCCGACCGCAAGGTTGGCGGCCTGGACAACCGCGGCAGCCACTTCTACCTGGCCATGTACTGGGCCCAGGCCGTGGCCGCGCAAACCGACGACCGCGCCCTGGCTGCGCAGTTCGCTGGCGCTGCGGGTGCGTTCGCCGAAAACGAAACCAAGATCGTGGACGAGCTGAAGGCGGCCCAAGGCAAGCCGGTTGACATCGGCGGCTACTACCAGCCGAACGAAGACAAGGCCAGCCAAGCCATGCGCCCCAGCGCCACGCTGAACCAGGTGCTGGCCTCCATCGGCTAAGCGTCATGGTCTGGCGGTATTGAGTTACCGCCAGTACAGAAAAAGCCGGCAGCCCTTTCAAAGGCTGCCGGCTTTTTTATCGATTGCGTGCGGCTTGCGTCGGGCTTGCGTGGCTACTTCGCCGCATGCCCTGCGCACATCCGTTGACGAAATGCGTTGTCGATATCCAGCCGCCACACGGCGCGCTTATCGCCCGGCAGACGCGGCGCCACGCCGTTGATGGCGAAATAACGCCCCGCGTCATCGTCCCGGCCCCAGATCCAAAACCGTGCGCCGTCGGCAGACGCGCACAGCCGCGCGGTCAAATCACCGTTTTGCACCAGCACGCGCTTGCCCACGACGGGGTCGAATTCTGCCGCGTCATACAGTTCCTTGCGCCAGTTGTCGCGGGTGGGAATGGCCGGGTCCAGCCAGTCATCCACAATCCACGCAGGTTCAGCCGCCTGCGTGTAGAACCCCAGATCGAACGGCAACGCATGCAAGGCGACCTGTGTGTCTTGCGGCCGGATTTCACCTTGCAATTCCTTCATGGCCGGCCCGGCGCTGCCGCGCGGGTTGGATGCCCCCGCCACAATCGCCCCCAGACAGATGACCGCCGCCACGGCGATTGCAGTGCTTACGCCCCGCCGCTTGCCGGCCGCCCAGGCAGCGCTGACCCGTTCGCTGATCAGGAACGCCAGCGCGGGAAACACCGGCAGCACATAACCAATCAACTTCGACTGCGGGATGGAGAAAAACACCATCACCACCGCGATCCAGATCGCCATCAGCCGGCGCAAGCCTTGCGGATCGGCGTCACGCCAAAAGCCGCGCGTGAAAATGGCCGCCCCCCAGATCGACCACGGCAAGGCCAGGCCCACCACAATCGGCACGTAGAACCAGAACGGCTGCGCATTGTTAAAGCCGCTTTGCGCAAAGCGCTCGAAGTGCTGGTAGACAAAAAAGTAGTGGTAGAAGCCGGGAAACTTCATCTGCATCAATGCGAACCACGGCACGGCCACCACGGCGAACGCCAGCAAGGCCGGCGCCCACAGCAAGGCGCGCATGCCGCGCCAGTCGCGCCGCAGCAGCAGCCAGGCCAGCACGATGGCGCCGGGCAACGCCAGGCCGATCAGGCCTTTGGCCAGCACCGCCAGCGCCGCCAGCACGCCGGTTGCCATCGACATCGCGCGAAACGGCCGCCCTTCGGCGCGCCGCAAGGCGGTGTCTGCGGCGGCCAAGACGCACAGCGTGATCATGCTGGCCACCAGCATGTCCATATTGGCGAACTGCGCCGCGCCGAAGAACAAGGGCGTGAGGCCCAGGATGACGACGGCCCAGCGCGCCTGCGCCACGTTGCGGTAGCGCGAGACAAACACATAAAGCCCTGCGCCCGCGCTCCACGCGCCCAGCAGCGAAGGCACGCGCGCGCTGAATTCATGCACGCCAAACAAGGCGTAGCTGATTTGCGCCAGCCAGTAATACAAGGGCGGCTTATGGAAATACGGCATCCCGTCCAGCAGCGGCACCATGGGCGACTGGCTGCGCAGCATCTCCCAAGCCACGCCGGCGTAACGCCCTTCGTCGGGCAGGGTCAGCCAGCGCGCCCACGCCAACGCGGCCAGCCAGACGGCCAGGCCCAGCAATACCTGCCAGCCGGGAATGGACTTGTGCGCCGCAATGCTACGAGAGGCTTGCGCAGTGGGGCTTAGCACGGCGCTCATGCCCGGCGCTCCTGCGTCAGCGGGGCGTTGGCCAGGCGGATGAGGCCGGGCAATGGAGGCAAACAAGACACAAAAGGCATGAAAGTCCGAGGGAAGAAATGTTCAAAAAGACCACAACATGGCGCCCATTATGGAAAGGGCCGCGTTGAGTTCTCATGAAATTTCTTACAACGGTCTTAGATTTATCAGGCCCCCGGCGCCGACAAGCGGTCCAGACGCAAGCGCCCACGCTCATCCGTCAACCTGCGCATGGCGCCGTAGGCCGCCGACATCTGGTTGATGCTGGGCACGATGCCGCGCCGGACGGATTCGCGCAGCAGCGTTGAGAACGCCTGCTGCGGGGTCGCGCCCAACGCCAGCCGCGCTTCGATCGCCAGTTTTTCGCGGCACACGCCCGACAGCACACCGTCCAGCGCCAGGCTGACGGGCGACAGCCGCTGACTCTACACGCCGCGCAACCGCAGGACGGGAACGTTGCCAGGGCGCATGGTCACCTCCGAAAGGGTGCAAGCATTGCCCGCACCCGGCTCGCCTTACAGCATGTGCGCCAGGAATTCCCGGCTGCGCGCGTGTTGCGGCGCGCTGAAGAACGTGGCGGATGGGGCTTCTTCCACAATGCGGCCGTCGTCCATGAAGATGACGCGGTGCGCCACTTCGCGGGCAAAGCCCATTTCGTGGGTGACGACCAGCATCGTCATGCGTTCGTCGGCCAGCTGCTTCATGGTGCGCAGCACTTCGCCCGTCAGTTCGGGGTCGAGCGCCGAGGTGGGCTCGTCGAACAGCATGATGTCGGGCTCCATCGCCAACGCGCGCGCAATCGCCACACGCTGCTTCTGGCCGCCGGACAGGCGCGTGGGATAGTTGTCGCGCTTGTTCAGCAGGCCGACCTTGCGCAGCAACTCTTCCGCCTTGGGGATGATCTGCGCCTTCGTCATGCCCTTCACCGTGATCGGCGCTTCGATGATGTTCTGCAACACCGTCATGTGCGGGAACAGGTTGAACGACTGAAACACCATGCCCATCTTGCGGCAGATGCGGCGCACTTCGGCGTCGCTGGCGTACTGGCTGCGCCCGCCCGGAACCGCGCGCGCCATCGATTCGCCTTCGACGTCGATGCTGCCTTCGTCGATGGTCTCAAGGTGATTCAGGCAGCGCAGAAACGTGCTTTTGCCCGAGCCCGACGGACCAATCACCGCCACGACTTCGCCCTGCCCCAAGGTCAGCGACACCTGGTCCAGCACGCGGTTGGCGCCAAACGATTTGATGATGCCGCTGGCTTGGATCATGACGGGGCGGTCTGTACCGGAAAGGCCGGCGCCTGCCTGCGGATTACTGGTCATATTTGGCATAGCGCTTTTCCATGTGCTGGAAGAACCACGTCAGGACCAGCGTCATGAGGAGATAGAAGGCGGCGGCGACCAGGAAAGGCGTGGTCGTGAAATCACGCTGCACGATGCCGCGCGCCGTCCGCAGGATGTCGTTCAGCGCCAGCACGTAGATAAGCGACGTGTCCTTCACCAGCGTGATGGTTTCGTTGCTCATCGGCGGCAGCACGCGCTGCACCATCTGGGGCAGCACGATGCGGCGCAGCGTTTGCAGATAGGTCATGCCTAGCACCTTGCTGCCTTCGTACTGGCCGCGATCCACCGACTGAATCCCGGCGCGGAAGATCTCGGCGAAATACGCCGCGTAGTTCAGCGCGAACGCCACCACGGCCGCCGGAAAGTCCGGCAGCCGCACGCCAATCACCGGCACGAACGGCAGCGCGAAATAGATGAACAGCATCTGGAGCATGAGCGGCGTGCCGCGCATGAGCCAGATATAGCCGTTCACCAGGCTGCTCAGCAGCGGCCACTTTGAAATGCGCGCCAGGGCCAGCACCAACCCCAAAGGCACCGCCAGGGCCAGGGTGATGAAAAACAGCGTCAAGGTCACTTTCGCGCCTTCCGCCATGGGCCCCAGCAAAGAGAGTACGTAGTCCATTCAGTGGGTTCGCGCGCCGCTTACTTGATGATGTTCGCGCCAAACCACTGGGTGGCGATGCGGCCGGCGGTGCCGTCCTGCTTCATCGAATCCAGCGTCTTGTCCAGCTTGCCCAGCAGTTCGGTGTCGTCCTTGCGCACGCCGACGCCGTAGTCTTCGGTGCCGAAGTTCTCGTCCAGCACGCGGTATTCGCCTGCGCGCTTGCTGATCAGGTAGCGGCCCACCACTTCGTCCACGACGATGGCGTCCAGACGGCCAGCAGCCAGGTCCATCAGCGCGGTGACGTTGTCGCCGAATTTCTTCACTTCCTTGATCTGCGCGGCAACCGGGTCCTTGGCGATGGCGTCGGTGGCGCTGCTGCCATCCTGCGCGCCGACCACCTTGCCGGCCAGGTCGTTCTTGACCTTCACGGGCGACTGCGTGCCGACGATGATGATCTGGTGGTTGGCCATGTACGGCGCGGTGAAGCTGATGTTCTTCTTGCGCTCTTCGGTGATGGTCAGGCCATTCCAGAGCACGTCGACGCGCTTGCCGTTGAGTTCGGCTTCCTTGGCGCTCCAGTCGATCGGCTTGAATTCCACTTCCATGCCCAGGCGCTTGCTGGCTTCCTTGGCCATATCGACGTCAAAACCGACGATCTGGTTGCTCGCGTCGCGGAAACCCATGGGCGGGAAGTTGTCATCCAGGCCCACGACGACCTTCTTCGAGGCGGCCGCGCCGGCGGGGGTCGCGTTGTCGCTCGGGCCGCAAGCGGTCAGCAGCGTGGTGGCGGACACGAGGAGAACAGCGGTCAGTTTTTTCATAGTTATGGGTGCGCCAGGCGCAAGAATAAGAATGCCGGAAAGGCTGGACAGGCAGCCGCGAGCCGCCATTTTAGCGTTACTGCCGGACCATGCCGGTTGCGACGGCGCTGCGGGGCGATGCGGGACGCGCCGCATGCTAGGCTAGTCCGCTTCATTCGGGAGCCGAGCATGGAATTCAACATCAAGGATGGCGGGGGCAAGCTCATAGGCGTGGCGCAGGTGCGCACGTCTAGCAGCGTGCTGATGGAAGGCAGCTTTTCCCCGTCCCCGCATTTTGAGACCTACGCGGCGCTATTTCGGGCGCAAGATGGCGGCACGTTGCAGGACGATATCGACGGGCACGGCTTCACCGCTGAAGGCCCCCTGCCCCTGCCCGGCAGCGCGCGTATCCACGACCTGCGCATTTCGGGCTCGGGGACGAACCTGCAAATCTGCTTTCGCTTT
>Ga0256894_1000279_pt1 | contig 11063 bp, 7 predicted proteins | sample MC6MC0667MT_FD_190187 | JGI IMG/M metagenome (GOLD analysis project Ga0256894, IMG submission 190187) | Metatranscriptome of enriched soil aggregate microbial communities from Iowa State University, Ames, United States - MC6-MC0667-MT... | ecosystem: Environmental > Terrestrial > Soil >... | reverse complement strand
TTCATATTGCTTAATTTTATCTTCATAGGTTAAAGTAACCCCAATCTCATCCCAACCGTTAAGAAGCATTTGTTTAGGATACGGAGCGATATCGAAAGTCATCTCGAATCCGGAGTTATCAAACACTCTTTGCTCCTCAAGATTGACTGTTAGCTTGTAGCCCTCGGCTTCAGCGTTTTTCATAATGGTTTGTACCTGTGATTCACTTGCTTGAACGGCTAGAATTCCATTTTTTACACAGTTATTTTTAAAAATATCGGCGTAGCTTGGTGCGATGATTACCTTAAAGCCAAAATCCTGCACGGCCCATGGTGCATGCTCACGGGATGAGCCGCAACCGAAGTTCTCACCAGCAACCAAGATGGAGGCACCCTGATATTTTGTCAGATTCAAAGGGAAATCAGGCCGTAAATTGCCCGCATCATCAAAGCGCCAATGATAAAAGAGGTATTGACCAAAGCCACTGCGTTCAATTCGCTTCAAAAATTGCTTCGGAATAATTTGATCTGTATCTACATTAGGCCTGTTTAATGGGCAAACAAGTCCTTGGTGAATGCGTAGTGGTTCCATATGCTACATAACCTCCTGAGCAGTGAATTGACGGACATCAACAAAATGACCTGCAACTGCAGCAGCTGCAGCCATTTCTGGACTGACCAAATGGGTCCGTGCGCCATTTCCTTGTCGCCCTTCAAAGTTTCGGTTAGAAGTGGAGGCACAGCGCTCGCCTGCCGGAACGATATCATCATTCATTGCTAAACACATACTGCAGCCGGCCTCTCGCCATTCAAAGCCTGCCTCTTTAAAGATGACATCCAAGCCTTCCTTCTCTGCAGCCAGTTTTATACTAAACGAACCGGGTACCACGATAGCGGTAACAGAAGGGCTAACCTTTCTGCCGCGCAAGACTTCAGCTGCTTTTCGTAAGTCGCTTAACCTGGAGTTTGTACACGAACCAATGAAAACATGGTCAATTTTAACGTTGGAGATAGGTTCTCCAGCCGTAAGTCCCATATATTCAAGAGCCCGGTTAATTTCGTCCTGCTCGCTTGGTCTATCAACATCATCTGGGCTTGGAACGTTAGCTGTAACAGGAATGCACATGCCAGGGTTTGTTCCCCACGTCACCTGTGGCTCGACTTCCGCTGCATCAATTTCAACCACAGCATCATAAGCTGCGCCTTCGTCTGTCGCAAGTGATTGCCACTTAGCAACAGCTTCTTCAAATGCTTCTCCTTGTGGCACATGGCGGCGTCCTCGTAAATACTCAAACGTAGTTTCATCAGGAGTGATCAGACCCGCTCTCGCACCAGCCTCAATCGACATATTGCAGACAGTCATTCGCTCTTCCATGGATAAGGATCGAATCGCTTCACCTGTGTATTCCATCACATAACCAGTTCCAAATTGGACGCCGAACTTGCCGATGATGGCTAGAATGAGGTCCTTTGCTGTTACACCAACCCCAAGTTTGCCGTTTACTTTTACATTAAGGGTTTTTGGCGGTGCCTGCCAAAGCGTTTGAGTGGCAAGTACATGTTCCACTTCACTTGTACCAATTCCAAAGGCAAGTGCTCCGAATGCACCATGTGTAGAGGTGTGACTATCCCCGCAAACGATTGTTTTTCCAGGCTGGGTGAGGCCAAGCTCAGGACCAATGACATGGACAATACCATTATCGGGATGATGAATATCAGCAAGTGTAATACCGAATTCCTGACAGTTTTCCTGTAAGGTATCGATTTGCTTTTTAGAGATTGGGTCATTAATGACAAGACGTTGTCGGGTAGGAACATTATGGTCCATCGTTGCGTAAGTAAGATCCGGACGGCGGACTTTACGTCCATTTATTCGTAAGCCCTCAAATGCTTGAGGAGAGGTCACTTCATGTACGAGGTGTAAATCGATATATAATAAATCCGGTTTTCCTTCCTCTTGATGGACTACATGCTGTTCCCAAATTTTTTGGATAATATTTTTTGGTGTTTGCATAGCTTCCTTCCTCACGTTCATAGATTTTTGCTATTGAAAAATTTGCAGGAAATCCGCCAGGCAATTGTTAAAGAACAAGCCTGACGGATTCTGATTCACCTATTAAAAATAACAGCTGGCGATACACTTGGATGCGTTCTGTGATTTAATGTAATCTACAATCAGTTTTGTCATTTCTACTGTTCCTACAAGGCGCCCATCTGTCACTTGGAGATCCCCCGTATGGAAGCCAGCATCAAGTACAGACTGAACCGCGTCTTCAATGACCTTCGCTTCATCATCCAATTGGAAGGAATAACGTAGCATGAGAGCAGCTGATAAAATCATCGCAACTGGATTAGCCACTCCTTTTCCAGCGATATCAGGTGCGGAGCCATGAACAGGTTCATAAAGGCCCACCCCATCTTCACGTAAGCTGGCAGATGGAAGCATGCCGAGCGAACCGGTTATGACTGATGCTTCATCACTTAAGATGTCTCCGAATAGATTCTCAGTAACGATGACGTCAAAGTGAGTCGGGTTTGTAATCAATTTCATTGCCGCTGCATCAACTAACACATGTTCAACTGCAACATCCGGATATTGAGCCTTTTTCTCCTCGACCACTTCTCGCCATAACTTACTTGATTCAAGGACATTTGCCTTGTCAACAGAAGTTAAGTGACCGCGCCGCTGCTGTGCAGCTTGGAAGCCTTTATCTACAATTCTTTCAATCTCTTTACGTGTGTAAGCAAGTGTGTCTACTACTGCGTTTCCGTTGTCACGGCGTTCACTTGGTGTCCCGAAGTAAAGGCCGCCAGTTAATTCCCGTACAATAAGGAGGTCGCTGCCAGATACCACTTCTTCCTTTAATGGTGATGCATGGAGGAGATTTTTAAATCCTTTGATTGGCCGTAAGTTTGCATATAAATCAAGGGCCTTTCGAATGCCAAGCAAGCCACGTTCTGGTCGTAGATGGGAAGGATTCTGATCCCATTTAGGCCCACCTACTGCTCCAAGTAGTACAGCATCTGCCTGTTTACAGGCATCAACAGTTGATTCTGGAAGGGGAGTGCCGTAAAGATCAATGGCTGCTCCTCCGATTTCATGGGTCTCAAAGCTGAATGAATGATTATATTCTTCTGATAAGGCACTTAATACTTCTCTTGCTGAATGAATGACTTCCTTACCGATTCCATCACCAGGAAGTAAGACAATATGTTTTTTCATTAGAGCAACCTCCTCATTTTTTGTAAGATAAGGGCATTGAAATACACCCTAGCTTTTAAGTAATAGCTTTGTTAAAATTGCCTGTTGATTTCCGCTCCAGACGCAGCGCTTTCCGTGGGTGTTTCGGCGAGCCTCCTCGGAGAAAAGCGCCTGCGGGGTCTCCCCTGAACCATACTCCCACAGGAGTCTTCGCGTCTTCCGCTCCAATCAACAGGGTTTAAAAATGAACATTGTTCCTTATCCCTGCCTATGAAATAGCTGTTTCTTTCACTAATGCTTTGTGGGTATAAAAAACACGGTTGACTGCGTTTAAGAATGACTTGGCTGATGCTTCTAAGACGTCCTGTGCTGAACCGCGGCCGCTTACTTTGTTGCCGTTAACGGTCATTTTCACATGAACCTCTGCTAGGGCATCCCGGCCTTGGCCAACTGAACTCAATCTAAAATCAGTAAGATGAATTTCTTCTTTAATGAGGGCTTCTAATGTGTTCATTAGCGCCTCAACACTTCCTGACCCTGTACGCGCGGTTTCTACACGGATTCCTTCTGGAGTAGTTAACGCTACCGTCGCAGTAGGGAGATTGGCTGAACCGTATTGTACTTGGAAAGCAACAAGCTCGTATTTTTTCACATCTACTGATGTTGTTTGGATATCAGTTAAAATTGTAAATAAATCCTCGTCCGTTACTTCTTTTTTTCGGTCGGTTAATTGTTTAAAAGCAGTGAAGGCTTCACCTAGTTTTTCAGGAGAAAGGGTATAGCCCATTTGCTCAATTTTGTCTTTAAATGCATGTCTGCCGGAGTGTTTTCCAAGGACTAAATCATTGGATTTAACCCCAACTAATTCAGGTGTAATAATTTCATAGGTTAAGGTGTTTTTTAACACGCCATCCTGGTGAATTCCTGACTCATGGGCGAAGGCATTTTTTCCAACAACCGCTTTGTTAGGAGGAACCAACATGCCTGTAAAGCGGCTGACAAGATCGCTCGTACGTTTGATTTCTTTTAATACTAGATTCGTTGTGTAAGGATACTTATCTTTTCGGATGTTTAAGGCTACAGCAATCTCCTCTAGAGAAGCGTTACCAGCCCGTTCACCAATTCCGTTAATCGTGCCCTCTACTTGTGTCACGCCATTCTCTATGGCAGCAAGGCTATTTGCTACCGCCATACCTAGGTCATCGTGACAGTGACAGGATAGGGCTACTTTATGAATATTAGGTACGTTTTCTCTAATGTAGCGGAACATGCGACCATATTCTTCCGGTGTGGTATAACCAACTGTATCTGGAAGGTTGATGACAGTTGCTCCTGCATCGATAACCTTTGTAATAATCTGAACGAGAAAATCAAGGTCAGAGCGGGAAGCATCCTCTGCAGACCATTCTATCTGCGGGAATCTTTGGCGCGCATATGCGACCATTTCGACCGCTGTTTGTGTCACTTGTTCCGGTGTTTTCATTAATTTATATTTCATATGGATAGGGGAGGTAGCAAGAAACACATGCAATCTTGGCTCAGCTGCATCTTTTAAGGCATCCCACGCAATGTCAATGTCTGATTTTGTCGCGCGTGCCAAGCCTGTGACGGATGCGTTTTTAATTGTTTGGGCAATCGCTCGTACTGCTTCAAAATCTCCTTGTGAGGAAGCCGGGAAGCCGGCCTCCATAATATCTACACCAAATCGTTCAAGCTGTCTCGCAATTTCTAACTTTTCGAGCTGGTTTAAATTCACACCTGGGGACTGCTCACCATCGCGTAAGGTTGTATCAAAGATGTTAACGTGAACCATTTACCACCACTTCTTTCTTTGCATTTACTGGCTTTTTAATGAAAGGCATTAATGCACGAAGCTCTCTGCCAACAGTCTCAATTTGGTGATTGTTTTCAGCGCGGTTGATGGCGTTGAATTGTGGGCGATTTGCTTGGTTTTCAAGGATCCAGCCTTTTGCAAACACACCAGTTTGGATATCTTTTAATACTTCCTTCATACGGGCTTTTGTATCTTCATTTACCACGCGTGGTCCTGAAACGAAATCTCCCCATTGTGCTGTGTCAGAAATCGAGTAACGCATGTTTTCGAATCCACCTTCGTATAAAAGGTCCACGATTAATTTCAATTCATGTAAACACTCGAAGTACGCAACTTCAGGCTGGTATCCAGCTTCTACTAGAGTTTCAAAGCCTGCTTTAATTAGGGCAGTTGTACCACCGCAAAGGACAGCCTGTTCTCCGAATAAATCTGTTTCTGTTTCTTCTTGGAAAGTCGTTTCTAACACGCCTGCACGAGCAGAACCAATTCCTTTGGCGTAAGCAAGAGCTACTTCACGCGCTTGACCAGTGTAGTCTTGGTAAACCGCATAAAGGGCAGGAACACCAGCGCCTTCTGTATATGTGCGTCGTACTAAATGTCCTGGACCTTTAGGTGCTACTAGGAATACGTCCACATCTGCTGGAGGAACGATTTGGCTAAAGTGAACGTTAAAGCCGTGGGCAAAAACAAGAGCGTTTCCTGCTTCTAGATTTGGTTTGATACTTTCTTCGTACACTTTAGGCTGCATTTCGTCTGGAAGAAGAACCATGACCACATCTGCAACAGCTGTTGCCTCTGCAACTGAACGAACATCAACTCCATCTTCAACTGCCTTATCCCATGATTTACCGCCTCTTAGACCAACCACTACATCAAAGCCGCTTTCTTTTAAGTTCAGGGCATGTGCATGACCTTGTGAACCATATCCGATTACTGCAATCTTTTTCCCTTGTAAAACTGCCTCTTGAATATCTCCGTTATAAAGTACTTTTACCATTATGAATCATCCTTTCAGGAATAGTTTTTATTTTAATAGTGAGTAAGTAGCTAGTTCGTTTACTTGTGGCTGATGACCTCGTTGGAGGGCAGTCAGTCCAGTTCTGGCAATTTCTTTTATGCCGTATGGACGGAGCAGCTCTATCAAGGCATCGATTTTATCAGGACGGCCAGTGATTTGGACGGCTAGACTATCTTTGCTGACATCGATAATTAAGGCACGGAACGGATCAATAATTCCGTTGATCTCACTGCGGAGCTGACTGCTGCTGGCTACTTTAATGAGAGCGAGCTCTCTAGCAACAATCGCTTTATCCGTAATATCAGAGACTTTTAATACATCAATTTGCTTGTTTAATTGTTTCGTCACTTGTTCAAGACGTTGGTCGTCTTCGACTTCGACAACTAAGGTCATTTTGGAGACGCCTTCTGTTTCAGTCGGCCCAACAGAGATGCTTGAAATATTGAATTGACGTCTTTGAAGGAGGCCAGTGACCCGGTTTAGTACACCGCTTCGGTCTTGAACAGTGGCTGTTATGATCCGTTTCATGGTTTCACCCCAATCATTTCATGGATTCCTTTGCCTGGTGCAATCATTGGAAACACTTTTTCCTGTTGAAGCACGCGGCAATCAACAAGAACTGGGCCACTGTGTGCAAAAACTTCTGGTAAGACAGTAATGAGTTCTTCCTGAGTGTTCACCTTAACACCGCGAATCGAGTAGCTTTCAGCAAGCTTGACGAAATCAGGCTGGGTATGAAGGATAGATTCAGAAATACGGTTTCCATGCAGTAGTTCCTGCCATTGGCGAACCATTCCGAGTGCCCCGTTATTAACGATGATAATTTTTACAGGAAGGTTTCTTTCATAAATGACCGATAATTCCTGTAGGGTCATTTGGAAACCGCCGTCTCCTACAATTGCAACAACGGTACTTTCTGGTGAGGCAATTTGTGCTCCAATGGCTGCAGGGAAGCCAAATCCCATGGTTCCAAGTCCACCTGATGTAATCCAGCGATGCGGTTGCTTAAAGGTGTAATACTGTGCAGCCCACATTTGATGCTGACCTACGTCGGTTGCAACAATGGCGTTTCCATTTGTTACCTTATGCACGGCTTCAATGACCCACTGTGGACACATTCCGTTTGGATCATGCTTATACCAAAGCGGATATTCCTGTTTATACTGTTGGAGGGTTGCAAGCCATGATTGGTGTTCCGGTTGTTCGACTTCATGATGTGCTAATTCCATTAATGCCTCGCGTGTATCAGAAACAATTGGAATTTGAGTTGGTATGTTTTTTCCAATTTCGGCAGGATCAATGTCGATATGAGCTACCTTTGCATGTGGTGCAAAGTGTTTCAGATTGCCTGTTAAGCGATCATCAAACCGTGCGCCAAAATTGATAAGTAAATCACAATCATGCAAAGCCATGTTTGCCGCATACGTTCCGTGCATTCCACCCATTCCTAAAGAGAGAGGGCTGTCAGCAGGGAAGGCACCTAATCCTAGTAGTGTGGTGACCACCGGAAGATCGTATTTTTCAGCAAATGCAGTCAGTTCAGCTGAAGCCTTTCCGTGAAGAACTCCTGCTCCAGCAAGTACAACAGGTTTCTTTGCTTTAGAAATAGAGTCTGCCAGTTTTTTAATCTGCAAAGGATTTGGTTTGGTAGTTGGCTGGTAGCCTGGTAAATGAATACTCGCTTCTTTTGGTTCTTCTGTTAATACTCCTGCTGAGATATCTTTTGGAATATCGACTAAGACTGGACCTGGTCGGCCGGTAGAAGCAATATGGAAAGCTTCCTTCACGATTCTTGGCAAATCGGCTATGGATTGCACTTGGTAGTTATGTTTGGTGATTGGTGTTGTAATAGCCATCACATCAGCTTCCTGGAAGGCATCTGTTCCGATGACACTTCGTGCAACCTGCCCGGTAAATACCACGAGTGGCAGGGAATCCATCATAGCATCTGTAATTCCAGTAACCAGGTTAGTAGCTCCTGGTCCTGAAGTGGCAATGACTACTCCAGGTCTTCCAGTAATCCGGGCATATCCTTCAGCAGCATGAATCATACCTTGCTCGTGCCGGAAAAGGATGTGGTTGATGGTTCCTTTTGCCCGATAGATGGCATCATAGATCGGAAGGACTGCACCTCCCGGATACCCAAATAACGTATCAACACCTTCCTGCTTCAATAAATCGATTAGAAGGTCTGCACCAGTTTTGGGTTCAGTACTGGTTTGGAATTCCAGCTTTTTTGCTTCTACTTTCACGTCGTAATCCCTCCTTGCGGATATTTGAATATTAGAAAAACTCAGCGTATGGCTGTGGTTTTGTAAAATAAAGTAGGTCGAGTTTCTCAACTCTTTGGAAGATTTGTAGATATATTGCAAAAATGTGTAGATAAAGTTAGAAAATTTGTAGATATCCATCAAAATCGTGTAGATAAGTTCTAAATTTGTGTAGATATCTCTCAAAAATGTGTAGATAAAGATTAAATGTCCTCAAAAATAGTAAAAAAGGCCCTGTTTTCCCCGAATAGACTGCAATGAAGAACATCAATAGCAGAATAATTGGGGAGAAAAGGCCTTCTTTTTCTCGGTACCACCCGGTTTTACAGCATTCTCACGAATACCGCCTTATGAAGCGACAACAAATAGAATATCGCTTCTTTTGGTAACAGGTGTTAAGAAACAACACCTGATTGAGCCTACTAAGTGTAACCGTTCAGCCCAATACTCAGGGATGATGTCGGAATAAGGTGCATTACTGGGCTTCCAGCAACCCCAGCTCTCTGAAAATGCATATTCTTATTCCTTTTTTCCCGTCATCGATTTATCGTATTTGGTTGTCAAGGATGGAACGAATGGTTTAGTACCTTTACTTCTCTGTGGAAGGGGAGGGGTACTAGAGAATCCCTTTTATCTATGGAACTTTTGCGAAATCTTATATTTTCATAACCCCGCCAGTATTAGCAGAGGTAACAAGCTTTGCATATTTTGCTAGATAGCCAGATTTAATTTTTGGTTCTGGCTTCACCCATGCACTACGTCTTTCAGCTAACACCTCATCATCAACAAGAAGTTCAATGGAACGACCTTCAAGATCGATGAGGATTTTGTCACCATTTTCAACAAGAGCGATAGGACCACCTTCAGCGGCCTCTGGTGAAATATGGCCGATAGAAATTCCTCTGCTGGCGCCTGAGAAACGCCCATCTGTAATGAGGGCAACTTCCTTGGCTAAGCCTCGGCCAGCGATAGCGGAAGTAGGTGCAAGCATCTCTGGCATGCCCGGTCCGCCTTTTGGACCTTCGTAACGAATAACGACAACATGACCTGATTTTACTGTTCCGTTATTAATGTTTTCTTGTGCCTCATCTTGTGACTCAAACACAATTGCTTCACCCAGAAAGGTCTTAATGGATGGATCCACCGCGCCAACCTTGATAACACCACCATCTGGAGCAATGTTTCCATAGAGGATGGAGAGGCCGCCAACAGGGCTATATGGATTATCTTTCGTACGGATGACCATTTCATTAGTAATTGTTGCATCTTTCACATTTTCTTCAAGCGTTTTTCCGGTAATGGTTAAGCAGTCTTTATGTAGCGCACCTTCGAGTTTATAAAGCTCGTTGATTATCGCGCTAACCCCGCCGGCCCTGTGAACGTCATCCATTGAATAATCAGATGCTGGCATAATTTTTGCCAAATAAGGCACTTTTTCAGCAATCTTGTTAATATCACGCAAATCGTATTCAATACCGGCTTCATGTGCAATGGCTAATGTGTGTAAAACGGTATTCGTTGAACCACCCATTGCCATATCTAAAGCGAAGGCATTATCAATTGCTTCTCTTGTAATAATGTCACGAGGACGAATATCTTTTTTCACCAAGTCAACTAAATGTCTAGCTGCCTGACGAATCAATTCGTGTCTTTCTTCAGAAGTAGCCACGATCGTTCCGTTTCCAGGTACCGTCATTCCTAACACTTCCATGAGGCAGTTCATGGAGTTAGCTGTAAACATTCCAGAACAAGAACCACAAGTTGGGCAGGCTTCAGTTTCAATTTCAAGAAGCTGCTGCTGACTAATGGTGCCGTTATGGTAGGCACCAACACCCTCAAATACAGAAGTCAGGGAAAGGTTTTTCCCTGTGGAAGGAGAGACGCCAGCTTCCATTGGACCACCTGAAACAAAAACAGAAGGGACATTCGTTCTTGCGGCAGCCATCAGCATTCCAGGTGTGATTTTGTCGCAGTTTGGAATGTAAAACACACCATCAAACCAATGGGCATTAATAACTGTTTCGGCACTGTCGGCAATAATCTCACGGCTTGGGAGGGAATAGCGCATGCCGATATGTCCCATTGCTATTCCGTCATCAACGCCAATTGTATTAAATTCAAAAGGAATTCCACCAGCTTCGCGGATGGCCTCTTTTACAATCTCACCGAAATGATTAAGGTGTTTGTGTCCGGGAATTATTTCAATAAACGAGTTGCAAACTCCGATAAACGGTTTTTCTAAATCACTCGTTTTTACCCCAGTTGCATATAAAAGGCTGCGGTGGGGGGCACGGTCAATTCCCTTTTTAATCATATCGCTTCGCATGTATCTATCTCCTAACTGACAATGGCATGGTTTGCACCTTCAGGGTAACAAGCCACTCCGTCTGTTGTGACAATTCGTCTAAATTCTTTTAATAGTTCGTTCGTAACTTCACCAGGTTTCCCATTTTTTATGACCCGTTGATCGACTTCAATAACGGCAATGACTTCTACTGCTGTTCCCGTTAAGAACACCTCATCGGCCACATACACATCATGTCTGGTAAACGGTAATTCTCTCACCTCGTACCCTTTGTCTCTTGCCACATCAATGATGGCGTTACGGGTAATTCCTTCTAAAGCTCCTAAATAGACAGGAGGGGTGTAGATGACACCATTTTTAACAATAAAGATATTGTCAGCAGATCCTTCAGTTACATAACCTTGGTCATTCAACATGAGGGCTTCCTGAACCCCTACTTGATTGGCTTCTAATTTA
>Ga0256894_1000244_pt1 | contig 11656 bp, 9 predicted proteins | sample MC6MC0667MT_FD_190187 | JGI IMG/M metagenome (GOLD analysis project Ga0256894, IMG submission 190187) | Metatranscriptome of enriched soil aggregate microbial communities from Iowa State University, Ames, United States - MC6-MC0667-MT... | ecosystem: Environmental > Terrestrial > Soil >... | reverse complement strand
TAATTTCTTAAAAATGTGTATTTTCGCACACTGATATAAAAACTATATTTATAAAATGGCAATTTTAGGACAGATTAGGAGTAGACCTTGGCTTTTGATGGGAATGATCGCATTGGCGCTTTTAGCGTTTTTGGTAAACCCGGAAAGCCTTGATAAGGTTTTTGGTAAAAACCCTGATGTTTTAGGAAAAGTAAATGGTGAGAAAATTACTCGTGAAGAGTATAATGACCAGCTTTTCGTATTACAACAACAAGCAGAGCAACAAGGTCAACCAAAAAACGGACTTGAAGAACAAGCTTGGCAACTACTTGTACAGTCGAAATTGGTAAAACAGCAATTTGAAAAAATGGGCTTCGAAATGACAGATGATCTATTCTGGAATCAGCTTCAGTTTGATCAAATGTTTGCACAAAACCAACAGCTTTTTGACGAAAAAGGGAATTTCAAGCTTCAGGAATTAAAAAAAGAAATTGAAACTCTACAGAATACAAATCCTGAAGGATACAATCAATGGTTGAAAACTAGAAAGACTATTGAGTACAGAATTATGGCAAGACAGGTTTTTGCTAATGTTTCTGCAGGTATCACTACTGGTAAAAAAGAAGCTGAAGAATTGATGAAAGAAAGAGATCAGCTTGCTGATATCGACTTTGTAAAAGTAGATTACGCTTCTTATCTTCAGAAAAATAAAATCAAGGTTACAACTGAGGATTTAGCTAATTATATCAAAGCGCATCCGGTACAGTTTAAAACTGAGCCAAGCAGAAATTTAGGAATTGCATTTTTCCCTTCTCAGCCAAGTCCGGCGGATGAAGCTGCAGTGCAAAAAGATATTACCAAAATATTTTCTGGAGGTACTGATGCAAGTGATGGAAAAGAAAACTTCCAGAACACTGCTAATGATTCTATGTTTGTAATGGCAAATTCAGATATGCCTTATAATAATGCTTATGTTCAGGCAAACCAAATGCCTCAAGGATTGCAGGGGAAAATTGAAACGGCTGCAATCGGACAGGTTTTCGGACCTTACAAAGAACAGAATCTTTATGTATTGTCTAAATTAATTGACAAAAAACCTTCAGATTCTACTTTGTCAAACCATATTTTGATCGCTTACAAAGGAGCTGAAAGATCTACAGCGACAAGAACTAAAGAAGAAGCTAAAAAAATTGCTGACAGTTTAATGGCTGGAATTAAAGCTAATCCTGCAAAATTTGCAGAAGGTCTTAAGCTTTCTGACGAACCAGGTGCTGTTGAAAGAAAAGGAAGTGTGGGTTGGACGACTCCTCAAAGTCAGTTCGCTCCGGGTTACTTAGCATTTTTGGCAAATAATCCTAAAGGTGCTACAGGTTTAGCAGAAACAGCTTTCGGTTATCACATCATCAATATTGAAGATAAAAAAGCTGGGGCAATGGGTTATAAAATTGCTCATATCGTGAAAACTATCAAGCCTTCTGAAGCTACAGAAGCTGAAGTTGATAAAAAAGCAAGAAGATTTATTCAGCAAATTCAAGGGAAATCTTTCAATGATTTCGTAAATATTGCTAAAAAATCAAACTATCAATATTCTAACGCTAAATCTGCAAAAAGATTTGACGGTCAGCTTCAAGGTTTAGGAACTGATAAAGACGGTGAAATTATCGCTTGGGCTTTTGATAAGAAAAGAGAAAAAGGTGATACAGAGTTCTTCACTGTAGAAGGTACGGGAGATAAAGTAGTTGTTTACTTAAACGGAAAACAAGAAAAAGGTCTTGCAGATCCAGAATCTGTAAGAGATCAGATAGAAACAGTAGTTCAGAATAAATTGGCAGCTAAGCAAATTTCTGAAAAAATCGGAAAAGCAGGAAGCTTAGATCAGGTGGCTACAAAATTTGCAACAACTAAACAATCGGCTCAGGTTAACATGCTTAATCCTTCTGTAGCAGGAGCGATGGAACCTAAAGTTGCTGGTGCTGCGTTTGGTATTGCAAAAGGAAAAGTTTCAAATCCAATCGAAGGTGGTACTGGTGTTTATGTTATCGTTAAAAAGAGTGAAACGATCAATAAGCAACCAGGAGATGTGAAACAATTTACAGAATCTGTTACCCAGAGAAATGCAGGAATGTTTGGTCAGGCTTGGTTAAAGAGCTTACAAGACAATGCAGATATCGATGATTACAGAATTGAAATCTGGAGTAAATTAGGAAATCAACAATAAGATTCTAATTTAAAAAATATAAAAGCGCTAAAGTAATTTTGGCGCTTTTTTTGTATTTAACGCAGAGCAATAAAGAGAAACATTAATTTAAAATGTACTATATTTGCTACATTAGAAAAAATTTAACAAGTGAAATTCAGTAAAGAATTAAAGGCTGGTTTAATCGCGCTTTTAGCCATTGTTGGCTTCGTGATTTTATTTCAGTTTATGAAAGGCAGAAGCCTTTTTACTACCGACAATATATTTTACGCAAAATATGATAACGTAGAAGGTCTTGCACAGTCTTCTCCGGTTTCCATCAATGGTCTCAAAGTAGGACAGGTTGATAAAATCATTCCTCAGACAGGCAAAGACGGAAAGTTACACTTTGTCGTAAAGATTACCGTAGATGATAATTTTGAATTTTCAAAAAATTCAAATCTTGAGATTTTTGAGCCAAGCTTAATGGGTGGTAAAGAAATGAGAGTAAATCTTTTTTATGGTGGTCCTACTGCAAAAGACGGAGATACTTTGAAAGGTGCCTTCAAGTTGGGTATGATGAACAGTCTTTCTTCTCAGGTTGGTCCTGTGAAAGACCAGTTGCAAACAGTTTTGCATAGAGTAGATTCCTTGATGGCAAATGCTAATCAGGTAATGAATGCTCAAAACAGAGAAGAAATCAGAATATTGCTTCACAACCTAAACAAAACTGTAGGTGCATTAGAAACTACAGCAGGAAACGTAAACAAATTGGTTGGTAACAATGATCCTAAACTTCAGAAAGTTCTTGATGAAGCAAGTTTAACCATGCAAAGTGGTAAAACAACTTTAGACAAATACGGAAATCTTGCTGAAAGTATCGATACCAAACAATTGAATCAGACGATTGCTAATTTAGATCAAACTGTTGGGAAATTAAACGGTGTGATTTCTGGTATTGACAGAGGTGAAGGTAGTTTAGGGAAAATTATGAAAGATGATCAGTTGTACAACAACTTGAATTCTGCATCTACCAATCTAAACTCTTTGATCGAGGATATGAAAGCGAATCCTAAGAGATATATTAATTTCTCAGTTTTCGGTAAGAACAGTAAAGACTAAAAATCTACGATATGCAGTATCTTGATAATGTATTTTTTCTGATTTTACTTATTGCAGGTTTCGGGCTTTTTGGAAAAAGTCTTCTGAAGATCTATAGAAATATCAGATTAGGACGAGAAATTAATCGCAGCGACAGAAAAGCTGAGCGCTGGGAAACCATGACAAGAGTTGCGATGGGACAAAGCAGAATGACGGCAAGACCTGTTGCAGGTGTTTTGCACCTTTTTGTGTATGTTGGTTTCGTAATTATTAATATTGAACTCATCGAAATTATTGTTGATGGTATCTTCGGAACTCACCGTTTTCTATCAATAATTTTCGGACATACTTTCTATAATTTTTTCACGGCAACATTAGAAGTTTTAGCACTTTTAGTAATTGTTGGTGTGGTACTTTTCTTTATCCGTAGAAATTTTTACGGAGTGAAAAGATTGACGATGAAAGAACTTTTCGGATGGCCAAAGAATGATGCCAACTGGATTTTGATCATTGAATTTGCTTTAATGGTCGCTTTCTTCACGATGAATTCTTCAGATTTTATCTTACAGCAAAGAGGAGTTTTAGAAGCACATGGAAGCTTTCCAATCAGTGAAATGACTTTGGTTCCGTTTCTGGAAATTTTCAGTTTTGATAATATCTTTTTAGAAGTTGTTGAAAGAGGAGCTTGGTGGTTCCATTTCGTAGGGATTCTGTTCTTTATGAATTACCTTTATTATTCTAAACATTTACATATTATTCTTGCGTTTCCAAGTACTTGGTACGCCAATCTTGATTTGTACGGAAAATTCAATAATCTTGAGTCTGTTACCAAAGAAATCAAATTGATGATGGATCCGAATGCAGACCCTTATGCCGCTCCGGCTGAAGGTGCAGAAGAAGCTCCGTCGAAATTTGGTGCAGAAGATATTTTTGATTTGAACCAAGTTCAGTTATTGAATGCTTATTCATGTACAGAATGCGGAAGATGTACTTCTGTTTGTCCTGCAAATATTACAGGTAAAAAGCTTTCACCGAGAGCTATTTTAATGAAAACAAGAGACCGTTTGGAGGAAGTTGGTAGAAATATCGATAAAAACGGAAAGTTTGAAGACGATGGTAAGAAATTGTTGAACGACTACATCACAAAAGAAGAACTTTGGGCTTGTACTACTTGTAATGCATGTACACAAGCTTGTCCGGTATTGCTTGATCCGCTTTCTATTATTTTCGAAATGAGAAGATTTTTGGTGATGGAGCAATCTGCAGCGCCACAGGAATTGAATCTTATGATGACCAATGTAGAAAACAATGCCGCACCTTGGCAATACAATCAGGCAGATCGTCTGAATTGGGCAAAAGACTAATTAATCTAATAATGTAAAAATGTAACGATGTAACAATCATTGGTAAACTGTTACACTGTTATATTGATAAATTTGAAACTGATATGGATTTCAATATAAAAACAATGGCGGATTACGCAATGGAAGGCAAATCTCCGGAAGTTCTTTTCTGGGTAGGTTGCGCTGGAAGTTTCGATGATAGAGCCAAAAAAAATAACCAAAGCATTCTGCAAAATTTTAAATAAAATAGGTGTTGAATTCGCTGTTTTAGGACAGGAAGAAAGCTGTACAGGTGATCCTGCAAAACGTGCAGGAAACGAGTTTGTTTTCCAGATGATGGCAATGACGAACATTGAAGTTCTGAATGCTTATGAAGTAAAAAAAATCGTTACGGCTTGTCCGCACTGTTTCAATACGCTTAAAAATGAATATCCTAATTTAGGCGGAAACTATGAAGTAATTCATCATACCCAATTCTTAAAAGAACTGATGAATGAAGGCAGACTGAAGATTGAAGGCGGAAGTTTTAAAGGTAAAAAAATAACATTCCACGATCCTTGTTATTTGGGAAGAGCGAATGATGAATATGAAGCTCCAAGAATGCTTTTAGAAAAGCTGGATGCAGAATTGGTTGAAATGAAACGTTGCAAAACCAATGGTCTTTGTTGCGGTGCAGGTGGAGCACAGATGTTTAAAGAACCTGAAAAAGGTAAAAAAGATATCAATGTAGAAAGAACAGAAGAAGCACTTTCTTTCGAGCCTAAAATCATTGCAACAGGTTGCCCGTTCTGCAACACGATGTTGACTGATGGCGTAAAACATTTCAATAAAAATAACGAAGTTGAAGTAAAAGATATCGTAGAACTTTTGGCGGAAGCTGAAGATTTGTAAATATATTTCCAGAAAGGATAAATCTTGCGTTATGAATTTAAAATGGGGTTTATCCTTTCTTTTTTTTATTATAGGTTTAAGTTTTCTTACTTTTTCCTGCTATCAGAATAGGGTTTACGATTGGGATATGCCTGGATATTTAGGCAGCGTTTATTCCTGGGAATTTCCTGATGATGCAAAAAAAGCACAGGAAAAAGTATATTCTGATATTGAAAAAGAGGCTTCAAAAACAGAATTCAACGATATTCTTCATTACAATCATGCCAATGAAGTTTTCTACGCAGATTATAAAGCCTTTGGCGAGCAATTGCCATATTATAAAATTAAACTTGGCTTTAATGCTGCAGTTTATGTATTGTATAAACTAGGATTTACAGGACCTCTTTCGGTTCTTATGGTCAATATATTCTCCTATTTTATTTGTGGTTTACTGATGTTTTATATTTTAAAACTATTGTTTCCCAAAAACTATTTTATTGCACCGCTACTTTCATTGTTTGTTTTCTGGTTTCCTCCGGTAAGAGACATGGCGCAAAATCCCACACCAGATATGTTCGTTTTTGTCTTTCTAATGTTTTTTATCATTAGTCTGCTTCAAAAAAAATCTGAATTACTACAATTTATTTTCCTTCTTTGCTGCGTTTTAATCAGACCAGATTATGTGCTGTTTGCAATGAGTTATCTGTTTGTAGTTTTCGTTTTTAAATATTTTAAAGAAAATAAACAGATCAATTATAATTTAATTCTTCAAGGATTTTCAATTGCTATAATTTATGTTGCGATTATTAAATACTACAATTATCCGGGCTGGAAAGACCTTTTCTATGACAGTTTCTTTTACAGAAGACCAATAATTTCGGCAGAAAAAGCAGATTTTACTTTTCAGAAGTATTTTGATTTTCTATTATTTAAATTAATCAACTTTAAAAAAATAACGCTGTCTTCACTTATTTTATTAGGGTTAACTTTCTATTTTTCAAAAGATTGGTGGATCAGAATCTTGTCTTTATTGTTCTTTGCCAATATTTATATCAAGTTTGTATTTTTCCCGGACAGTGCCAATCTGAGATTCTTTTTAGGTTTTGTTCTTCTGCTTTTTATTGTACTTCTGTATGCATTAAGTAAAAAGTACAATGGTTTCCAACTCAGGAAAAATGCGTAATTTTACTCTTTAAATTTATTCAGAATGAAAATTGAAGAATCTAATATTGTTGAAGCAAACGATTACAGAGTTATTATATATCCCGCATCAAGACCTTTCACTACAAAAGAAGCCAAAGTAATTACCGAAAAATTATATGATTTCTTGGCAGGTTGGGCAGCGCACGGAAAACCACTTTCGTCATCTTTTAAAATTGAAAAAAATCAATTTATCGTCATCTGTGTAGACGAAGAAAAAGAAATGGCTTCAGGCTGCAGCATCGATGCTTTGGGTAAAATTATGAGGGAGATTGACGAAGAGTACCAATTGGGATTATTCGACAGAATGAAAGCCAGCTTCGTAGAAAACGGAGAAGTAAAAACCTTAAAGCTTATCGATTTTAAAAATAAAATCAGAAGCGGAGAACTTTCAAAAGACATCGAAGTTTTTGATTTCTCAAAAAACACGTATTTAGAATTTTTAGGAAACTTTTTATTGCCTTTCAGCAAAAGTTGGGCGGTTACCATAAAATAATTCCTTAATAAAATAATGAAAATTCCTCTTGGTTTCTGATTCATAGAAACTGATGAGGAATTTTTTGAATAAGCACTTCTATGCCAAAAATTCTATTCTTAACCACTGCCCATAATTTTGATGATGACAGAATCTTTTTTCATCAGGCAAAAGAATTGATTACATCTGGTTTTGAAGTGAAAATTTGCAGTTTAACATCCGAATTTAAAGGGAAAATTGATGGTATTGAGATAGAATCTTTTGATATTTTAAATGAATATGTACAGACAAAAATTCAGAAGTTTACAGAAGTCTGTAATTCTTTTCAACCGGATTGTATCATCTGTTCTGAACCGATTGCAGTAATTGCGGCTAAAAAATTCAGTAAAACTAAAAAAGTAAGTGTTGTTTACGATATCACAGAATGGTATCCAGCAATGTCGATGCTTCAGAATTACAATTTTTTGATGAAATTTATTCACGGAATAAAATTTTTCTTGATTCAGCTGTACGCTGGTTTTTTAAGCACTCATTTTATCTTTGGTGAAGAGACCAAAAAGTTTCCATTGGCTTATTTTTTTCCATTTAAAAAGAAAATTATTTTGCCTTATTATCCTCACGAACGATTCGTTTCTGAAAATATTAAGGACTTAAATCCAAACGAAATAACGCTTTGTTACACAGGCGCAATTTCGGAAGATAAAGGAATAGGGAATTTTTTCAATGCAATTGAAGAACTTCACAAAAATAATCGTCAGTTAAATATCAAAATACTGATTGTTGGTTCTGCGAGAAAAAAAGCGGACGAAATTTATTTCTCGGATATTCTTGCCAAATTTTCGGTGAAAAATATCGAAATCAAAAAACCGACTTCTTTCGAAGAATTTACAAAAGCTTTTGCTGATGCCGATATTTGTTTTGATTTGAGGGCTTTTAATTTTGAAAATCATCATTCGTTGCCCATCAAATTATTCTATTACATGGGTACGGGAAAACCGATTATTTATTCAAGCTTGAAAGGAATAAGAAAACACATGAATGTTTCTGATTTTGGATATTTGGTGAATCCGAAAGATTCTAAAAAGATTGCAGATCATATTGAAGCTTATCTTAACGAACCGCAACTGTATCATCTTCATGCAACCAATGCCAGAAAAGAATTTATGCAAAATTACAATTGGAATGTCATCAAGAATTCTTTTGTTAACTTTATTAAAAATTCATTACCAAAAAACAGCAAATGAAGCAGCTTAAAGTTGTTCAGACTTTTATTTCGAGGTTCTTGATTTTGATTTTGAGCTTTGGTCTGGTCATCTTTTCTACCAACATGTGGGGAAGTGAAGGAAAAGGTACGATATCAATTGTGATTGCCAATGTTGCTCTGGTTAGTTTTTTCAGTAGTATTTTTTCCGGAAGCAGCACCTCTTATTTTGCAAGAAAATTTAAGGTAGAGCAGGTTCTGGTTTACTCTTATCTCTGGTCGCTCATTGTAGGAACTGCGGTTCCTTTGATATTCAGTTTTGCGGCTATTCAGAATGAATTTTTGTATTATTTGATCGGTATTTCTGTTCTTTCATCATTATTATCGACGAATATTAGTCTGTTTATTGGGACGCAGAATATTCGGTTTTTCAATATTTATACTGTTTTACAGCAACTTGTTCATGTTTTGTTTATCGCAATTCTGATTTACATTGTTAAACTAAAAGATGTTTCTGTTTACTTTTTAGCGCAGATTTTCTGCTTAATATTTTTATTTCTAACCAGTCTTTTTCTGATCCTGAAGAAATGTAAATTTTCAGAATTTTCATTTTCAAAATCTGTATTTATCAATATGTTCGAATATGGATGGAAAACTCAGTTAAGTGCATTTATTCAGTTTTTAAACTACAGACTTTCTTTTTATTTTTTAGAATACTTTGAAGGAATTGCTGTTGTGGGGATATTTTCTATCGGAATTACATTTTCAGAAGCAATATGGACAATCACAAGAAGTATCGCGGTCGTTCTCTATTCTGACGTCGTAAATAGCGAAAGTAGGGAAGAATCTATTGTTAAAACGAAATCTTCACTCAAGCTTTCATTCACATTGATTCTTGTTTTTGTCTTAGGAATTCTGATCATTCCGGATTTTGTGTACCCGTTTATTTTTGGAAAAGAGTTTAGTGAAACCAAGCTCATCATGCTTTTATTAGCTCCCGGAATTTTAGCAATTGCAGTAAGCGACATGATCGGTTATTATTTTTCAGGAATTAAAGAGCTGAAAATATTAAATATAAAATCGATTGTAGGATTATTGATAACGGTTATTTTTTCCTTTTTTGCCATTCCAAAATGGGGAATTTGGGGCGCCTGTTTTGTGACGACCTTATCATATGTCGTTTCTGCAAGCATATTATTCTGGAAATTTTATCAGTCAACAGATTTTAAAATCAAAGATTATATTATTTCTAAAGATGAAATTAATACATTGATTAAAACTTTTTCTAAAAAAAGCAATTGATATTTTCCTGGTTAAAATCTAATACCAAATCCTTATTTTTACCAATCAATTAAGAGTTTTCAAATAAGATACTGAAAATATTAAATAATATATTTTTTGTTACATTGAATCTCAGTCCATCAACTGTCAACTAAAAACCATCAACTATTTATGTGCGGCATCTGCGGTTATTATTCATTTAAGAACGAAATTTCTTCTGAAAATATTTTAGAGATGAATAGCGCAATCCGTCATCGCGGTCCGGATGATGAAGGTTTCTGGATTTCTGATGGGTCGAAAGGAGAATCTTTTTCCGGAAATGATTCTACGAAAAAAATTAAAAAAGTTTTTCCTGTTTTAAATGAAACAAATTCGAAAATTGCGTTAGGTTTTCGCCGACTTTCAATTGTAGACTTGTCTGAAAAAGGGCATCAACCGATGCTTTCTGATGATGAGAAAATTACGATTACCTTCAATGGAGAGATTTATAATTTTAAAAAAATACGTAAAGAACTTGAAGATTTAGGGTATCATTTTAAAAGTACTTCAGATACAGAAGTTATTTTAAAATCGTATAAAGAGTGGGGAACGGAAATGTTTTCCCGATTTGACGGAATGTTTGCGATTGCTTTGATCGATTTAGAAAAACAAAAGTTGATCCTTGGAAGAGACAGAGTAGGATTAAAACCTTTGTTTTATTTTAAAAATGAAAATGCTTTAGTTTGGGCTTCCGAAATAAAATCTATTCTGAAAAATGAATACATCAAGCCTGAAATCAACTGGAATGGAGTTTATACCAATTTCCTTTTTCAAACCACTTTAGCTCCGGAGACGTGTTTTCAAAATATATTTTCATTAGAACCTGCTTCTTTCTTAGTTTTAGATTTAAATGATTTTACCTTTTCAAAACAGTTTTATTGGAATTTCCCGACTGAAGAATTAGAAAATGTAACCGAAGAAGAAGCGGTTGCAAAAGTTGATGAGTTATTATCTGAAAGCGTCAAAGAACAGCTTTTTGCCGATGTTCCAGTGACAAGTATGATGAGCGGCGGTATAGATTCTACGCTGATTACAGCGAAAGCAAAACCGTATAAAAATGACATTAATGCATTTACTATTTCGTATCAGTTTTCGGAAAGCGAAGTGAAAAATGCGTCTTTGATGGCTGAAGAAATTGATATTCAGCATAATATAAAAAAAGTTTCCGATGATGAGATTTTAAATCAATTAAAAGAAAATATTCAGCATTTTGAAGAACCTTACAGTAGCCTTGAAGTTCTTATGAACGCAGCAGAATTTGCAAAGAATAAAGGATTTAAAGTTGTTTTAAGTGGAAATGGAGCCGATGAACTTTTTGCGGGATATTCTCATTCTTTAAAGCTTAATAAATGGCTGTCGATGAAAAAGTTTAATGCAGTCCGCCATTTTATTTTTACTAATGATGATTTTTCAAGAAAAGTAAAAAATTATTTTTCTCAGGATGATATGCTTGATTTTTTCAGACAAAGTCAGGTCGGTATGAAACCTTTTGAGGCTAAAAATGTTTTTTCTAATGCTATTTTTAATACAGTTAAAACGAATTTAAAAGATAAAAAATTATCAGAAACTAAAGATTATCAAGGACTTTTTGAATATGATATGAAATATTCTCTGTCTTCACACCATGTTTTCAGAGATGATTTGAGCGCGATGAAGTACGGTGTTGAATTTCGTTATCCTTATTTGAGCAACGATTTGATTGATTATGTTTCTTCTTTGCCTGAGAAATTACGGTATAATGGAATTCAGAATAAACCGCTTTTAAGAAAAGTTGCCGAAAAATATCTTCCTTCGGAAATTTTGAAAATGCCAAAGCGCGGATTTTCTTTTCCACTTGCTCATTTCATTAAAACCGAACCAAAAGTAAGAGAATTTATTATTGAAAGTTTAAATAGTCTTAAAAAACGTGAATTTTTCAATTCTGAACTCATCGATGAATGGTGGAACCATCAAAAAAATGAATACGATTGTGTGAAAATCTGGCAATTGGT
>Ga0256894_1000239_pt1 | contig 11838 bp, 8 predicted proteins | sample MC6MC0667MT_FD_190187 | JGI IMG/M metagenome (GOLD analysis project Ga0256894, IMG submission 190187) | Metatranscriptome of enriched soil aggregate microbial communities from Iowa State University, Ames, United States - MC6-MC0667-MT... | ecosystem: Environmental > Terrestrial > Soil >... | reverse complement strand
TTGAGTGATTGAATGATTGAATAAAATTGCACTATTTTACATTCATTCTTTCATTTCCAAATTCTCTCATCCAATCATTTAAGATATGGCTAAGGTAGTTCAGTTTATAAAAGAATCGTACGAAGAAATGACCCAAAAGGTAACTTGGCCTACATGGGGTGATCTACAAAATTCAGCAGTGTTGGTTTTGGTAGCGTCAGCAATTATTTCTCTTGTAATTTTGGCAATGGATAAAGGCGCAAATTACATTCTAGAGACTTTTTACAATTCACTTTAAAATAGATTTATTAGATGAACGATCAGCTGAAATGGTACGTTGTTAGAGCGGTAAGTGGTAAAGAGAAGAAAGTAAAACAATACCTTGATTCGGAAATTAGCCGTTTAGGATTATCTCATCTAGTTCCTCAAGTATTGATCCCAACGGAGAAATACTATCAGATGAAAGATGGTAAAAAGATTGCCAAAGAACGTAACTACTACCCAGGATATGTGATGATTGAAGCGGCTTTAGACGGAGAGTTAGAGCACGTAATTAAAGGTATCAACAGTGTAATTGGTTTCTTAGGAGATAAAGCAGGTAACGCTATTCCGATGAGACAGGCAGAAGTGAACCGTATTTTAGGTAAGGTTGATGAGATGAGCCAACAAAGTGAAACCATGAGCGTTGCTTATTATGTTGGAGAAAACGTAAAAGTAATGGACGGACCTTTCAACGGTTTCTCAGGTATCATTGAAGAGGTGAACGAAGAGAAGAAGAAACTGAAAGTTATGGTTAAAATCTTTGGACGTAAAACACCACTAGAGCTTAACTACATGCAAGTAGAAAAGGAATAATAAAAATTTTTTTTATAAAAGTATTGGAGGACTGCAAGACAATATATATCTTTGCAGTCCTTTTTGCATTCAATGCATCCGAAAGGAAATCTAAATGTTACATTGCTTCCAAAATTTAACATTGAGTTTTAATTAAACAAAAACAAAAAATGGCAAAAGAAGTCAGTGCAATGATCAAATTACAGATCAAAGGCGGAGCTGCAAACCCATCGCCACCAGTAGGGCCTGCATTAGGTGCTAAGGGTGTTAATATCATGGAGTTTTGTAAACAATTCAATGCTCGTACCCAAGATAAGCCAGGTAAAGTTTTACCAGTTGTAATTACTGTATATGCTGACAAGTCTTTCGATTTCATCATCAAAACCCCTCCAGTTGCTATCCAATTATTGGATGCTACTAAATTACAGAGTGGTTCTGCTGAGCCAAACCGTAAAAAAGTTGGATCGGTGACTTGGGATCAAGTTAAGGCAATTGCTGAAGATAAAATGCCTGATTTAAATGCATTTACTATCGAATCAGCAATGAGTATGGTTGCTGGTACAGCACGTAGCATGGGTATCACTGTTTCAGGTGATGCGCCTTTTAACTAATTATTTAACATTAACAGTTTACACTAGTGGCTAAGTTAACAAAAAATCAAAAAATAGCACACGCTAAACTAGAAGCCGGTAAATCGTATTCTTTGAAAGATGCAGCTGCATTGGTAAAAGAAATCACGTTAACTAAATTCGATGCATCAGTTGATATTGATGTGAGTTTAGGGGTAGACCCACGTAAAGCCAATCAAATGGTTCGTGGTATCGCTACCTTACCTCATGGTACCGGTAAAACTGTTCGCGTTTTAGTACTTTGTACTCCTGACAAGGAAGAAGAGGCTAAAGCTGCTGGAGCAGATTTTGTAGGTTTAGACGAATATGTAGCTAAAATTGAAGGCGGTTGGACAGATGTAGACATTATTATCACTACTCCTTCGTGTATGGCAAAAGTAGGTAAATTGGGCCGCGTTTTAGGTCCACGTAACCTTATGCCAAACCCGAAATCAGGAACAGTAACTAACGAAGTTGGTAAAGCTGTAACTGATGTAAAAGGCGGTAAGATTGATTTTAAAGTTGACAAAACTGGTATCATTCACGCTTCAATCGGAAAAGTATCATTCCCAGCGGAGAAAATTTATGAAAATGCTTTAGAAGTACTTCAAGTAATTTCAAAATTAAAACCTTCTGCTGCTAAAGGAACTTATTTTAAGAGCATTCATGTTTCTTCAACAATGAGTCCTGGAATTGCAATTGAAACTAAATCAGTAGCGGGGATCTAATTATGAACAGAGAAGAAAAACAAGAAGTAGTTTTAGCTCTACAAGAGAAAATGCAAGAGTATGGCAATTTTTACATTGCTGATACCTCAGGCTTATCTGTTGAAAAAGTAAATAACATCCGTCGCAAATGTTTCGAAAGTGGTATTGAAATGAAAGTTGCAAAAAATACTTTGATCAAAATAGCGATCGAAGGATTAGAAGGCGACTCATCAGAGATATTCACTGCATTGAAAGGTCAATCTGCCTTATTATTTTCTAAAGTAGGTAACGGTCCAGCTAAGCTGATCAAATCTCTAAGAAAAGGTAAAGGTGAAGACAAGCCTCAATTGAAAGGCGCATACATCGATACAGCAATTTTTGTTGGCGATAACCAGTTAGACGCATTAGTAAGTCTTAAATCAAGAGAAGAACTTATTGGCGAAATCATTGGCTTATTACAATCACCAGCTAAAAACGTTGTGTCTGCGTTACAATCGAGCGGAGGTAAAATCGCAGGTATTGTTAAAACACTACAAGAAAGAGGTTAACGAACACCTGATAAGTTCGTATTTAAACAAACAACAATCACGTAAAATTTTAAAATCTTAATAAAATGGCAGATTTAAAAGCGTTTGCTGAGCAATTAGTAAACTTAACAGTTAAAGAAGTTAATGAATTAGCTCAAATCTTAAAAGACGAGTATGGTATCGAGCCTGCTGCTGCTGCGGTAGCTGTAGCTGCTCCTGCTGCTGGTGGCGAAGCTGCTGCAGCTGAAGAGAAAACATCTTTTGATGTAATCTTGAAAGAAGCTGGTGGTCAGAAATTAGCAGTTGTAAAACTTGTTAAAGACTTAACTGGTTTAGGTTTGAAAGAAGCTAAAGACTTAGTTGACGGTGCACCAAAAGAATTAAAAGCTGGTGTTGCTAAAGACGAAGCAGAAGCTTTGAAAAAACAATTAGAAGAAGCTGGAGCTGTAGTTGAGATTAAGTAATCACTTAATTTTAACGAACCTTTAAGAAAAGACTCCGACTGCAAAGTCGGAGTCTATTCCCGTTTATAAACATTTCATTTTGTTTGGTGGATGAAATGCCCTTTTAAAACCAAAAAATAGTTTATTCTTAAACTAAATTAAATTTAGTCCCTTGGCAAATAAAGTCGACCAAAGAGTAAATTTTGCACGTAGTAAGCACATTATCGATTATCCAGATTTTCTGGATGTGCAGTTGCAATCATTTAGAGAATTTTTTCAGATCGAAACTACTTCAGACAACCGTCATACAGAAGGTTTGTTTAAAGTATTTGCTGAAAACTTCCCAATCACTGATTCTAGAAACATCTTTGTTTTAGAATTTTTAGATTATTTTATTGACCCACCTCGTTATGACATTCCAGAATGTATAGACCGTGGGCTAACGTACAGCGTTCCGTTGAAAGCTAAATTGAAGCTTTCTTGTAACGACGCTGAGCACGAAGATTTCGAAACCATCATTCAGGATGTGTATTTGGGAACTATCCCTTATATGACTCCTAAAGGTACATTCGTAATTAATGGCGCAGAGCGTGTAATTGTATCTCAGTTACACAGGTCTCCGGGTGTGTTCTTCGGCCAAAGCCGTCACACTAATGGTACCAAGTTATACTCTGCCCGTGTAATTCCGTTTAAAGGATCTTGGATCGAGTTCGCTACAGACGTTAATAACGTAATGTATGCTTATATCGACCGTAAAAAGAAATTCCCAGTAACCACATTATTGCGTGCTATTGGTTATGATTCTGATAAAGATATCTTAGAACTTTTTGATTTAGCTGATGAAGTAAAAGTTAGCAAATCTGGTTTGAAGAAATATATCGGACGTAAACTAGCTGCAAGGGTTCTTAGAAAGTGGGTAGAAGATTTCGTGGATGAGGATACCGGTGAGGTAGTTTCTATTGACCGTAATGAAGTTATATTAGACAGGGATACTGTTTTAGAAGACGACCATATTGATTTGATCATCGATGCAGGTGTTAAAACTATTATCTTATCTAAAGATGATGGTGCATCTCAAGCTGATTATACCATTATATATAATACTTTACAAAAAGATACTTCAAACTCTGAGAAAGAGGCTGTGGAGAACATCTATCGTGCTTTGCGTAACGCAGAACCACCTGATGAAGAAACTGCAAGAGGTATCATTGAGCGTTTGTTCTTCTCGGATAAACGTTATGACTTAGGTGATGTAGGTAGATACCGTATCAACCGTAAGTTGAAAATGGATACGCCTGATGATGTAAAAGTGTTGACGAAAGCTGACATTATTGCTATTGTTAAGTATCTAATTAAATTGATTAACTCTAAAGAAGAGGTTGATGATATCGATCACTTGTCTAACCGTCGTGTACGTACGGTAGGTGAGCAATTGTACGCACAGTTTGGTGTAGGTTTAGCTCGTATGGCTAGAACTATCCGTGAGCGTATGAACATTCGCGATAACGAGGTGTTTACACCAACTGATTTGATCAATGCTCGTACATTATCATCAGTTATTAACTCTTTCTTTGGAACCAACCAACTTTCACAGTTCATGGATCAAACCAATCCTTTGGCAGAGATTACGCACAAGCGTCGTCTTTCAGCTTTAGGTCCAGGTGGTTTATCTCGTGAGCGTGCTGGTTTCGAGGTTCGTGACGTTCACTATACGCACTACGGTCGTTTGTGTACTATCGAAACTCCAGAGGGACCAAACATTGGTTTGATTTCTTCACTTTGTGTGCATGCTAAAATCAATAGCTTAGGTTTTATCGAAACGCCTTACAAAAAGGTTGTTGATGGTAAAGTAGCGATGAATGAGGATGTGATTTACCTATCTGCAGAAGATGAAGATGGTAAAACTATTGCTCAAGCAAATGCGCAATACGATGATAAAGGTAACTTCTCTACACCACGTGTAAAAGCACGTTACGAGGGTGACTTCCCGATTATCGAGCCAGAGAAATTAGATTTGATGGATATTGCTCCTAACCAGATTACATCAATCGCAGCTTCGTTAATTCCATTCTTAGAACATGATGATGCGAACAGGGCGTTGATGGGATCTAACATGCAACGTCAGGCCGTACCATTGTTGCGTCCTGAGGCTCCTATTGTTGGTACAGGTTTAGAAGGTCGCGTTGCTCGTGACTCAAGAACTTTGATCAATGCAGAAGGAACTGGTGTTGTTGAGTATGTAGATGCAAATCAAATTGTGATCAAATACGAGAGAAATGACGATGATCGTTTAGTTTCTTTTGAAGGTGATAGCAGAACTTATAGATTAACCAAGTTCAAGAAAACTAACCAGAATACTTGTATCAACTTAAAGCCAATTGTTAAAAAAGGACAAAAAGTTACTAAAGGACAAGTGCTTTGCGAAGGTTATGCTACTGAAGATGGTGAATTGGCGTTAGGAAGAAACTTAAAAGTAGCTTTCATGCCTTGGCAAGGATACAACTTTGAGGATGCGATTGTAATTAACGAGCGTATTGTTAGAGAAGACATCTTTACTTCATTACACATCGAAGAGTTTGAACTAGAAGTACGTGATACAAAACGTGGTGAAGAGGAGTTAACTCCAGATATCCCTAACGTTTCTGAAGAGGCTACTAAAGACTTAGATGAAAACGGTATTATCCGTGTTGGTGCTGAGGTTAAAGAAGGCGATATCCTTATTGGTAAAATTACTCCAAAAGGTGAATCAGATCCTTCACCAGAAGAGAAATTATTACGTGCAATCTTTGGTGACAAAGCTGGCGACGTAAAAGATGCTTCTTTGAAAACTCCACCATCAATTAAAGGTGTGGTTATTGATACTAAATTATTCTCTAGAGCTAAGAAAACTACCAAAGCTGAAGAAAAATCGGCAATTGAGAAGTTAGACAAGAAATATAATAGCGTTACTGAGAGCCTTAAAAACGAGTTAGTAGAGAAATTGTTCCAAGTTGTAAATGGTAAAACATCTCAAGGTGTATTCAATGTTTACAAAGAACTTTTAATTGCTAAAGGTGCTAAGTTTACTCAAAAAATATTAGCTGATTTAGAATATGCTCACATTAATCCATACAAATGGACTACTGATGAAGACAAAAATGAGCAAATTAAAATGTTGTTGCACAACTATGGTATCCGTGTAAACGAAGAACTAGGTGCTTACAAACGTGATAAGTTTGCAATTAGCGTTGGAGATGAGCTTCCATCAGGAATTGTTCAGATGGCTAAGGTTTATGTTGCTAAGAAACGTAAATTAAAAGTAGGTGATAAGATGGCGGGTCGTCACGGTAATAAGGGTATTGTTGCTCGTATTGTACGTGATGAAGATATGCCTTTCTTAGACGACGGAACTCCAGTTGATATTGTGTTGAACCCACTTGGTGTACCTTCACGTATGAACTTGGGCCAGATCTACGAAACTGTATTGGCTTGGGCTGGTAAAGAATTAGGCGTGAAATTCGCTACTCCAATTTTTGACGGTGCTAAATCTGATGAAGTTGAAGAATGGATTGCTAAAGCAGGTTTGCCAGCTTCTGGTAGAACTTACTTAAACAACGGTTTAACAGGTGAGAAATTTGATCAGCCGACTACAGTAGGTATTATTTACATGCTGAAATTAGGTCACATGGTTGATGATAAGATGCACGCCCGTTCTATCGGACCATACTCATTAATTACACAACAGCCATTGGGTGGTAAAGCTCAATTCGGTGGTCAGCGTTTTGGTGAGATGGAGGTTTGGGCATTAGAAGCATTTGGTGCTGCTAATATCCTTCAAGAGATCTTGACTGTGAAGTCTGATGATGTTATTGGAAGAGCCAAAACTTACGAAGCCATTGTTAAAGGCGAAAACCTACCAACTCCAGGTGTACCAGAATCGTTCAACGTATTGGTACATGAGCTACGCGGTTTAGGTTTAGATATTACGTTAGACTAGTTATTTGTTACGGGTTACGGGTTATTGGTTTTAAGACCAGCCCATAACTCGCAACTCGTAACTCACAACTTTAAAGAAAGAATATGTCTTACAAAAAGGATAATAAATTAAAAAGCAATTTCACCTCGATAACCATTAGCTTATCGTCTCCAGAAATTATTCTAGAGCGTTCTAGTGGTGAGGTGTTAAAACCTGAGACTATCAATTACCGTACTTACAAACCTGAACGTGATGGTTTGTTTTGTGAGCGTATTTTTGGTCCGGTAAAAGATTACGAATGTCATTGCGGTAAATACAAACGTATCCGTTATAAGGGTATTGTTTGCGACCGTTGTGGTGTTGAGGTAACTGAAAAGAAAGTACGTAGAGAGCGTATGGGCCACATCAACTTGGTGGTTCCTGTTGCGCATATCTGGTATTTCCGTTCTTTACCAAACAAAATCGGTTATCTTTTAGGTTTGCCTACTAAAAAATTAGACTTGATCATTTACTACGAACGTTATGTAGTAATTCAAGCTGGTTTAATGGGCGAGCAAGGTATCCAATTCATGGATTTCTTAACTGAAGAAGAGTACCTTGATATTTTAGATAAATTACCTAAAGAAAATCAATATCTAGACGATAAAGATCCTAATAAATTTGTTGCCAAAATGGGAGCAGAAGCGTTAGAAGATTTGTTGAAACGTATTGATTTAGATAGCTTATCTTATAATTTACGTCACCAAGCGGCTAACGAAACTTCTCAGCAACGTAAAAACGAGGCGTTAAAACGTCTTCAAGTTGTAGAGGCTTTCCGTGGTTCAAGAGCAAATATTGAGAATAACCCAGAGTGGATGATTATCAAAATCGTTCCAGTTATTCCACCAGAATTGCGTCCTTTAGTGCCATTGGAAGGTGGTCGTTTTGCCACTTCAGATTTGAACGATTTATATCGTCGTGTAATTATCCGTAACAACCGTTTAAAACGTTTGATCGAGATTAAAGCACCAGAGGTTATTTTACGTAACGAGAAACGTATGTTACAGGAAGCTGTAGATTCGTTATTCGATAACTCACGTAAAGTAAATGCTGTTAAAACTGAAGGTAACCGTGCCTTGAAATCACTTTCAGATATCTTGAAAGGTAAACAAGGTCGTTTCCGTCAAAACTTATTAGGTAAACGTGTGGATTATTCTGCTCGTTCGGTAATTGTTGTAGGTCCAAACCTTAAATTACACGAGTGCGGTTTACCAAAAGATATGGCTGCAGAGCTTTACAAACCATTCATTATTCGTAAGATGATTGAGCGTGGTGTTGTAAAAACTGTAAAATCGGCTAAGAAAATTGTTGATAGAAAAGATCCATTAGTTTGGGATATTCTTGAAAACGTATTAAAAGGACACCCTGTATTACTAAACCGTGCACCTACGTTACACAGGTTGGGTATTCAGTCTTTCCAGCCTAAATTAGTAGAAGGTAAAGCTATTCAATTACACCCATTAGTGTGTACGGCATTCAACGCCGATTTTGATGGTGACCAGATGGCAGTTCACTTACCATTAGGTAATGCTGCAATTTTGGAAGCCCAAGTATTGATGTTAGCTGCACACAATATCCTTAATCCTGCTAACGGTACACCAATTACAGTACCTTCTCAGGATATGGTTTTGGGTCTTTATTACATTACTAAAGGCCGTAGAACTGATAGCGGTAGAGTAGTAAAAGGTCAGGATATGAGCTTTTATTCTGCTGAAGAGGTAATTATTGCATACAACGAAAAGCAAATCGATTTGCATGCTTTTATTAAAGTAAAAGCTAATGTTAAAGAAGCAGACGGTACCATTGTAAACAAGTTAATTGAAACTACAGTTGGTCGTGTGTTATTTAACCAAATGGTACCAGAAGAGGTAGGTTATATCAACGAGCTATTAACTAAAAAATCTTTAAGAGATATTATTGGTGAAGTAGTGAAAATGACTGGTATGGCTCGCTCTGCAAGATTCTTAGATGATATCAAAGAGCTTGGTTTCAAAATGGCTTTCCAAGGTGGTTTATCGTTTAACTTACAGGATGTTAATATTCCAGTAGAGAAACATACTTTATTAGAGCAGGCTGCTAACGAAGTTGAAGAAGTAAGAAACAACTATAACATGGGTTTCATTACCAACAACGAGCGTTACAACCAAATCATCGATATCTGGACTCGTATCAACAACCGTTTAACTACGTTTGTAATGAACCAATTATCATCAGATAACCAAGGTTTCAACTCTGTTTACATGATGCTTGACTCTGGAGCCCGTGGTTCTAAAGAGCAAATTCGTCAGTTGGCAGGTATGAGGGGCTTAATGGCTAAACCTCAAAAATCTGGTTCTGGTGGTGAGATTATCGAAAACCCGATCTTATCAAACTTTAAAGAAGGATTATCTGTATTAGAGTACTTTATCTCTACTCACGGTGCTCGTAAAGGTTTGGCGGATACGGCGTTAAAAACTGCCGATGCGGGTTACTTAACTCGTCGTTTGCATGACGTAGCGCAAGATATGATTGTTAATGCTGAAGATTGTGGAACTTTAAGAGGTATGTACACTACAGCATTGAAAGATCAGGAAGATATCGTTGAACCATTGTACGAACGTATTTTAGGTCGTATTTCGCTACACGATGTTTTCAATCCTTTGGATGGTAAATTATTGGTAGCTGCAGGCGACGATATCAACGAAGACGTTGCTAAGGCAATTGAAGAATCTCCATTAGAAGGTATAGAAATTCGTTCGGTATTAACTTGTGAAAATAAGCGTGGTGTTTGTGCTTTATGTTACGGACGTAATTTGGCATCTGGTAAACGTGTTCAAAGAGGTGAGGCTGTAGGTGTAATTGCTGCACAGTCAATCGGTGAGCCGGGTACACAGTTAACACTTCGTACATTCCACGTGGGTGGTACGGCTTCTAACATTGCCAACGAGTCGCAAATCAATGCAAAATTCGACGGTATTGTAGAGTTTGAAAACTTGCGTACAGTACCAACTACAACAGAAGATGGCGTAGTGGAAATTGTATTAGGACGTTCGGGTGAGTTTAGAATTATTGAGCCAGGTACTAATAAAGTTATTGTAACTAACAATATCCCTTATGGTGCATTTTTATACATCAAAGAAGGTGATAAGGTTACTAAAGGCGATAAAATTTGTTCTTGGGATCCATATAACGCGGTTATTATTTCAGAGTTTGGCGGTAAAATCGAATTTGATGCTATCGTTGAGGGTGTAACTTTCCGTGAAGAATCTGATGAGCAAACTGGTCACCGCGAAAAAGTGATTATTGATACTCGTGATAAAACTAAAAACCCTTCAATTAAGGTATTAGATAAAAAAGGCGATGTAATCAGAACTTATAACATTCCTGTAGGTGCACACATTGCCGTTGATGATGGAGATGCAGTACAAACAGGTGAGGTTTTAGTTAAAATTCCTCGTGCTACTGGTAAAACCCGAGATATTACAGGTGGTTTACCTCGTGTAACTGAGTTATTCGAGGCTCGTAACCCTTCAAATCCAGCGGTTGTAACAGAAATTGATGGTGTTGTAACTTTAGGTGGTATCAAACGTGGTAATCGCGAAATGACTATCGAGTCTAGAGATGGCGAGGTTAAAAAATACCTTGTTCCATTGTCTAAACACATCTTGGTACAAGATAACGATTTCGTTAAAGCAGGTATGCCATTGTCAGATGGTTCTATTTCTCCAGCAGATATCTTAGCTATTAAAGGTCCAGCAGCTGTACAAGAGTACTTAGTAAATGGTATCCAAGAGGTTTACCGTTTACAAGGTGTGAAAATTAATGATAAGCACTTTGAGGTAATTGTACACCAAATGATGCAGAAAGTACATATCGAAGATCCGGGTGATACTCGTTTCTTAGAAAATGACTCTGTAGATCGTTGGGACTTTATGATCGAAAACGACGAGATCTTTGATAAGAAGGTTGTTGTTGAGGCAGGTGATTCTACGACAGTAAAACCAGGTCAAATTCTTTCTTTACGTAAACTAAGAGATGAAAACTCTCAATTGAAACGTCAAGATTTGAAACAGATCGAAGTAAGAGATGCACATCCAGCTACTGCTAGTTCAGTATTGCAAGGTATCACTCGTGCTTCATTGGGTACTAAATCGTTTATCTCTGCTGCTTCATTCCAGGAAACTACAAAAGTGTTGAACGAAGCTGCAATTGCAGGTAAGAAAGACAGAATGTTAGGCTTGAAAGAAAACGTAATTGTTGGTCACTTGATTCCTTCAGGTACTGGTGTACGTGGCTACGAGCGTATCATCGTAGGTTCTCAAGAGGAGTACGATAAATTATTAGCGTCTAAACAAGAAGAAGTAGAAGCTTAAGCTTTAAAACTTCAACTGATTATAGATCTCCAAGGTTAATTCCTTGGAGATTTTTTATTTTTGAATGTATGCGTTAAAAGTTTAGTTTTGTTATTATGGAAGAACAACAGAACGACAATCAACTAAATATAGAGTTAGCGGAAGAAATTGCAGAAGGTATTTTTTCGAACTTAGCTATCATTACACATTCGAATACAGAGTTTGTATTAGATTTTATTAGGGTAATGCCGGGTATTCCGAAAGCAAAAGTTAAATCTAGGATTATACTAACGCCAGAGCACGCCAAACGTTTAATGCATGCGATGCAAGATAATATTGAGAAGTTTGAAGCCGTACACGGTCGTATAAAAACGCAAGATGAAACACCATTTCCAATGGGATTTGGTGGTCCACA
>Ga0256894_1000150_pt1 | contig 14271 bp, 10 predicted proteins | sample MC6MC0667MT_FD_190187 | JGI IMG/M metagenome (GOLD analysis project Ga0256894, IMG submission 190187) | Metatranscriptome of enriched soil aggregate microbial communities from Iowa State University, Ames, United States - MC6-MC0667-MT... | ecosystem: Environmental > Terrestrial > Soil >... | reverse complement strand
TTCACAACTCGCGCAAGTTTTGGGGATTTTAGGAATAACTTTTAATTTTTAGCGGAAGTTTCCAAGTCTTGAACTTTTGGTTCTTTTGTTTCAAGACAAAAGAACTAATAAAGATTTACCTTAAATTTGCATTAATTTCAATCTCAATTATGAATAACAGACAGGAAAAACTCGAAGCTTTCGGAAGACTTTTAGATATTATGGATGACCTTCGTGAAAAATGTCCGTGGGATCAGAAGCAGACGCTTCAGACACTTCGTCATTTAACGTTGGAAGAAACGTACGAACTTTCTGATGCGCTTTTGCAGGAAGATCTTAGCGAAATCAAAAAAGAACTTGGCGATGTGCTTCTTCATTTGGTTTTTTATGCTAAAATTGGTTCTGAAAAAGAAAGTTTTGATATTGCTGATGTCATCAATTCGTTAAATGAAAAACTCATTTTCCGTCATCCTCATATTTATGGAGATACCGAAGTGAAAGATGAAGAAGAAGTAAAACAGAATTGGGAAAAACTGAAACTGAAAGAAGGAAATAAATCTATTCTGGGTGGAGTTCCTAAAGGATTGCCAAGTATGGTAAAAGCCTACAGGATTCAGGATAAAGTAAAAGGAATTGGCTTTGAATTTCATGATGCCGAAGATGCCTGGAAAAAAGTGGATGAAGAGATCAACGAGTTTCATGCAGAAACCGATTCAGATAAAAAAGAGCAGGAATTGGGAGATGTATTTTTCTCATTGATCAATTACGCAAGAATTTCAGGTTTAAATCCTGATTCAGCTTTAGAAAGAACCAATCTGAAATTTATTTCAAGATTTCAGAAAATGGAACAGCTTGCAGCTGAGGCAGATTTAAAATTAGGAGAAATGTCTCTTGAAGAAATGGATATTCTCTGGGAAAAAGCAAAACGTTCAGAATAAAATGAAAGTCGATCACCCTGTAAGAAACCGGTTTCAATATCTTATTGAAATGAAGAAAACTGAGCGAAAATGGCATTTCCCGTTTCTTGCTGCATTGTGTATTGGTATTCCGCTTTTGCTAGGCTGGTTTTCAGGGAAACCGAATTACGGAAGTCTTTCGAGTTTGGGAGCGTTGACAATATTATATTTTACAACAGCACCAATCAGTCAGCGGATGATCCACTTGGCGGTTTGTTCTTTCGGGATTATATTTTCCTTTACGATTAGTCTTTTTTTTAGTTTTAATATTTATACAGCGGCATTATCTTTCGGAATTGTCTCTTTTCTGTCGCATTTTATAACGTCTTATTTTAAAATTCCACCGCCGGGAAATTTTTTCTTCATTATGTTGGCGGCGATGGCAAGTACCTATCAGTTTGATTTGGAAATGATTCCTATAAGAGTTGGTTTGGTGACAATGGGCGCTATTTTGTCTTGCTCATTGGCTTTTCTCTATTCAGTTTTTATTGAAAAAAGTGAAGTGGTAAATGTTCCCCGAAGAGTTTTTAAGAAAAAAAGATATACGAAATTTGTTGAAAGTACGATCATAGGCTTAATTATGATGCTGACTTTAATTGTCGGTCATCTTTTAAAATTTCAAAATACGTATTGGATTTCTATTTCAACAGTAGCAATTATTCAGGGACGAAATTTCGAACATGTGCGACAAAGAAATATGCACCGTATTTTCGGAACCTTCATTGGTTTGGGTTTAGCATGGCTGATTCTGCTTTTTGACCCCGAAAAAATTGTAATGATAGGAATTATTGTAGTTTTACAGTTCGTTGTTGAGTTGATGATTGTAAGAAATTATGGTTTTGCCGTTATCTTTATTACGCCGCTTACTTTGCTTTTAATAGAAGTGGGAAGTACCGTACATCATCAGGTTGAAAACTTAATGGAGGCAAGATTACTCGACACTATTATTGGAAGTTTAATGGGATTGGTTGCAGGTTTTTTTCTTCATCACCAACAAATGATCAATCAATTGGAGAAAAATATCAGATATTCTTTCTTTCAGTTTAAAAAATTAAAAAAATAAAATTATGCGCATTCTCGTTGTATTTGCTGTTATGCTAATGAGCTGCAATCCGAAAGCTCAGGATTCGGTAACAAAATCGCAGGAAGATTTGAAAACAGAATTTTTACTCCCAAAAAAAGCTGAAAGAAGTTTCAGGAATTGCTCTTTCTCAAGACCAGAAAACCATTTGGGCAATTGAAGATGCAGGAAATAAAAATGTAGTTTACGGGCTCAACAGACAAGGCGAGTTGGTTAATGATGTTCTTGTAGAAAATGCTGAAAATAACGACTGGGAAGATATCACAAAAGATGCTGCCGGAAATATTTACATCGGGGATTTTGGAAATAATGAAAACGACAGACAGAATCTTTCCATCTTAAAATTAGATTTAAAAAATGATTCTCAGAAATCGACAAAGGTCATTCAGACTACGAAATTTCATTATGAAGGACAGACTGAATTTCCTCCCAAAAAATCTAATTTACTGTACGATTGCGAAGCTTTTGTAGAAAAAGATGGAAGCTTTTATTTATTTACAAAAAACAGAAGTAAAGGTTTTGACGGAACTTTTCTTGTTTTCCAGATTCCAAATAAAGAAGGTGATTTTGAAGCAAAATTAATTGGAAAACTAAAGCTTGAAGGAGGTTACAGTGATGCAGCCATTACATCAGCTGCGATTAATTCTAAAAATGAAATTGTGCTTTTAACGCATAAAAATATTCACGTACTTTCAGGATTTACAGCCAATGATTTTAATTCGGCTAAAATTCAGAAACTTCCTTTAAATCACAATTCACAAAAAGAAGCAGTCGTTTTCGTTGATGATAAAACTTTGCTGATTGCTGACGAAAAAGATAAAAAAGAAGGTGGAAATGTATATCAGTTTTCTCTTAAATAAATTATTTTTATTTTAAAAACGCTGGAAAAGATTGAACTCCTACGGAGTTCTAATTTTAGAATCGTGGTATTATTCTACAAAGGTATGGCTCCTCCGGAGCCATTTTGGAAAGTAAACTAATCGCAAAATAAAACCCACAGAAAGCTCTGCGGGTTTTATTTTAAATTTATTTTTTTGTTTCAAGACAAAAGAAAAGAATTTTTGCATTTAAGATTCTTCACTCCGCTTTGTTCCATTCAGAATGATAAACTTTACTTTTAAATTTTCAGTTTAATAAAACGGTCAATAACCGTTAAAAACTCAAACCTACACCGCCGGAAATTCTTCCGCCATCTTCACCGGTAAAGTAATCGATTCTTGCAGAAAAAGTTTCGAGAATATTCATCCAAAATCCTCCACCGACACCTTGATGCCATTTGTCTGATTGTTCATTATCAATCCACACTCTTCCCACATCATAGCCAACTAAAATTCCCATATTGACAGGAACGATATTGTTTTTCACACGACCAAAATCCCAACGGATTTCAGAATTATTGACAAAATATGATTTCCCGGCAAATCTTTCGTTTCTGTAAGCACGCATTGCATTGTTTCCACCCATGGCTGCAGCCTGATAAAACTCAAAATTATTGTTATTGATAATCATGGCATTGGAAGAGTTGGCAAAAACAAATCTTCCTTGTTTATCGATTCTGCGGAACAGGTTTAAAGTTCCTTTAAAAGAGGCGAAGTTTTGATTAAATTCTGAAAGATTGGCTTTCCAGCCTGCATTTAATATCATTTCCAAACCTAAAGTAGGGAAGGCGTTATTATCAAAATTTTTAAAACTGAAAGTATAATTAGCTCCTGCAAATTGTTGTCCGTTAAAAACGTCAGGATTCACTTCTGGCGAAGCAGCAACAAAACGATCTTCATTGAACTGTACTTTAGAATGCTCAAAATTCAACTGGAACTGATGCTTCAGATTCAGCCAGCTTGTTTTTGAGATTGATGGAGCAAATTTAAACTGAGAAATTCGTACTCTGTTAAAGTCTTTACTCACTTCATCTTTTTCATATACCGTTTCATTACCCAAACCAAAAAATGTTCTTGCAAAAAATGGAGTAGTGTAGGTTGCATCAATTCCGGCATCCCATCCTGCAATCGCTTTTTTGAAGGTTCCTTTGTAGCCCACATTAAATCCGCCTGTTAAAGTATAATAATTGGCACTTATACTGTGTTTCTGAGTAAAACGATCACGAATAAAATTATTGACCGTATAATTGGCTACAATTCCCAAAATTACACCGTCATCGGGATTGTAATTGGCCATTGGATAACCCGCAAAAAAGTTGAATTTAGGATGCTTCCAATTGTAAGTGTTGATGTCGTAATCATCACTGATGTGTTTTGCTGCTCCTTTGGTTTCGTACGTATTTTTCTGAGATTTAAAATCATAAATCTTTACGTTTCTTCCATTGGATACATTGTAAATATCGTGATTATAACCACCAATCAGTCTGATGTTTGTTTTAGATTTTCCGTCGCCTGAAACTTCATAGATATCATCATCATCCAATCCGTAGATCCAAAGTTCTTTGGTCTTTTTTCCGTCGTAAGATTTTTCAAAAACCAGTTCTTCGGTTTTATCTTTATTAATTTTAAATTGTTTTACATCAATTGAGTTTTCATTTTTAACGATCACAAATTTATCCGGACTTAGAGTTCCCACCAATGGAACTTTTTCCTGAAGAATGTGATAATATTCTACAGCATTAGTCTCAATTTTTTCTTTTCTGAGTTTTAATTTTCTCTGAATATCGGCAATGGTTTCATCCTGAACTTCCTTCGGAAGGTTTTTAAAAGCAACATCAATATCGGCATCTGTAAGGTTTTGCTGAATAAATTTTGCCTGTTCACTCCAGTTTTGTTCTGTAGAACCTTTCAGGAAAATTAAATCCAACGAATAAGGTTCCATATTTACCCAACGCACATTTTTTATTTCATCTTTAAAAGATTTCATGTGGCGAATCATCGGGATATTCATAATAAAGGTAAATGCGGCACCATCATAGGTACTGAAAGCCTGATCTCTGTCTCTTGGGATAGGTTTGTAAATCACCTTATTTCCTTTTTTATATTCTGCCCATTTCCACTGATCTTCATGTCTGTCCCAATCGCCGATCAGCATATCAAAAATCCTTGCTCTGATATATAGATCCTGATCAACCGAATATTTGCTGTCTTTTCGCATATTTTTCAGAACATCCGATGTTGAAAGAATATCAGTAGCATTATCAAGCGACTGTAAAGTTTTAGGATCTGAAGAAAAACGCTCTTCAATCATGTATAATTCATCACCGTAATTTTTGTTGTAGCGACCCAAAGGTTTTTGTTTCGGGATATAAAATAACTCAGGATTACTGTGAAAAATACCCAGCTTATCAATCATATTATTAACAGCAAATCCAGTAAAAGGATGATTGGTCGTATAAAAATCGAGTAGAAATCTTTCAGGGAAAGTGTTGTTTAATTCGTTTCCGAAATCGTTTTTCTTAAAAGCCTGAGCGTTGAGAAAACGGACTGCACTTTTTTTGATTCCACGCATTACAAACTCCTGTCCGTCATTGGTTTTCAGACGAAGACTGTTTGACTGGTTTCCGCCACCTTCTCTGAAAGGAGAATAACCGGGATTCATATCTGAAAGATCTTTCGTTTTTGCTTCAATAGGAAGAGCATAATATTTTCTGTAATGATCTCCCCAAAGCCAGCGGTAAATTCTCCCTTTTTTAGTAAGCTTTTCAGCATAAACTGTTGAAGTGTAGGTTGCTGGAAGCGAGCTTGGAAAATTGTTTTCAAATACTTGAGGTTGAGGAATTACTGAAATTTGCGTCAGTTTTTTAAGCTCATTGTTTTTTGTTGAAAAATATTCTACATCTGAACTTAAATCTTTTCTGAGATTTAAAACAGCAAAACCACTTCCGCCGTAAGAAAAATCGGTTTTGTTAACAATCGTGGCGGGATCTGTTTTTGAACCTGCTCCGCTGATGATTTGTCTGATATTGTTGTCTGTATGATACTGCAGATTATGATCGTGTCCCGAAACGAAAATCACATTTTCTTTATCCTGAACAATACTTTTTAATCTGTTGGCAAAATCTGCATAATGTCTGTTGTTAATGTCTTCCATGCTTGCTCCGGAAGAACTTCTCAATGTTGTAAGCACAGTGGCAACTCCCGGAATCGGAACTTTCCCGTTAAAGGCTGAAAGATGAGATTTCGCAGAATTAAATCCGGCATGAACTCCGGAACTGATTACCGGATGATGAAGCGCAACAATAATTCTTTTATCCTGATTTTTTGTAATTAAATCTTTGAATTCTGTATAAAAATCGTCTCTGGTTTTAATATCACAACCTTTATTGATTCCAGGATATTTATCCCAATTTATTAACGCCCATTCAGAATCGATAATGATAAGTTTGATGTCTTTGGTTAAATTAATATCATCAATCGGACAAGAATTTTTAGGAAGAAAAGATTTTTTATCGTTCAGATACGTTTTCACGAAATCTTCCTGAGCTTTTAGACCATCCAAACCGTGATACCAATCGTGATTTCCGGGGATAACCAACGTTTTACCTTTAAAATTTTTGGTAATTGCTAATTGGTTTTCCATTTTTTCTTTTGCTAAAGGATAATCTTTATCACTTTCTTTTGGCATTCCCAAAGGATAAATATTATCTCCCAAAAAGATGAGCATCGAGTTGCTGTTGGCAGAATCTATCTTGTTCTTAAGAAAGCTCAACGTTTGCTGAGCCTGAATTTCTTCTGAGTTTCCTGCATCACCTACCAGGAAAACCTGAAAATCATTATCAGTTTTCAGCTCAGATTTTGATACTTCATGTAAGTTTTTGCCCTTTTTTACGTTGTAGGTAGCACAAGATAAAAGAAGTCCCGAAAGGAGAAACGTTTTTCCTGCCGGTGATATTTTTTTTAAATAAGATTTAAAGGATAAATTCATACATTTACATTAAGAAAAATTCTGTGATGAGCACCTTAGACAAAGCTAAAAATTATGTTGAAAACTTATTCAAAGATAAACTATCTTCTGTTTACTTTTACCATAATTTTATTCATACCACATATGCCGTTCAGAAAGCAGATGAAATCATAAAGCATACCAATTTATCTGAAGTTGATAGAGAAAAGGTGTTGCTTGCGTTGTGGTTTCATGATGTTGGTTTTACAGATTGTAATGCTGAAGGGCATGAAGAAAGGGGAGCCGCTATTATGAAAGATTTTCTTAAAAAAGATAATTTTTCGGAAGAATATATTAATGAAGTTTCCAGATTGATTCTTTCTACAGAAAAATACCATCAACCTCAAGATCTTTTAGAAATGATTATGAAAGATGCAGATTTCAGTCATTTTGCAAGTCCGTTTTACAATGATTCTGCGGAAGCTTTGCGTAAAGAATGGGAACTGACGGGCGGAATGTGTTTTTCTAATGATGAATGGAATGAGATGAATGTAGATTTTCTTAAAAACAAGCATAAGTATTTTACAGATTATGCCAAAGAAAACTGGGAGCCACTCAAACTGAAAAATGTAAAAAAATTGGAAAAGAAGATGGATAAAATGGACAAAGAAGAGAAACCCAAAAAAGAAAATTCAGAAAAAAAAGATCAGAAATCTGACAGAAGTGTAGATACGCTTTTCAGAGTTACTTTGAATAATCATACAAGACTGAGCGATATTGCAGATAGTAAAGCCAATATTTTGCTTTCGGTCAATGCAATTATTATTTCGGTTTGTCTTTCTGTTTTGGTCCCGAAATTAGATACTCCGAAGAATGCGCATTTAATTATTCCTACATTTTTTCTGTTGATCTCAAGTGTTTTGACGATTATTTTTGCGATTCTTTCTACAAAACCCAATGTTACTAAGACTACTTTTACCAATCAGGATATTAAAGACCGTAAAGTAAACCTTTTATTTTTCGGAAACTTCCATCAGATGGAGTTTAATCATTATCTGAGCTCGATGCATGATCTCATCAAAGACAGAGATTATATCTATGATTCTATGGTAAAAGATCTATACTATCTTGGAAAAGTTTTAGACAGAAAATATAAGCTTCTTTCGGTTACGTATCAGATTTTTATGGCAGGAATTATAATTTCTGTACTGTCTTTTGCATACGCTTTTCTTACGCTTTAATTAAAAAAACTGCTTAAAACATGATTGTAAGACAGCGAACACACTGGCTGAAAATGTTATTTATATGGAGAGGTTCTGTACTAAAGAAAATCGTAGCTCAGCTTTGTATTATCACCATTTTCTCTGTAGCGGTATATTATTTTAACGGTAAAATTTACGATTATAAAGTAAAGCTCAATCCTACGGTTTTTACTTTGATAGGGTTGGCTCTAGCCATTTTCATGGGCTTTTGCAATACCGCAAGTTATGACCGATTCTGGGAAGGAAGAAAACTTTGGGGATTACTGGTCATTGAAACCCGCTCTTTAACAAGACAAATTTTATCTTTTATACCAAATGTTTCAAAAAAAGAAAAACAGGAAATTGTAAAATTGATTTCTGCATTTTGCTGGTCTTTAAATTATCAGTTAAGAGACAAATCGGATATACAACCTCTTCAGAAGCTACTTTCTGAAGAGCAGTTTCATCAGATTCAAGGTAAAAAATTTATTCCCAATATTATTTTAGGATTTATTTCAGATTGGCTGAACATTCAGAATAAAAACGGAAATATAGACACGATTGTTTTGACTTCGATGAATCATCAATTGAATCAGTTTTCTAATATTTCCGGTGGTTGCGAAAGGATTTATAATACACCGCTTCCATTTGCTTACAGTGTTTTGCTACATCGTACGGTTTATTTATACTGTTTTTTGGTTACCATTCGGATTGCTCGACAGTTTAGACTGGATGATGCCGTTAATTGTTTTGCTGATCAGTTATACTTTTATTGCTTTAGACGCCATTATCCAGGAAATTGGGGAACCTTTTGGTGAAGAAGAAAATGATTTGGCACTCAACAGTATTTGCAGAACGATTGAATTTTCTATTTTTGAACAGGCAGAAATTCCGCAAGGTGAATTGAAAAAGCCCAATTCTTATTTTGTAGATTGATTTACGCTAAAGAAACTCTCATTGCAAGCAACCCTGTAATTCCCTGCAGATCTTCAACTCTTAAAAGTTCAACATCTGTTTTTAAAACATTCTGTTTCTGAAGTCTGTGAATGTATTGTAAATATTCACGTTGATTTTCTAAACCGAAATAAACGATGGTAATTTTTCCCGGGCAGGTAATTCTTTCGTCAGAGTCTTTGATGTGCGCTTTTTCAAGTCTTTTTTTTATGATCTCAAAATTAGAATTAAATGCACCGTCTACATCAAAACGTTTTTCATCCATTCGGAAACGAATGTCTATTTTTTCATTATAAACAAAAATCAACGAAGCAATATCAAGCGAAACCGGAAGATCTTTTTTGAATAAACGGAACTCATGTTCCATCGTACAAATAGTTTCCAGCTGCCAATATCTTAATTCGTTAACCACTTTCGTAGAATAAGGCAATTCAGGAGCGATATTGGGACCTATGTAGAGATTATGTTCAACGCCATCCGATTTAAATCTTTCAAAATAATGTGGGAAAATTTCCTGAGCTGCGACTTGCTTTTCGTCTAAAATATCGGCCAGTTTACGATTGAGAAGCGTAATAGAATCGTCTAAATTTTTTCTGTTGGCATAAAAAAGATCATTCTGTGTAAAAACCTGACTAAAGTAATTTTTGATTTTTTCTTTAATCGTTTCTTCACTTTTTACCTCAAGCTGACCTTGCAGATAAGGATGGATTTCTTCGCGCAAAAGCCTTTGGAAACGCTGTTCGGTGTCTGCTTTTATTTCATTATTGAGTTCGTTTTCAAAAACATCCAATGCCAAAGAATACTTTTCGGCTTCTGATGAATTTAAAATGGTCATCACTTCATGAAGTCCGTCAATTTGCTGATTGAGATCTTCCAACATCAGCTTAAAACGTTTGTCTGATGAAGAGCGGATGTCTGAAAAACTAAATAAAGGAGTAAGATTTTTAAACGAAATCTCTTTTAAAGTATATATTTTTTTAGATAAATAAGCATTAAAATAACGCTCTGCTTCATTTCTGAATTTCCAGATAACGCTGTCGTGAATGGTCGTATATTCACGTTGAATAATAGCTTCAATCTGATTATTTCTTTCATAGGTAAACCTGCTCAGAGAGAAAATAATCATGTCGGCAACAAATTCAAGTTTTTTCAGTTTCAAACCGTTCAAACTATTGTTAATAGGCGAAGTAAACTCCATCATTGCAAGAAGCTCGTTGTCTTTCATAATCGGAATGACCATGAAGCTATTGATGTTATTGTCTTTCAGAATATTGAAAGTTGGCAGTTTTTTGATTTCCTCATCAAGATTGTCAACATTCGAAACCACCACAGGTTTTGAGTTGTAACTGATGTTTTCAAAAGCAGTTTTTCTTGCTTCTTCATCAAAGGTGTTGATCCAAAAATCGAGAAGGTGATTGGTGAAAACATTCTCGTAAATAGGAAGTTTTTCGAGTCTTTTGTTTTTGATATTAAACAGCATCAACCCAAAGTTGAGCTCGGCAACATCAAAATAAGATTTAAATATTTCTTTTAAATTCTCATCGGGTGAAGGGTTTTCCAGATCAATTTTAATCATACTCGATTTCAAATCGGAGAGTGCCACTTCCGAAGTACAGTCAATAAGAGAAATAATACTGAATCCGTTTAAAATCCATGATTCGGGCTGAAAATATTTTTTCCAAAGCTGTACATCATCCAGATTTTCAAGCAACATATCCAAAACATCATCCGACGGAATTTTGGTTCCTTCAGCAGGATAAACATCGCTGAAATCTGAGTTGACCGTAATTTTATAATGCTTCATAATTCCCTGTTTATCGGGGATATCATAATAAAATGGGATGGTAACTTTAATATCTTTTTTAAGATAAGTCTGTAAAATAAGGCAACAGCAAAAGACGTAATATTCGTCATCACTGATGTCTCTGAACTCGATTTCAAAATCTTTTCCGGCATCATTTAAAATATTCTGAAATCTTTCGGTATAATTGAACGTAAGATTGGTGAGCGGAATTCCTGCGGCTTTAATTTCATTTCTCGTCAAACCGGTAGGGAAGAGGTCTGCCAATAAAAGTCTGATGAGGTCTTTGTGCTTTTCAAACACCGATAGATCCTGAAAACCGTCTCTTAATTCTTTGAAATTTTTGGTTTTCTCAATCAAAGATTCAGCATAGTTGGCGCGATACTCTAAACGATCATTATACCGAATGTGCTCCAACACATCCAAATATTTTTTGAACGATATAAAAACCTGAAACGGACTTTCTTTCTTGTAGAGATTTGCCAAAATGTAAGAAAAATTGTGAGGGTAAAGGTATGAAAAGTATGAGGGAATTGGGTGTTTTTTGGGTGTGATTTTTATATTGAAAACTGATTTTGCTGTTGTAGATTTTATTATGATTGTCTTTCATTTACCAAAAAAGCTACACATTTTGAAACCATAACTTTTCTTTCTTAATCTTTAAAAAGTTTAATTAATATTTTCTTTTAATAATTTTCCTGCAGGTTGCTGTTGCGTTACGCAATGAATCATTCCTCCATTTTCATAGAGATTTCTTACATCAATACCGATCACTTTTCTGTTGGGATATTGTTTTTGAATAATTTCATTGGCGATTTTATCATTAGTATCTCCATAGTTCGGAACTAAAACAACTCCGTTAGCTACGTAATAATTTACATAAGAACCTTTGTCTTCAAGTTGTTTTCCATAAGCCGTTTTCACTTTATTTTTTGTCGCTGGAATATAAACTTTCTTGTATTCTTTACCTTCTGCGTTTGTTGCAGAGTACAATTTTTCAACATCGCTTTCAGAAAGTCCTAATTCTAATAAATCTTCTTCTTTCATTGTAAGCATGGTGGTATGATTGATGAATTTCATAAATCCGTCAATATGCATATCGGTAACATCAAGACCTGTAACGCCGTCTAACCAGATTACTTTGGAAACGCCATAATATTTTTTAAAAATATTTTCGACTTCACTTTGAGTAATGCCTTTGTTTCTGATTGCTTCTTTTTCCTGGCTGATGACCGAACTTTTACAAGCCATCAAAACTGCGTTTCCGTCAGTTTCTAAAGAGCCACCTTCGTTGACCATTTCTTCACTAAGATCAATTACTTTTACACCTAAATCTTTTCCTATTTTTGATGGGATTTGATCACAGTTTTCAAAATCATATTTTTCGCCCCACCCATTAAAACCCCAGTCTTCAATCAAAACATTTCCGTTGTTGTCTTTTACGAAAATTGGTCCGTTATCTCTTATCCAAACATCATCTGTCGGATATATTTTAAAGTCTACATTTTTCAGAGAAACTTTTGCTTTTTCTAAAACTTTGATGATTCTCTGTTTTTCAATTTCATTATAAGCAATGATGTGAACTTTTTCGTTGGTTTGTAATGCTTTTACCATTTCTACCCAAGTTGATTCCACACGATTTCTATACGTTACACCATGTTGATATTGATGGGGCCACTGAAGCCATGTTCCTTCATGTTCAGCAGATTCTTCCGGGAAATGATACGTTTGAGCCATAGTGAAATTGATGCTTAAAGCTATAAATAAAGTGGAAATAAAATTTTTCATTTTTTTGTCATTTCGTTTCAAAAATTGCACCAAGATTTAAAATTACTGTGAACTCATCTTTTTTTGAAGTATAAGTTTTTTTGATTCTTCTTATTTTATTTTTGTGATATTATTTATTCATAAAAGTTTTATCAACATCAAATTTTTCTGCTAAATATTCACTTTCAAATATTAAAGCTTTTTGTTCCGATGTAACTATTCCAAAGTAATTGCCTTTATTTGCATTTACTGTATATCCATTCAATGTTTTATCATATTTGAGATATATCTTATTATTTTCTGCCAAACTTACTTTCAGTAAATATTGATTGTAGGTTTTTCCCATGTTGCCAATTTCTGTATAAATAATAGAATCATTTTTGAAGTTTAGTGATATTCCATAATCACTCAATTTGTCATTTTCTGCAAAGTATTCTCCATTGAATTTTAATAGTTTTTGAGTATTAGCAGAAACTAGATTTTCCCATTGCCCTCCTTTTGAGGAAATTAAACTTTTTATTGTATTACCATCTTTATCAGTATCATTAATACTTGCGCCAGAATCTATTAATAACTTGGCAATAATAATATTGTTATTTTGAATGGCAATTAATAATGGAGTCTCTTTGTAATCTGTGTCTGAAGTAACTGCGCCGTTAGGATTTGCGTGGTTTTTTAATAAAAGTTCAACAACCTCTTTTTGATTTAACTTTGTTGCTAATCCAATTGCAGTTAAACCATCTTCATTATATACTTTGTTAATATCTGCTTTTTCATTAATTAAAAATTTAACAATTTCGTAATGGCTATTTTCTATTGCAACAGAAAGGGCATCATATTCATAAATGTCATCTTTCTTTGCAATATTTATATCGGCTCCTTTAGAAATTAACTCTTTTACACTAGCAAGGTTATTATCTTTGCATGCAAGACCAAGTTTGGTATATTCAAAACCATCACTTAGTTTAGTGAAAATATTGATACTATCTTTTTTATTTTCAATATAATTTGAGTTGGATGTCTCTGTTTTTTTACAACTTATTGAAATTATTGAAATAATTACGAGTGTAAATAAATATGCTTTTTTCATTGTACTTTTATTTCTACGTGTATTGCAGGTTCTTTTGTATCATACTTTATTTTGCCATTACTAACAACATTATTAAGAGGGTGGATGATTTTAGTGACAGCTGGATCTTTAACCAATTCTCGTATTAAATCTCGGGGATTTTTAGCACCTCTCGAATATGAAATATCTATTATATTATTCTTACTATAAGCTTCTTTTGATACACAATGCAATGACACTCTTTGACCACTCTCTGAAAGTTCTTTAATTTTCTTATCCATGTCAGAAATAATTTTTTCTTTTGAATCGCTCCTACTTTTTCCAGTATTAAATACAGCTATAACTGCTCTTCCTGGAGCTGCATATCTAATATGATTTCCACTACTTTCATTATTATACATTACCTCTGCTTGTTTTCTTGTGGATCTTATAGTACTAGTTATTATTAACTTATCATTTGCTGAATTCTTTGCAGCTTTTTCTAGTAAAGAAATTGTAAATTGGCTAACAACATTTACTCTTTCTTCGGTTAGACCTGAGTCAAAATAAACAATCTTGCTAGAAGTTTCAGTTTGTTTTGGTGTAACTTTGGCTTTCTG
>Ga0256894_1000131_pt1 | contig 14849 bp, 8 predicted proteins | sample MC6MC0667MT_FD_190187 | JGI IMG/M metagenome (GOLD analysis project Ga0256894, IMG submission 190187) | Metatranscriptome of enriched soil aggregate microbial communities from Iowa State University, Ames, United States - MC6-MC0667-MT... | ecosystem: Environmental > Terrestrial > Soil >... | reverse complement strand
TGATCAGATGGTTCGTGGCGTTGTTAACCTTCCAAACGGCACCGGCCGTACTGTTCGCGTTGCTGTTTTTGCACGCGGCGACAAGGCTGAAGAAGCCAAGAAGGCTGGCGCTGACATCGTTGGTGCGGAAGAACTGTTCGAAATCGTCAACGGCGGCAAGATCGACTTTGATCGTTGCATTGCAACCCCAGACATGATGCCACTCGTTGGTCGTCTTGGTAAGGTGCTCGGCCCGCGTGGCCTGATGCCAAACCCTAAGGTTGGTACTGTTACTGTCGATGTTGCAGCTGCAGTTACCGCTTCTAAGGGCGGCGCAGTTGAATTCCGCGTTGAAAAGGCTGGTATCATCCACGCCGGTATTGGCAAGGTTTCCTTCGACAATCAGAAGCTCGAAGAAAACATCAAGGCTTTTGCCGATGCAGTTATCAAGGCTAAGCCTTCGGCTGCTAAGGGTGAATACGTCAAGCGCGTATCGATTTCTTCGACCATGGGCGTTGGCGTCAAGGTCGACCCGTCAACCGTTAAGGTTGTCGCTTAAGTTATTTAGGCTCCGGTTCGCCGGAGCTTAGCCTTTCTTCGAGAAAGGCAAATGGTGGCACATCTGCATCGTGAAAGCGGTCAAAAGTGCAAGAATTCCGGATCGCAAGATCCGGATAGCCGGACGAAAGTCCGGTTATCCTGTCCGAGATTGCAGGCGGACATTCATCTTCGGGTGATTGTCCTTAAACATATGGCCTGCATGAGACGTGGAATAACCCTGTTTCGCATGAATGTGCATGCAAGGTTTGAACCGTAGTTGCCTTTGAGTGATGCCTGGTTTCCAGGATAGCTGAAGGGGACAGGATCCTCGAACGTCGGGCTGACTGTGAAGTTCGTCCGGCAAAGGCAACCCGGCAGGACCATGTGGTCCTGTCTACTGGAGAGAGACAGTGGATAGAGCGGAAAAACGCGAATTTGTCTCGTGGCTGAACGGAGCTTTTAAAGATTCCGGTTCGGTCGTCGTGGCCCACTATACCGGTCTCACTGTTGCGCAGATGAGCGATCTTCGCTCAAAGATGCGCGATGCTGGTGGTACCGTTAAAGTCGCGAAAAACCGCCTTGCCAAGATCGCTCTTCAGGGCACGGAATCGGAAGGTATCTCTGATCTGTTTACAGGTCAGACGGTTGTTGCTTATGCAAACGACCCAATTACCGCTCCGAAAGTAGCCGTCGAATTCGCTAAGGCTAACGACAAGCTCGTTATCCTCGGCGGTGCAATGGGCGCAACGACACTTAACGCCGATGGCGTAAAGTCGCTTGCTTCGCTCCCATCGCTCGACGAACTGCGCGCAAAGCTGGTTGGAATGATCCAGACCCCGGCTCAGCGTCTCGCAGTACTTACCAGCGCACCAGCGGGCCAGATCGCTCGCGTTATTGGCGCGCACGCCCGGAAGAACGAGGCGGCGTAAGGCCGTTTTTCGCTGTCAATTGTTCAAACCTTGAAACTAAGGAAATACCAAAATGGCTGATCTCGCAAAGATCGTTGACGACCTGTCGGCACTGACCGTTCTCGAAGCTGCAGAGCTTTCGAAGCTTCTCGAAGAGAAGTGGGGCGTTTCGGCTGCTGCTCCTGTAGCAGTTGCTGCTGCTGGTGGCGCTGCTCCAGCTGCTGCTGCTGAAGAAAAGACTGAATTCGACGTCGTCCTCGCTGACGGTGGCGCAAACAAGATCAACGTGATCAAGGAAGTTCGCGCAATCACCGGTCTCGGCCTCAAGGAAGCTAAGGACCTTGTTGAAGCTGCTCCAAAGGCAGTTAAGGAAGGCGCTTCGAAGGACGAAGCTGAGAAGATCAAGGCACAGCTCGAAGCAGCTGGCGCTAAGGTCGAACTCAAGTAAGTTCGAAAATTCCGACGGACGGTTTCCGTCCGTCGGTTTCACTCTGGACTTGCATCTGGAGTAAATGCATGAAAAGAAACGAAAAGTGCGGAATTCGCTTTGATTTGTGCATCTTATAATCGGAACGGATATTTGAAGAGCGTTCTGATCCTGTTGAACCCTTTTTCTGATGGCCTTGAAGGGGCTTTCAGAAAACGGGTTTTAGCCCGTTAGAAGGACCGCCGAAAGGCGGCGCACGATAAAGGCCGCAAGGCGTGAGCAAGCCGTAAGGCTATAGAACGAGGAGCGACGATGGCTCAGACCCATTCTTTCAATGGTCGCAAGCGCGTACGCAAATTTTTCGGCAAGATTCCCGAGGTCGCGGAAATGCCTAACCTCATCGAGGTTCAAAAGGCATCTTACGACCAGTTCCTCATGGTTGAGGAACCAGCTGGCGGGCGTTCTGACGAGGGTTTGCAGGCGGTTTTCAAGTCTGTTTTCCCAATTCAGGATTTCTCCGGCGCTTCAATGCTCGAATTCGTCCGCTACGAATTCGACGCACCAAAATTCGACGTTGACGAATGCCGTCAGCGCGATTTGACGTATTCGGCACCTCTCAAGGTGACGCTGCGTCTGATCGTGTTCGATATTGATGAAGATACCGGCGCGAAGTCCATCAAGGACATTAAGGAGCAGGACGTTTACATGGGCGATATGCCGCTCATGACGGACAACGGCACCTTCATCGTCAATGGTACAGAACGCGTTATCGTTTCGCAGATGCACCGTTCGCCGGGCGTATTCTTCGATCACGACAAGGGCAAAACCCATTCGTCGGGTAAGCTTTTGTTCGCAGCTCGCGTTATTCCTTATCGCGGTTCGTGGCTTGACATCGAATTCGATGCCAAGGACGTAGTTTATGCACGTATCGACCGTCGCCGTAAGCTTCCAGCTACGACGCTGTTGATGGCGCTTGGCATGGACGGCGAAGAGATTCTGTCGACGTTCTATAAAACTGTCACCTATTCGCGTGACGGTGATAACTGGCGCATTCCTTATTCGGCTGACCGCTTCAAGGGTATGAAGATCATTTCTGATCTCGTCGATGCGGACACCGGAGAAGTCGTTCTCGAAGCTGGCAAGAAGTTGACCGCTCGCTCCGCAAAGCAGCTCGCTGAGAAGGGCCTCAAGGCCATCAAGGCGACTGAAGATGATCTGTTCGGCTCGTACCTTGCAGAAGACATCGTCAATTACGCTACCGGCGAGATTTATCTCGAAGCTGGTGACGAAATCGACGAGAAGGTTCTCAAGACGCTTCTCGACACCGGTGTTGAAGAGATCAACGTTCTCGATATCGACCATGTCAATATCGGTGCGTATATCCGCAACACGCTCGCTGTCGACAAGAACGAAAGCCGTCAGGAAGCTCTGTTCGATATCTATCGCGTTATGCGTCCAGGTGAGCCGCCGACAATGGACTCGGCTGAAGCCATGTTCCATTCGCTGTTCTTCGATTCGGAACGCTATGACCTTTCTGCTGTTGGTCGCGTGAAGATGAACATGCGTCTTGATCTGGATGCAGAAGACACCGTGCGTGTTCTGCGCAAGGAAGATATCCTTGCTGTGGTCAAGATGCTGGTTGAACTGCGCGATGGCCGCGGCGAAGTTGATGACATCGACAACCTCGGTAACCGTCGTGTGCGTTCGGTTGGCGAACTGATGGAAAATCAGTACCGCGTTGGTTTGCTCCGTATGGAGCGTGCGATCAAGGAACGTATGTCCTCGATCGAAATCGACACGGTTATGCCGCAGGATCTGATTAACGCGAAGCCTGCTGCAGCAGCAGTGCGCGAGTTCTTCGGTTCTTCGCAGCTGTCGCAGTTTATGGATCAGACCAACCCGCTTTCGGAAATCACCCACAAGCGCCGTCTTTCGGCTCTTGGACCTGGTGGTCTTACCCGTGAGCGTGCTGGCTTCGAAGTCCGCGACGTGCATCCGACCCACTATGGCCGTATCTGCCCGATTGAAACGCCGGAAGGCCCGAATATCGGTCTGATCAATTCGCTTGCAACTTTTGCCCGCGTCAACAAGTACGGCTTTATTGAAAGCCCGTATCGTAAGGTTGTCGACGGTAAGGTAACGAGCGACGTTGTTTACCTTTCGGCTATGGAAGAAGCGAAGCACTCGGTTGCTCAGGCAAACGTTGAGCTGGACGAGCAGGGCGGTTTTGTTGACGAATTCGTCATCTGCCGTCACGCAGGCGAAGTTATGATGGCTCCGCGTGAAAACGTGGACCTGATGGACGTTTCACCGAAGCAGCTCGTTTCGGTTGCAGCCGCTCTTATTCCGTTCCTTGAAAACGACGATGCTAACCGTGCTCTCATGGGCTCGAACATGCAGCGTCAGGCCGTTCCACTCGTTCGTGCGGAAGCTCCGTTCGTTGGAACTGGTATGGAAGCAGTTGTTGCACGTGACTCAGGTGCTGCTATTGCCGCTCGCCGCGGCGGTGTGGTTGACCAGGTTGACGCAACGCGTATCGTTATTCGCGCTACTGAGGATCTCGATCCTTCTAAGTCTGGCGTTGATATCTATCGTCTGCAGAAGTTCCAGCGCTCGAACCAGAGCACCTGTATCAACCAGCGTCCGCTTGTACGCGTTGGTGATCCTATCGGTAAGGGCGACATCATTGCTGATGGCCCATCGACTGATCTGGGCGATCTGGCTCTTGGTCGTAACGTGCTTGTCGCGTTCATGCCTTGGAATGGTTACAACTACGAAGATTCGATCCTTCTTTCCGAGAAGATTGTTTCGGACGACGTCTTCACCTCGATCCACATTGAGGAATTTGAAGTAGCTGCACGCGACACGAAGCTTGGACCTGAGGAAATCACACGCGATATTCCGAATGTGTCGGAAGAAGCGCTGAAGAATCTCGACGAAGCAGGTATCGTTTATATCGGTGCTGAAGTGCATCCTGGCGACATCCTTGTCGGTAAGATCACGCCGAAGGGCGAAAGCCCGATGACGCCGGAAGAAAAGCTTCTGCGCGCTATCTTCGGTGAAAAGGCGTCCGATGTTCGTGACACCTCGATGCGTATGCCTCCAGGTACTTACGGTACTGTTGTTGAAGTTCGCGTTTTCAATCGCCACGGCGTTGAAAAAGACGAACGTGCAATGGCGATCGAACGCGAAGAGATCGAACGTCTTGCCAAGGACCGTGACGACGAACAGGCTATTCTCGACCGTAACGTTTACGGCCGTCTCGCCGACATGATCGATGGTAAGGTTGCTGCTGCAGGCCCTAAGGGCTTCAAGAAGGGCACGACCATTACTCGCGATATCATGACCGAGTATCCGCGTTCGCAGTGGTGGCAGTTTGCTGTTGAAGATGAAAAGCAGCAAGGTGAACTCGAAGCTCTGCGCGGCCAGTACGATGAATCCAAGAAGCTGCTTGAAGCACGCTTCATGGACAAGGTCGAAAAGGTTCAGCGCGGCGACGAGATGCCTCCAGGCGTCATGAAGATGGTCAAGGTCTTTGTCGCTGTTAAGCGCAAGATCCAGCCGGGTGATAAGATGGCTGGCCGTCACGGCAATAAGGGTGTGGTTTCCCGCATTCTTCCTGTCGAAGACATGCCATTCCTCGAAGACGGTACGCATGCCGATATCGTTCTTAACCCGCTTGGCGTGCCGAGCCGTATGAATGTGGGCCAGATTCTGGAAACACATCTTGGCTGGGCTTGCGCAGGTATGGGCAAGAAGATCGGTGAGCTGATCGATGTTTATCGCAAGACGGCAGACATTCAGCCGCTGCGTGATACGCTCGAGCACATCTATCCGGACAATGACCGCAATGAGCCTGTTCGCTCTTATGACGATGATTCAGTCATGATGCTGGCGAACCAGGTCAAGCGCGGCGTGTCTATCGCAACGCCGGTCTTCGACGGTGCGGTGGAAGCTGACATCAATGCGATGTTGACGGATGCAGGTCTTGCGACCTCGGGTCAGTCGACACTGTATGATGGACGTACGGGTGAGCCGTTCGATCGTCAGGTGACAATGGGCTACATCTATATGTTGAAGCTCCACCACTTGGTCGACGACAAGATCCATGCTCGTTCGATTGGACCTTACTCGCTCGTCACTCAGCAGCCGCTTGGTGGTAAGGCGCAGTTCGGTGGTCAGCGCTTCGGTGAAATGGAGGTCTGGGCTCTGGAAGCATACGGTGCAGCTTACACGCTGCAGGAAATGCTTACGGTCAAGTCCGACGACGTTGCCGGCCGTACCAAGGTCTACGAAGCCATCGTTCGTGGCGACGATACGTTCGAAGCTGGTATTCCAGAAAGCTTCAACGTTCTGGTTAAGGAAATGCGTTCGCTCGGTCTCAATGTTGAGCTGGACGACACACGCGACGAGCAGCCGGCACTTCCGGACGCGGCGGAATAAAAAACATCAAGGCGCGCCATGGTATTGCCGTGGCGCGCCCGTAAGGTGTTTCTAGTAACCGTGTAAAACGGTTTGCGTAAACGAAATGCCGAACGGAATGTGCAGTTAAATACTGCGTAATACCGCGATTTCTTTTCAAGATGGCAGGGACTTTCAGCCTGTCGTCGACGACACACAGGGCGGCGGATCGCCCTCAAGGAGAACGGCATGAACCAAGAGGTCATGAATCTTTTCAATCCTCAGGCTCCGGCACAGACGTTCGATTCCATCAGAATCTCGATTGCCAGCCCTGAGAAGATTCTGTCCTGGTCATACGGCGAGATCAAGAAGCCGGAGACGATCAACTATCGTACGTTCAAGCCTGAACGCGATGGTCTCTTCTGCGCGCGTATCTTTGGCCCGATCAAGGATTATGAATGCTTGTGCGGTAAGTACAAGCGTATGAAATACAAGGGCATTATCTGCGAAAAGTGCGGCGTGGAAGTCACGCTCTCTCGCGTTCGTCGCGAGCGCATGGGCCATATCGAACTCGCAGCGCCTGTTGCTCACATCTGGTTTCTGAAGTCGCTGCCAAGCCGTATCGGAACGCTGCTCGACATGACGCTCAAGGATATCGAGCGCGTCCTGTACTTCGAAAACTACATCGTGACCGAACCAGGTCTGACTTCGCTTAAGGAGCATCAGCTTCTTTCGGAAGAAGAATACATGATCGCTGTCGACGAGTTCGGCGAAGATCAGTTCACAGCCCTTATCGGTGCAGAAGCTATCTTCGAACTTCTGGCTTCGATGGATCTGCCAAACATCGCTGCAGACCTGCGCGTTGAACTTGCGGAAACCACTTCGGAACTCAAGACGAAGAAGCTGATGAAGCGTCTCAAGATCGTTGAGAACTTCATGGAATCCGGCAATCGTCCTGAATGGATGATCATGAAGATCGTTCCGGTCATTCCACCGGATCTGCGTCCTCTGGTTCCACTGGATGGCGGTCGTTTTGCTACGTCCGATCTCAACGACCTTTACCGTCGTGTGATCAACCGTAACAACCGTCTGAAGCGTCTCATTGAACTGCGCGCTCCTGGCATCATTATCCGTAACGAAAAGCGTATGTTGCAGGAAGCTGTTGACGCGCTGTTCGATAACGGCCGTCGTGGCCGCGTAATCACCGGTGCTAACAAGCGTCCGTTGAAGTCGCTCTCCGACATGCTTAAGGGTAAGCAGGGTCGTTTCCGTCAGAACCTTCTCGGTAAACGTGTCGACTATTCTGGTCGTTCGGTTATCGTGACCGGTCCTGAACTGAAGCTGCACCAGTGCGGCCTGCCGAAAAAGATGGCGCTCGAACTCTTCAAGCCATTCATCTACGCTCGTCTTGACGCCAAGGGTTACTCCTCGACTGTCAAGCAGGCGAAGAAGCTTGTTGAAAAGGAACGTCCGGAAGTTTGGGATATTCTTGACGAAGTGATCCGTGAGCATCCGGTTCTTCTGAACCGTGCGCCTACGCTGCACCGTCTTGGTATTCAGGCATTCGAACCCACGCTGATCGAAGGCAAGGCCATTCAGCTGCATCCGCTCGTTTGTACAGCGTTCAACGCTGACTTCGACGGTGACCAGATGGCTGTTCACGTTCCGCTGTCGCTTGAAGCTCAGCTTGAAGCGCGCGTGCTCATGATGTCGACCAACAACATCCTGCACCCAGCGAACGGCGCACCAATCATCGTTCCTTCACAGGACATGGTTCTCGGCCTCTACTATCTGTCGATCGTGGCAGACAAGGAGCCGGGTGAGGGCATGGTGTTTGCCGATATGGGCGAACTTCAGCATGCACTTGAGAACAAGGTTGTCACGCTGCACACCAAGATCAAAGGCCGTTTCAAGACGGTTGATGCGGAAGGCAAGCCTGTTTCCAAGGTTTATGACACCACGCCTGGTCGCATGATCACTGGTGAGCTTCTGCCGAAGCACGCCAATGTGCCTTTCGATATCTGCAATCAGGAGATGACGAAGAAGAACATCTCCAAGATGATCGACCACGTCTACCGCCATTGCGGTCAGAAAGAGACGGTTATCTTCTGCGATCGCATCATGCAGCTCGGCTTCGCCCATGCATGTCGCGCCGGTATTTCCTTCGGTAAGGATGACATGGTCATTCCAGACTCGAAGGCCAAGATCGTTGCAGAAACCGAAGCTCTAACGACTGAATACGAACAGCAGTACAATGACGGTCTGATTACTCAGGGCGAAAAGTACAACAAGGTCGTTGATGCCTGGGGTAAGGCGACTGACAAGATCACCGAAGAAATGATGGCCCGCATTAAGGCTGTTGAATTCGATCCGGTGACCGGACGTCAGAAGCAGATGAACTCGGTCTACATGATGTCTCATTCGGGTGCCCGTGGTTCGGTCAACCAGATGCGTCAGCTGGGCGGTATGCGTGGTCTTATGGCCAAGCCGTCGGGCGAAATCATCGAAACCCCGATCATTTCGAACTTCAAGGAAGGCCTGACGGTTAACGAATACTTCAACTCGACACACGGTGCCCGTAAGGGTCTTGCCGATACCGCATTGAAGACCGCTAACTCGGGTTATCTGACACGTCGTCTCGTTGACGTTGCACAGGATGCGATTATTTCGGAAGTCGATTGTGGCGCTGAAATCGGTCTCACCATGCAGCCAATCGTTGATGCTGGTCAGATCGTTGCTCCAATTGGACAGCGCGTTCTGGGCCGTACGGCACTTGATCCGATCATCAATCCGGCAACCGGCGAAGTCATCGTCGAAGCTGGCCGCATGATCGAGGAAAAGGACGTTGAAGTCATCGAGAAGGCCGGCATCCAGTCGATCCGTATTCGTTCGGCTCTGACCTGTGAAACCCGTAACGGCGTTTGCGCCAAGTGCTATGGTCGTGACCTTGCACGCGGTACGCCTGTTAACCAGGGTGAAGCAGTTGGCGTTATCGCTGCTCAGTCGATCGGTGAGCCTGGCACTCAGCTGACCATGCGTACGTTCCACCTTGGTGGTACTGCACAGGTTGTTGACTCGTCTTACCTGGAAGCTTCGTATGAAGGCACCGTCAAGCTGCGTAACCGCAACGTGGTTCGCAACTCGGATGGCAATCTCGTGGTGATGGGCCGTAACATGGCTGTTCTGATCCTCGACTCGACCGGCAAGGAACGTGCGGTTCACCGCGTAACCTACGGTTCACGCCTGTTCGTTGACGAAGGTGATGCAGTCAAGCGCGGCCAGCGTATTGCTGAATGGGATCCGTACACCCGTCCAATCTTGACGGAAGTTGAAGGTTACATCGAGTTCGAAGATCTCGTTGATGGCCTTTCGGTTTCGGAAACAGCGGACGAGTCGACCGGTATCACGAAGCGCGTCATCATTGACTGGCGTTCGACACCACGCGGTGCGGACCTCAAGCCTGCTATGGTCATCAAGGATAAGAGCGGCAAGATCGCGAAGCTGTCGAAGGGTGGCGAAGCTCGCTTCCTGCTTTCGGTAGAAACGATTCTTTCGTTCGAGCCTGGTGCACATGTTAATGCTGGTGACGTTATTGCGCGTCTGCCGATGGAAAGCGCGAAGACCAAGGATATTACCGGTGGTCTGCCACGCGTTGCGGAACTGTTCGAAGCTCGTCGTCCGAAGGACCACGCCGTCATCGCAGAGATCGATGGTACCGTTCGTTTTGGTCGCGATTACAAGAACAAGCGTCGCATCATCATCGAGCCAAACGACGATACGATCGAGCCTGTTGAGTATCTGATCCCTAAGGGCAAGCCGTTCCATCTTCAGGACGGTGACGTTATCGAAAAGGGTGAATATATCCTCGACGGTAACCCGGCACCGCATGACATTCTGGCGATCAAGGGCGTTGAAGCACTCGCTTCGTACCTCGTGAACGAAATCCAGGAAGTCTATCGTTTGCAGGGTGTTCTCATCAACGACAAGCACATCGAAGTGATTGTTCGTCAGATGCTGCAGAAGATCGAGATCACGGAATCCGGTGATACCGGCTACATTCCGGGCGATCACGTGGACCGCATCGAACTGGACGAAATCAATGATCGTCTGATCGAAGAAGGCAAGAAGCCAGGTTCGGGTAATCCGGTTCTGCTTGGTATTACCAAGGCGTCGCTTCAGACTCCTTCGTTCATCTCGGCGGCATCGTTCCAGGAAACCACTCGCGTACTCACCGAAGCTGCAGTTGCAGGCAAGATGGATACGTTGCAGGGTCTCAAGGAAAACGTCATCGTCGGTCGTCTCATCCCGGCTGGTACAGGTGGCATGACCAACCAGATCCGTCGCATTGCAACTGCTCGCGACGAACTGATCATCGACGAGCGCCGCAAGTCGACCGGTTCTTCGGAAGCCAACGTGATGCTGGCAGATATGACCAACAACGCTGCCGAGTAATCGGAAAGCAATCAACAAAGAAAAGGCCGCCTTTCGAGGCGGCCTTTTTGTTATGCAAATTTCAAAAAGAAAGGGCGGTTTAAAACCGCCCTTGAACATTATGCAAAGCGGAAGATGCTCCACATTTTTCGGTGTTCGCTTACGTCGAACTTATTCTTCTTCTTCATCGCCTTCGAACTCAATCAGTGCAACTTCGCCGGTGAGGGCGGTGTGCCATGCGCTCTTGTGTGGTTCTTCTTCTGGTTCTTCCGTGATGGTACCCATCTCGACCAGCTCTGCTTCGTGATAACCTTCTTCTGCCAGGATCGCGAGAACCGTCTGAACGAGATCTTCGTCTTCATCGGATTTCAGCAGGATATGGACTTCGATAGATTCCTCTTCACCTTCGTTCCAGACGTCGGCGATCACCAGGTGAACAATCGGCGAATCGTTCTCTGTGGATGTGGTGGTGGATGACATTGAGAATCCCTTAATATTGTGTTGCGTTTCGACTCGGATGTGCTTCAATAGCGACTGTTGATGTCTGGCGCTATGCTGGCATACGAAAATGACAGTTTTGCCGCGAAATATTAGCGATATGAAGCCTAATGCGGCGCAATAACCTGTCTGGCGGACCCCAAAACGCCCCCGAGCGGCCTTTTGGATAAGAAACTTAACGTCCTGCCCTTGACGAAACGCCTGTAAACACGTATCAGCAGCCCATCTGAGCCGATGTGAGGCTGGCATTTTCGGAGCGACGCGCTCTGGAGTTCGCCTCAAACAGGGTTCGTTTTACGATCGAAATGCAACTTGCCGTTCGCATGAAGCTTATGCTTCCTCTGCTTTTGTTCGGGTGGCCGCTGATGGAGTGGCTCGTCCCGAATTTGTGCATGAGCACTCCGGTGAAACGGCCCTTATTGGGCGCCGATACGAGATTTTTTATAGAGGAAGGTTCAATGCCTACCGTAAACCAGTTGATCCGCAAGCCGCGCACTGCGCCGGTAAAGCGTAATAAGGTTCCTGCTCTGCAGGCAAACCCACAGAAGCGCGGCGTTTGCACCCGCGTTTATACAACGACCCCTAAGAAGCCAAACTCGGCTCTCCGTAAGGTCGCCAAGATCCGTCTGACCAATGGCTTTGAAGTCATCGGTTACATTCCTGGTGAAGGTCACAACCTTCAGGAGCACTCCGTGGTCATGATCCGCGGCGGTCGCGTAAAGGATTTGCCGGGTGTGCGTTACCACATCATCCGCGGCGTTCTCGATACCCAGGGTGTTAAGAACCGCAAGCAGCGTCGTTCGAAGTACGGTGCGAAGCGTCCTAAGTAAGAATTTTCCGGGGATACCGGCCGCCGGAATGGCGAGTTGAGCCCGATGTAATTGAAAGTTGAGACGAAATGTCCAGACGCCATAAAGCTGAGAAGCGTGAGATTAATCCGGATCCAAAGTTCGGCGATCTCGTTATCACGAAGTTCATGAATGCAGTTATGCTTCATGGTAAGAAGTCGGTTGCTGAAAGCATCGTTTACGGTGCGCTGTCTGCAATCGAAGCCAAGGCGAAGTCAGAGCCGGTCGCGCTGTTCCATCAGGCGCTCGACAATGTTGCTCCGCACGTTGAAGTCCGTTCGCGCCGCGTTGGTGGTGCAACCTATCAGGTTCCGGTCGATGTGCGTTCAGAACGCCGCCAGGCACTTGCCATTCGCTGGCTGATCAATGCAGCTCGTGGTCGCAATGAAACGACGATGATTGACCGTCTCTCCGGCGAACTGCTGGATGCGGCAAACAATCGTGGTTCCGCTGTCAAGAAGCGTGAAGACACGCACCGCATGGCAGAAGCCAACCGCGCGTTCTCGCATTACCGCTGGTAATCGTCGAACCCTATTCAAAGAGCAAAAACATGGCCCGCGAATATAAAATCGAAGACTACCGCAATTTCGGTATTATGGCTCACATCGACGCCGGTAAGACGACGATGACCGAGCGTATTCTGTTCTACACCGGTAAGAACCACAAGATCGGTGAAACCCATGATGGCGCGTCCACCATGGATTGGATGGAGCAGGAACAGGAACGCGGTATCACCATCACGTCCGCTGCCACGACCACGTTTTGGCAGGGTCAGGATGGCAAGAAGCGTCGCTTCAACATCATCGACACCCCGGGCCACGTTGACTTCACCATTGAAGTTGAGCGTTCGCTCCGCGTTCTCGATGGCGCAATCGCTCTTCTCGATGCGAATGCTGGCGTTGAGCCGCAGACTGAAACCGTATGGCGTCAGGCTGAGAAGTACCACGTTCCACGTATGGTCTTCGTCAACAAGATGGACAAGATCGGTGCTGACTTCTACCGTTGCGTAGAAATGGTTGGCTCGCGTCTTGGCGCAATCGCTCTCCCAGTCCAGCTGCCAATCGGCGCTGAAAACGAGTTCGAAGGCGTTATCGACCTTATCGAAATGAAGGCTTTGACTTGGGATGGCACGATCGGCGCAGCTGCGACCGTTGGTGAAATTCCTGCAGACCTTAAGGATCAGGCTGAAGAATACCGCGAAAAGCTCATCGAGCTGGCCGTGGAAATCGACGAAGCTGCGATGGAAGCTTACCTCGAAGGCACCATGCCTACGAACGACCAGCTCCGTGCACTGATCCGTAAGGGCACCATCGACGTTAAGTTCCATCCAGTTCTTTGCGGTACTGCGTTCAAGAACCGTGGCATTCAGCCGCTTCTCGACGCTGTTGTTTCTTTCCTTCCAGCTCCAACCGATGTCCCTGCAATTAAGGGCATTGACGTTAAGACGGAAACCGAAACAACCCGTGAATCTTCGGATGAAGCACCGCTCTCGATGCTCGCATTCAAGATCATGAACGATCCGTTCGTTGGTTCGCTGACCTTCGCTCGTATCTACTCGGGCAAGATGACCAAGGGCATTTCGCTCGAAAACACTGTTAAGGGCAAGCGTGAGCGCATCGGCCGTATGCTGCAGATGCACTCGAACAGCCGTGAAGACATCGAAGAAGCTTTTGCAGGCGATATCGTTGCTCTGGCTGGCCTCAAGGAAACCACCACTGGCGATACGCTCTGCGATCCGCTGAAGCCGGTTATTCTTGAACGTATGGAATTCCCAGATCCGGTTATCGAAATCGCGATCGAACCAAAGACCAAGGCTGACCAGGAAAAGATGGGCATCGCGCTCAATCGTCTGGCTGCTGAAGATCCTTCGTTCCGCGTTAAGTCGGATGAAGAATCGGGTCAGACCATCATCGCCGGCATGGGCGAACTTCACCTCGACATTCTCGTCGATCGCATGAAGCGCGAATTCAAGGTTGAAGCTAACGTCGGTGCTCCGCAGGTTGCTTACCGTGAATCGATCACCCGTCAGGCTGAAATCGACTACACGCATAAGAAGCAGTCGGGTGGTTCGGGTCAGTTCGCTCGCGTCAAGATTATCTTCGAACCGCATGACGGCGACGATTTCATCTTCGAATCCAAGATCGTTGGTGGTGCTGTTCCTAAGGAATACATCCCAGGCGTTCAGAAGGGTATCGAAAGCGTCATGGGTGCAGGCCCGCTGGCAGGCTTCCCGATGCTCGGCGTGAAGGCAACCCTGATCGACGGCGCATACCACGACGTTGACTCCTCGGTTCTCGCGTTCGAAATCGCGTCCCGTGCAGCATTCCGTGAAGGCGCACAGAAGGCTGGCGCACAGCTTCTCGAGCCAATCATGAAGGTTGAGGTGGTAACACCTGAAGATTACGTCGGTGACGTTATCGGTGACCTGAATTCGCGTCGTGGTCAGATTTCTGGCACCGAAGCACGCGGTATCGCTACGGTCGTCAACGCAAATGTTCCACTCGCCAACATGTTTGGTTATGTGAACAACCTGCGTTCGATGTCTCAGGGCCGCGCCCAGTACACGATGCAGTTTGACCATTATGAGCCGGTCCCAACTGCAGTCGCACAGGAAATCCAGAAGAAGTTCGCGTAACCTCCGGGTTACGCCAAACATTAAAAAGCCTGAGCAGGCTGTAATTTTAGGAGAGCTCAGATGGCAAAGAGCAAGTTTGAACGTAATAAGCCCCACGTAAACATCGGCACCATTGGTCACGTTGACCATGGCAAGACCTCGCTGACGGCAGCGATCACCAAGTTTTTCGGTGAATTCAAGGC
>Ga0256894_1000127_pt1 | contig 15062 bp, 18 predicted proteins | sample MC6MC0667MT_FD_190187 | JGI IMG/M metagenome (GOLD analysis project Ga0256894, IMG submission 190187) | Metatranscriptome of enriched soil aggregate microbial communities from Iowa State University, Ames, United States - MC6-MC0667-MT... | ecosystem: Environmental > Terrestrial > Soil >... | reverse complement strand
CATTTTTTGTGTTCAGAAACCTGAGTAATTTAAAATCTAAATATGTAAATTTGAATAAAGATTTTGAAAATGAGTACTTCCGAATTACAAATGAAACTTGATTTGATCAACAGAATATCAATATTGGATGATGCCAGAATTATTAAAGAGATTAAAAAATTACTGGATTTTGAACTTGATGAAAAAGTATATGAACTTAATCAACCCAAAAAAAGCAGAATTGAAGAGGCTCGTAATGAATATAAAAATGCTCAGATATTAACTGAAGAAGATGCTAATAATGAAATTGACCAATGGCTCAATGAAAAAGAAATCATCATACAATCGGTCTGGGATGGCAGACGTGACACAAAATAAAAGCCGACTCTTACGAATCGGCTTTTACATTTTTACAATTTATCCAAAATCTTTTTTGGCAGAACCTTCGTCAGTTGTTTTTTATATTCTTTATCAGCAAAAACTACTTTCCAGTTTTTCTTATCTTTTGAAACAGCAACCATTTTCATGGGTGCGTTAATGACATAAGCCCCTTCTTTAGCCAAATACTCTACGGTTCCCTGACCATATTTTTTGGTAAGCATCTCTGAAATAGACTTTTTCATTTCTTCATTCATTGAACTTACATCAGCTTTCAGCTTTAGATAATAGCTTGTAATTGAAAAATTTTCGCCTTCAACTAGCTCGGGTTTTCCTACCGAAATAAATTTCATATCCAGAACATCTATTTTCACAAAAGGATTATTGTAGGTCATGTTCAGCATTTGCGTGAACTGCTCCTTATTGACAATCGTGAAGAATTTTGGATAAATAGCATCAACAGTCTGGTCTAGCTTTTTATACTTAATTGTATTGGCAAAATAAACCATCGATTTTCTGATTGCCTGATCGTCTGTATTTACTTTTGTTTGAGCAAAATAAAACAGAGAAACAAAAATAAACAGCGCTGTAATTAATTTAGTTTTCATGAAATGATTTTATTTAAAAATTATAAAAGCCATCTCTTTCGAGACGGCTTTCAAATATATTTAAAAATTTCCGATTAAGGAACTTTTACCAATTCTACATCGAAGATCAACCATGCATTTGGTGGAATAACTCCTCCTGCACCTCTTTCCCCGTAACCCATTGCTGGTGGAATTAATAAAGTAGCAGTTTCACCTTCTTTCAATAACAAGATTCCTTCGTCCCACCCTTTGATTACTCTACCTGTTCCTACAGGAAATTCAAGAGGCTCATTTCTTTTGAATGAAGAATCAAACTCAGTTCCGTTAGTTAATTTACCTGCGTAATGTACCTGTACGTTGTCACCTGCTTTAGCAGCTTTTCCTTCAGTTTTTTTAGTAATTTTATAGTAAAGACCAGATTCGGTTACCTGCATTCCAGCTTTTAAATCTTCCAAAGCTTTCTTAGCTTCAGCTTCAGCTTTTTCAGCCATAGCTTTATTATTAGCAGCGATTTTACCTTTTCCTTCGTTGAAAGTTTTTGCAGCATCATACCCTTTGTACTCATCTCCTTTGCTGAAAATGCTTACTTTTTCAAGAACGATGTCTGTTTTTGGTTTATCCTGAGCTCCTTTTTCAACCGCAGCAATTGCATCGATAGTTTCAGTTCCTTTTACAACTTCACCAAAAATAGTGTGTCTTCCGTCTAACCAAGGTGTAGCAACTTCAGTAATGAAGAACTGAGAACCGTTTGTGTTTGGTCCTGAATTAGCCATAGAAAGAATACCTTTTCCTGTATGTTTAAGGTCGTTTTTCTCGTCTTCAAATTTGTATCCAGGATCTCCCATTCCTGTTCCTTGAGGATCACCTCCCTGAATCATGAAATCTTTAATTACTCTGTGGAAAATTGTTCCGTCATAAAAAGGAACTCCTTTCGCTTTCGCTTTATTATCGATTTTTCCTTCTGCAAGACCAACAAAGTTAGCCACAGTTACCGGTGATTTTTTTGTCTTCAAATTTTACAATAAGGTTACCTTTTGTAGTTTGAATATTAGCATAAAGTCCGTCTTTAAGCCCTTCGTAAGTTTCTTTGTCTACGTTCATCTTTTTATAAATTGGAGTACAGCTTAAAAGCGAAACGCTTGCCGCTGCTAAGATTATATTTTTGTTTAAGAATTTCATTTTACAGTACTTTTAATTTTATAATTAAAGGAATATCATTATCAATTTTATTTTCGTCTCCGTAAGTTCCGTAAGCTAATGATGATGGTACAAGAAGCGTAACTTCTTCCCCGTTCTGCATATATCGAAGTGCATTTTCAACAGCTTTAAGCTCATCAAAATGTCCGAATCTTGCATCGTTTCTGCTTATAGATTTATCATAAATTTTAGTCTGATCAAAATCATAAAGATCGTACGAATACGAAATGGTAGATTCATCAGGTCTTCTTTCCCGCTTATCAAAACCATCGACCGTCGTCCAATAATTCAGTTGTGTTGGAAAGAATTTTATATTTTGACTTGTAATCCAATCCTGAATTTGCTGCCTTTCCACCGTATTCAGATTTTTCATACGGTTTTTGGAAACATCCAGATCATTTTGGCTCAAAACACCACCAACCGGTGGATGCACCGGATTATTTCTTTTGCAGCTCAATAAGCTAAGAAGAGATATGAAGAGTATTTTTTTCATAAAAACTTTTGCGAAAATAAGCATTTCGGGAATCAATTACAAAACTTGGTGAATTTATATTTAGAAACTACTGAAATTTCATTAAGAGACTAAGATTGTTAACGATAGTTTTAATTTAATATTAAAATCAATTACTATTTCGTATAACAATTTTAAACAAAAAAGCCAGGAAATAATTCCTGACTTTGTATTGATATTTAATTCTAAAATTAAACAGTTTCTAGTGCATGATCAACCAAAACTCTCCATCCGAAAGGATCTTCTGTAAGGTTATTTTGTAAATCTACTAAATCATTTTTAAGGATTACTGCAAAACTTTCTTCGTCTGAAAGTCTAGGTAATTCAAGTTTTTCACCATTATATCCTAAAGCCTGGAAAACAGTTGTAACAACCGCTGTTCCTACTCCCCAAACTTCTTTCAAAGTTCCGTTTTTCTGAGCTTCCACAACATCTTTTACTTTGATAGGCTCTACTTTTATTTCAAAGCCTCTTTTCTTAGCCAATTGAATGAAACTATCTCTTGTAACACCATCCAAAATTTTCTCAGAAGTAGGTGGCGTATAAATTGTATCGTTGATTCTTACGAAAACATTCATTGTTCCACTTTCTTCGAAATATTCGTGAGTAGCATCATCAGTCCAGATAATCTGATCATATCCTTCTTCCATTGCCAACTGAGTGGGGTAGAAAGAAGCAGCATAGTTTCCTGCAGCTTTAGCAGAACCAACACCACCACTTGCCGCTCTAGAATAATGATCTGAAATTTTCACAGACACAGGCTCTGTATAATACATTTTTGCCGGCGTAGCTACAATTGCAAACATATATTTATTAGCTACTCTTGCTTTTAAAGCTTCTTCAGTAGCGAAAATTAATGGTCTGATATATAAAGAATTACCTTCTCCTTGAGGAACCCATTCTCTATCAATATCGATTAAAGCTTTCAAACCATCCAAAAAGATTTCTTCTGTAACCTGAGGCATTGCCAAACGAGCTGCAGATTTATTGATACGCTCAAAATTCTTTTCTGGCCTGAAAAGGAAAACCTGTCCGTCTTTATCTTTGTAAGCTTTCATACCTTCAAAGCAAGCCTGTCCATAATTCACTCCCATCATCGCAGGTGTAAACAATAAAGGCCCGTAAGGAACCAATTTTACTTCGCCCCATTTTCCATCTTCGTACTCACAGATGATCATGTGATCACTGAAAGTTCCTCCAAAAGAAAAATTATTAGGATCGAAAGTAGAAATTCTAGAGTTTTCTGTTTTTTGAATTATCATTTCTTAAAATTTTTATGATGTTCTACAAATTTAACATAATTTTCCAAATATAAAAATTTTAGATTAAATTTGAAAAAAATTACTTTGGAAAGAGAAATAAAGACCACAAACGACGGTAGTAAAACATTGTTTATCAGTGAATTAAATGAAAACTATCACTCTCATCATGGAGCTCTTCAGGAAGCTGAACATGTATTTATTAAAAATGGATTAAACTTAATAAATGATTACGAAATTAACATTTTAGAACTCGGTTTTGGAACAGGTTTGAATGTTTTGGTAACAATTAATGAATATTTAAAAACTGACAAAAATCATATCATCAACTATTTTACCCTTGAAAAATATCCAATAAACGAGTCTGAAATTGAAAACTTAGCCTACTTTGAGCATTTTGATAACATTGAATTAAAAAATATTTATCAAAAAATTCATCAATCTGAATGGGAAAAATCAGTAGAAATCATTCCAGGTTTTCATTTACATAAGATTCAATGTGATTTTTTTGACCTTAAAAACATTGATTTACCGAAAATTAACCTTGTCTATTACGATTGCTTCGGAGCAAGAGTGCAGCCAGATCTTTGGGAAATGCCTTTATTTGAAATGGTTTCCGATAAAATGAATATAAACGGACTGTTAACAACCTACTCTTCTAAAGGAAGTGTAAGAAGAATTTTACAAGAACTCAATTTTAAAGTTGAAAAAAAACAAGGCCCTCCCGGAAAAAGAGAAATGATTAATGCTATAAAGTTATAGGCTGAAAGCTGGATGTTTGATGATGGATGTTTAACCGTGAATTTAATCATAAATATCACCCCGCTTCAAACTTCCAGCTTCCATCTTATCAATATTTTCCCTATTTTAGCTAAGCAAAATACTATCTATGATTGACAATATTAATGTAAGAGTTTATGCATGCGTTGTAAAAGACAAAAAAGTTCTTACGCTTTTTGAAGAATATGCAGGTGAACCTTTAATGAAATTTCCTGGCGGTGGATTGGAATACGGAGAAGGATTAACAGATTGCCTGAAGCGTGAGTTTGAAGAAGAACTAAATGTAAATATAGAAATTGTAGAGCACCTTTATACTCAGGAAGATTTTTTGGTTTCCCGTTTCAAAGAAAACGAGCAGCTTCTTACTATATATTATATGGTAAACATAATTAATGAAGAAGATTTCATTATTCTCGATCCTTGCATTGAAAAAATAGACTGGATTTCTATTGACTCAACAGAAAATCCTTTTAGTCTGCCTATTGATAAAATCGTTTTCGATAAGCTGAAAGAAAAATTCCTGTAAATAATTTACAGGAATTTTTTATTTATCTAGATACTTTAAAATCTTTTGCTCCGGGATATGGTTGCAAATAACCGGAATTCCAATTGGACTGCAATAGCGATTCTAAAAACTCATCCGTTCTATTCTTGTGAGGATTGTAAGGCTCTTTCAAATCAATATCTGCCATTTTCCCTTTTACATTCCACCAAAATGCACTCCATCCGCCGCGCAATTCTCTAATGATTTCATAAACATTTTTTCCGGTTGCTCTGTTCATTAATTTGGCGAAAACCTGACCTTCTGTTGTTGTTAAATCTCTCAACTGCTTTTCATACTGATCAGCCAACATATTTTGTCTGTCTCTTACATATTTTCTTTTTGCTGCACTGTCCAGATTATTCATTTCACCCTGAATATCTCTGTATTGTTGCAACGCAGTTAAAAATAAAGGATAGACACGGTATAATTTTTTATTTAAAAAGAAGTAATAATTTTTATCGAGTTGATTATTAAATTTAGGTTTATTTAAAAGAACTAATTCATCCATCACAACGACAGTTTCACCGTTGATTTCGTAGAATTTAGCTTTTTGCCTTTCATCATAATAATATTTATTACCAAATTCATCGGTTTTCAATTGTTCTGGTGGATATTGACTGAGAGGCTTTATAGTTATAGAATCTTTCTGCTGCCCAGAAACACCAATCACAAAAAACAGAAGAAAAAGGCAGGCAATTTTATGAAATTTCATTATTTTTACACGTATTATAACAAAATTTGACAACAAAAATCATTCCCTTTATATGAAATTCGAAAAGAAATCTTTGAAATTTTTAGAGAAATATTTAAACACTTCATCACCAACAGGTTATGAACATCACGGACAAAAAGTTTGGATGGATTATATCACTCCATATGTAGACAAAGTAGAAGTTGACCATTATGGAACATGCTACGGAATCATCAATCCTGAAGCAGAATTCAAAGTAGTTATTGAAGCGCACGCCGACGAAATTTCATGGTACGTTAATTACATTACAGATGACGGATTAATTTATGTAATCAGAAACGGAGGTTCAGACCAAACTATAGCTCCTTCTAAAGTTGTTCACATTCACGGTGAAAAAGGAATTGTAAAAGGAGTTTTCGGATGGCCTGCAATTCACACAAGAAGCGCCAATCAAAATGAACCCACTCCAAAAATTGACAATATTTTTATCGACTGTGGAGCAATCTCAAAACAGGAGGTTGAGGATTTAGGAATTTTTGTTGGGTGTATCATTACATATCCCGATGAATTTTTCGAAATGAACGACCGTTATTTTGTTTGCAGAGCTTTAGATAACAGAATCGGCGGATTTATGATTGCGGAAGTTGCAAGACTGTTAAAGGAAAATAAAAAACAAATTCCTTTCGGTTTATATATTACGAATTCGGTACAGGAAGAAGTTGGTCTTTATGGTGCAGATATGATCGCAGATACGATTAAACCTAATATCGCAATTGTTACAGACGTCACCCATGATACAACAACACCAATGATTGAAAAGAAAAAAGAAGGCGACCAAAAATGCGGCGACGGTCCGGTTGTGTTTTTCGCTCCAAGTGTGCATCATACAATAAGAGAACTGATTATTGACACTGCAAAAACTAAAAAAATACCTTTTCAGCGAGCGGCTGCAAGCAGAGCAACAGGCACAGATACAGATGCTTTCGCTCATTCTAACGGCGGCGTACCAAGTGCTTTGATTTCCTTACCTTTGCGCTACATGCATACAACAGTAGAAATGGTCTCTAAAGAAGATGTCGGAAATGTCATTCAGTTGATTTACGAAACACTTCTAAAGATAAAACCGGAAATGAAACTGAAATATCATTAAAAAGGAAGTTAGAAATTAGACTTTTAGAAGTCAGTTTAAAAACTAATGGTTGATTTCTAATATCTAACTTCTAATATATCTAATATCTAAGTAAAGTAAAAATGAAAACGAAGCTTATTGCTCCTTCCCTTTTATCTGCAGACTTTGGGAATCTGCAAAGAGACATTGAAATGCTGAACAATTCTCAAGCCGACTGGTTACATGTTGATGTAATGGACGGAAGATTTGTTCCTAATATTTCGTTTGGTTTTCCGGTGATGAAAACAATCCAGCAACACGCAAAGAAATTTGTTGATGTACATTTGATGATTGTAGAACCTGAAAAATATGTTGAAGAATTTATCGATTACGGGGCAGATTTGGTTTCTGTACATTACGAAGCCTGTACACATCTTCACAGAACAATTAATTTGATCCAAAGCAAAGGTGCAAAAGCAGGAGTTGTATTAAATCCTTCTACTCCGGTTTTGATGTTGGAAGATATTATTGCTGATGTAGATTTGGTATTATTAATGAGTGTAAACCCAGGTTTTGGCGGACAAAAATTCATTGAAAACACTTACAAGAAAATTGCTGAGACCAAAGATCTTATTTTAAGCAATAATTCCACAGCGCTTATTCAGGTTGATGGTGGAGTAAATTTAGATAATGCATCTAAGTTATTTGAAGCGGGTGCCGATGTTCTAGTTGCCGGAAACGCAGTTTTCTCGACAGAAAATCCTGAAAGAACCATTGAGCTTTTAAAGGTTTAAGAATTCAAACTAAATACAAGAGGCTGTTTCATTTATCGTGAAACAGCCTTTTTTTAAATTATATTGTGATTATTTAATCAACTTGCTGAAAATTAAAACTTAAATCTCCGCCATTATAATCCAGAGAAATATTGGTTGGAAAAACTTGAGAAGAACCTCCTACCCATCGATATTCCCAAAATTTTATATTTCCCGCTGTAATTGGATACACTGCATTACTGTTATCCGCTTTACTCCTTTTATACCAATCGTTAGAGTTCATCGTAATAACATATTTTTTGTCTTTTTCAAGCATCATTTCAGGAATGCTTTTTACAACAACGGTATTTGCAGTAGCAACATTTACCGTTTCAGTTCTTAACACCGTTTTTGTATCAAAATCCCAGATCGTTATTTTTAAATTCGGATTCAAGTCAGGCAATTTTACGACCAAAGCATTTATTTTACCTTTTACATTTGGGGAAAATGTAAGACCAAATTCATAATTTCCAGAATTCACAAAATTAGATGTTGTTGTAAAACCTGCCAGATTATGATATTTATCTAAAGGATTTTCTTCATTATACACAATTGCAGCCGGCGGTTGATTATCATCTTCATCTTTACTGCAGCTCAAAGAAGAAACCACAATCATTAAAGGTAATATCATCAATATATTTTTTATTGATACATATTTTTTCTCAAAAAGGAAACTTAGATTTTTCATAATTTTTTTATTTAAATATTATGAAGCAAATTTCAAAATAATACCTTTTTGAACTATCAGGAAAAACACTTTTTCTAACAGAGGCATTTACCTTAATAATGTACAAATAAAAAAAAGGCAGTTTTATCAACTGCCTTTCTTCTCATTACATTGAGGAATTATATGGTTATTAGTTTTTCTCTTTTTTTGTTTCAATTTAGTGAAACCGATTACCCTTTTTTTAATGACATAAAGATGGTAAAATAAAAAACACCATCCTATCCGTAAAAACACTGAAATTTCAATAAATAAATCTTTATTTTAATTTTTAATTCAAGCATATTAGACTTTTGATTACAATACTTTCAATCATCAAAAAGTTAATTAGATTTAATTTAAATAATATTTTTTATAAAAATCAAATTTTTAAATTATAATTTTTTAGGACGAAATGGCAGATAATTAATAAAAAAAAATATTAGCACAAAAAAAATCCGGAATAATTTCCGGATTTTTTATTTATGGGATTTTAATTAAAAAATCTCTCTTCCTGAAAAATGAAATTGAGCTTCAATTAAAGCATTCTCGTTAGAGTCAGAACCATGCACAGCATTCTCTCCGATGCTTCTAGCAAACATTTTTCTGATAGTTCCTTCAGCTGCTTCAGCAGGATTTGTAGCACCGATTAAAGTTCTGAAATCTTCCACTGCATTATCTTTTTCTAAAACCGCAGCAACGATTGGACCTGAGCTCATAAAGTCAACCAATTCTCCGTAAAAAGGTCTTTCTGCATGTACTTCGTAGAATTTTTTTGCATCAGCAACAGTAAGTTGAGTTAATTTCAAAGCTTTGATCTTAAATCCTCCTTCTGAAATCTTTCCTAAAATAGCTCCAATATGACCGTCAGCAACTGCATCTGGCTTAATCATTGTAAATGTAATGTTTGACATAACTGTATATTTTTTTTAATGGCGCAAAATTACAAAAAATATCCAAAATATAGTTTTAATTTAATTTTAACATAAAATAACTTTTATTAAGAAATTTTAAAATCATTTTTGGCACAGTAATTGTAATTACTAATTCGATTCTCATGTTTAATTTGAGTTTTCATGGTTATTAGTTTTTACCCAGCTTCGGCTGGGTTTTTTTATTTACAAAAAATAACCAAATTATTTGCAAAATTCACAATAACACAATCATTCACAATCACACATAATAATCTTTTGCTTCAAAATCAATCAAAGCAATAAATTAAACGTAGAAAATAAGATAAGAAATAACTTATATACGAGTGTTTTCTTCTGCCTCGTCCATAAGTTTGACATAGGTAGAATATCTTGTAGATTGGATTTCACCAGTCTCTAAAGATTCTAAAACTGCACATTTTGGTTCATTCACATGCATGCAGTTATGATATTTACATTCTTCCCTTTTTTTGAATATTTCAGGAAAGTAATGTTGCACTTCTTCTTTCTCAATATCAATCATGGCAAACTCACGTACACCGGGAGTATCGATCACGTTTCCGCCAAAATCCCAAAAATGCATCTGCGCAAAAGTTGTGGTATGTTTTCCTTTCAAATGAGTATCGGAAATTTCGGAAGTTCTTAAATTAAGATTTGGCTGCATTGCATTGACCAATGTAGACTTCCCGCAACCTGAGTGGCCAAAAAATACAGAAGTTTTATCTTTCAGTATTTCAACCAAGTCATCCAAATTAAGTTTAGAATAAGAAGAAATCTCTAATGTTTCATATCCAATTTCGTTGTATAGAAATTCAATATCTTTTACAATCTCAGATTCTTCTTCAGACAAAACGTCCATTTTGTTAAACAGAATAAGGGGTTTTATATTATAAGCTTCACAGCAAGCAAGAAACCGGTCAAGAAAACCGAGAGATGTTTCAGGATGCTTTAGTGTAAAAATAAAACACGCCAAATCAATATTCGACGCAATAATATGTGCTTCTTTTGAAAGATTTACAGATTTTCGGATCAGGTAATTTCTGCGGGGTTCTATTTTTGTGATCCACGCAATATCATCCTGCTCCAGCTGAAATTCGACAAAATCACCAACAGCTAAGGGATTGGTAAGTCTGGTTTTTATTAGTTTAAATTTTCCACGAATTCTCGCTTCAAAAATTTTTCCGGTTTCTGTTTCCAAAACCTGATACCAGCTTCCTGTAGATTTAATGATTTTTCCTTTCATACGATATCTGCAAAGATAAGGAATTAGGTTTTAGATAACAGGATTTAGTTTATATCAGATTTACTTAAATATAAATTCTAAACCCTATCATCTTTTTTAAAACCAATTTATCTATTAATCATAATATTGTTTTGAACTTCAATAGATTCTTCGTGAATCGCTTTGAAGACTTTTTCAATAAAATCTTGAGACATTCCTGTTTCTGTAGCTTTTTGTGCAGCATATTCAGTAATTACTTTCCAACGATCCGGCTGAAAAATAGCTATATCGTTTTCCTTCTTCAGCTTACCGATTTTTGCAGAAATTTTCATTCTTTGAGAAAGCAATTCGATTACTTGAAAATCCAGATCAGAAATTAAAGTTCTGTGTCTTCCCATTTCATCATCAAAACCAGCTAAACCTGTACTTCTAACTTTAAGATTAGAAATCATCTCGCCCAAAACTTCCGGGGTAATCTGTTGCGAAGCATCGCTCCATGCTTCATCAGGATTACAATGTGATTCGATAATAGCACCTTGGTAACCTACATTTAAAGCTTCCTGAGTAATTCCTGCCAATCCGGTACGGTTTCCACAAATATGTGAAGGATCAATTAAAATTGGAATATTTGGAAACTGACTCTTGAAGTCTAAAGCAATCTGCCAGTTTGGATTATTTCTGTATTTTGTTTTTTGGTACGTAGAAAATCCTCTGTGAATCGCTCCCAGGTTTTTAATATCCTGTCCTAAAAGCCTTTCTAAAGCACCAATCCATAAAGCTAAATCAGGATTTACAGGATTTTTTACCAAAACTATTTTTTCAGTACCTTTTAAAGCTTCCGCAATCTCCTGAACTGTGAAAGGATTTACTGTGGAACGTGCCCCGATCCACAAAATATCAACATCTGCTTTCAACGCAGCATCTACGTGATGGGCATTAGCAACTTCTGTTGCGGTTTTGAAGCCATATTCTTCCTTTACTTTTTTTAACCAGTTTAAACCAATCACACCAACTCCTTCAAAACCATTAGGTTTCGTTCTTGGCTTCCAGATTCCTGCACGGAAAATAGGAACTTGTGCATTAGTTTCTTTAATTCTTTTGGCAGTTTCCAGCATTTGCTGTTCGCTTTCTGCGCTACAAGGTCCTGCGATAATGAGTGGCTGTTGGAACTGATTAATCCAGCTGTTTTCCAAATCTCTTAAGTTCATATTGTTGTAAATTTATATTTTTAAATTAGAGTCAATAGTATATCTATTATAAAGTTTATTTATAATTCTTTCAAAAAAATGTCGTTCAAAAATTGTTGTGAAATCAGGAATCTAAAAGTGAGTCCTTATATTTTTTTAAGAAAGAAATTAAATTAGCTATACCAATAAAATCGATAATAACTTCTAAAATTTCTATAATAAAAAGCGTCAAAAGAAAGATAGCTGCTTAAGAAATAAGCAGATATAGTATTGATTTTTGTAGCAAAATCAGAAGTATATGGAATTTTAGAATGTTCCACTTTTATACTATAATTTATCTTTTGTTTTGTAAATATTTAGCAAATATATAAAAAATTATGACAAATCAAACTTCATTAAATCATCTAAATCTTTTAATAAAGGATTCATTTCCACAAATTTCTCAAAGATTTTCTTAGTTGTCATGATTTCTATCTTTAAATTCTCATGATCTTTTTTAAATTCGAAAACGATGGAGTGATTATTTACTTTATGTTTAAAATGATTAAAAAACTCAATGCTTATTTTGTCAAACTCACCTTTGGCAGAATCTGATGGGTAAGAAATCTCAATGGTTTTTTCGTCAATTTTCGCAAGTTTAAAAGCTTTAATAGCATTAAAAACTACAGGATCTTTAGAGCGAAGGGTTTTTAAAAGTATCGTCCATTCTGTCTGAATATCAGTATCTGTGAAATGATGTTCCGGAAGATTTCCTGTATTTACAATTGCAGGTTTTTCTTTTTCATCAGCTTTTTCTTCTTTATTTAAAAAAGAATTAATGCTAAATCCGGAAGAAATATTTGGTTTTGATAAAGGCTTTAAAGGCTTAGTAACAGGTTGTGAAATTTGTTCTGGCTCAGTTGTTTTAACCTGAACTTGCACATCTTCTACTTTCTTTTCCTGAACTTGAGTCGGTAATTTTACTTTCTGTTTCTCGTTAAGAAACGGAGCCAGTATTAAGAACTTTTTTTTTTTAGCTATTTCGCCAGCGGCTGAAAGAGACGATAATTGCATCAAAGCAATTTCTACGGTAAGTCTAGGATTTTTTGAATTCTTATAATTGATATCTGCGTGATTACAGATTTCAATTCCGTCGATGAGATTTTGAGGGCTCCATTTTTGTCCCTGCTCAACAAATTTTACTTTAGTCTGCTCTCCTACTTCAATTAAATCTATTGTTGAAGAATTTTGAGCCATCATCAAATCACGGAAATGGTTTCCAAGTCCGGCAATAAATAGATGCGGATCAAAACCTTTTTTTACAATTTCATTAAAAGCAAAAAGAATTTCCGGAATTTTATTTTCTTTAGCCAGATCAACAATTTTCAGATATTGATCGTAATCTAAAATATTGAGAACTTCAGCAGCCTTTGCAAGAGTAATGTTTTTTTGAGAAAAAGTAGAAAGCCTGTCAAAAATTGAAAGCGCATCTCTTAATGCACCGTCTGCTTTTTGAGCAATCAAATACAATGCATCGTCTTCATACTTTACATTTTCTTTTTCTGCAATCCCTCTTAAATGACTCTGAATATCAAGAATTGTGATTCTCTTGAAATCATAAATCTGACAACGTGATAAAATTGTTGGAATAATTTTATGCTTTTCGGTTGTCGCCAAGATAAAAATAGCATGAGCAGGAGGCTCTTCTAAAGTTTTAAGAAAAGCATTAAATGCAGCAGAAGACAACATGTGAACCTCATCAATAATATACACTTTGTACTGACCAACCTGAGGTGCAAAACGCACCTGATCTATCAGTTCACGAATATCATCAACAGAGTTATTGGATGCTGCATCGAGCTCATAAATATTATAAGCAAAACCATCTTCAGAGACAGATCCGTCTTTTTCGTTGATTTTTCTTGCCAGAATTCTGGCGCAAGTAGTTTTACCAACACCACGCGGTCCGCAAAACAATAATGCCTGCGCCAACTGGTTTTCTTCAATGGCGTGTTCTAAAGTATCTGTAATATGAGATTGCCCAACAACGGTGTCAAACTGTTGAGGACGGTATTTTCTTGCAGATACGATAAAATTTTCCATTGCCCAAAAGTAAGAAATATAGTTTTAATTTGAAAATTTTAGCTTTCAAATTTTAGAAAACTACGCTTTACATTTGGGCAACAAATTATTATTTATTGTAAGCGAAGTCGATAATATCTACCAATGCTTTTTCAATTTTCTTTCTTCCTTCCTCAGTCTTCATCTCTATTCCGCAGAAAGTAACTCCGTTGTGACCGGTATAAAGATTCAAGTGGTAAATTCCGGCTACCAAAATTGCAGTAATCGCTCTGTATTCTTCTGCTTTATCACCGAAATGAGGATCTGTAATATTCTTGAAAAGCTCTTCACCTACTTCTTCTCTCTGATCCAAAAGTTTTTTAAGAATAGGTCTGCTTTCAGACATTTCCCAAACTAAAATCTTTTGAAGCTCTTTATTTTTCTTGAGGTTTTCAAACTGGTTAAGAATTGCCAATTTAGACATTTCTCTTCCTCCATCAGACAAATCGACGTCTTCTCCTAACTCAAATTTACTCCAGTAATCCTGAGATCTGATGTATTCATCAATTAATTTGTCTGTACTTCCGAAATATTCATAGATCAGTTTTTTGTCAAAACCGGCAACAGCAGCAATCTTGCTTACCATTAATCCTGAATATCCTTTCGTTTTCAAAATCTTTCCTACTGCATTCAGTAGTTTTTGTTTTGTTTTTTCTTTGTCTCTAATAGGACCTTGTACAACTTTTCTGGGCATCGTTTCTATTTTTTGCTAAAAGCAATTATTTAATATTTAAAAATCTTACACAATATCTAATGTTTTATTTATAAAAGATTTATAAGTCTATTCACAAATATACATCTCTTGAGTGAGAATTGTATAAGATATATTTTAATTAACTACGATTTTTTTCATCATCCGGTTTTCGCAATGTAAAAAAAGGAAACAATTTATTTTATTCTTTAATTTTTTTTCAAATAAAGAGTGCAAAAATACTACATACAAATCAATTATTTATCATAAAAAAATACAAAATATTTACACAAAATAAATTATGTATAAAATATAATTAAAAATAAATGCATTTAAAAACAACAATCACAATAAAGCTATTATATGATAAATGATATCATG
>Ga0256894_1000126_pt1 | contig 15071 bp, 1 predicted proteins | sample MC6MC0667MT_FD_190187 | JGI IMG/M metagenome (GOLD analysis project Ga0256894, IMG submission 190187) | Metatranscriptome of enriched soil aggregate microbial communities from Iowa State University, Ames, United States - MC6-MC0667-MT... | ecosystem: Environmental > Terrestrial > Soil >... | reverse complement strand
GTTGCAGATGACATTTATTTTTTTATGAGCACACGGATAGCGTTGCTTCTTTGTGTTAGCGAGATACTCTTCTGGACGGTTCAAATCCTCAAGGTTGATGGCACATCCCGATGCACTAGATTCGCTCAAACTGCCCATGCTTGCTTGAGGACGCCACAGTGGCACGTTTTCGGACCCTCTACTCTACCAAGCTATTCAGGCGACATTCTACAGCCACAGTATAGCGTTGTAGCGTATTTTTTCTGTCTTTCGCGGCTTCTTCATTGATTCGTATGTGTCGCATGCCGTGGCGGATCGTTTTTTATCCCCAGTTTTTTGCGAGTCGCCAGCCTTCGTTCACCCACAATGCCCCCTTTGACCTCTGCTTTACTGTGTTCCACCTTGCAGGAACGGGAGCTCGCTTCCATGGCTCGCCCTTCGATCCTTGGCGTGCTTGCGTGCGCCACACTCTTTCTTCTCGGCCACTTGGCCTCCATGGCTCTTGGCCAATGCTCCGTCGACACGTCGGGCGCGGGCAAGAGCTTTACGCCGGCTGACGTTGCCGTCTCTACGGCAGCCAACTTTTTTATGCTCGGTAGTGCCTCCACTACAGCCTCGGAACTCGTTCTCACCAATACGACGTCTTCTGAGGGTGTGGCTGTGTGGCTCCGCCGCCGCGCCCGTATCTCTGGTGGCTTCACCGCAACCTTTGCCTACTCGACCGGCGCTACCCCCAACGGCCTTGCGTTTGTGATGCAGAGTCTGGGCTCAACGGCCCGCGGTGGCTCCGGTATGAACCTTGGCTACTCATTTGCGCGCTCCATCGCCGTCGAGCTGGACATGTTTCAGGACGCGGCGGGCGAGACCAACGGCAACCACTGCGAGATTCACTCATGCTGGGCCCAGTCTAACTCTGCCACTTCCGAGTGCCGCATTGGCACGGCGACTCCCCTTGGCTCGTCGCTGACCCTCGCCGGCTCGACGTCCCGCACCGTGACGATTCGCTACGTGCCCACAACCGGCTCGCTAACAGCGACGACGGAGAATGGTGGCTCGACAGTGACTCTCGCTTCGGCGACCATTTCCGCGATCAATTTTAACACGCTGTTCCCTGACGGTAGCGCCTACATTGGTTTTACGTCGGCGACGTCGGACCCGACGACCCGCGCAGCGAGCAAGGTCGCTGTCTCGTCCTTTGCTGTCACCACCGTCGGCATCAGCGCTGCCAACAGTCGCACTGTGTCAGGCGTATATACTGCCACTGTTACTGCGTCTGATGCATTTGAAGATGCCGCTTCGACGACGTTCCGTCTGTACGACAACTGTAATAACACAGTAACGGGCGACTCATACGAAGTCGCCACTGCTTCGGTCGAGGCGAACGCTAATTTTGGCATCAACGGCTTGGTCGATGTTGTTTCTCTCGGCGACGGTAGCTACACGATTCGCTTCCGCCACACCGTGGCGGGTGTTCATGCCTTTTCTGTCTTGGTCAACGGTGTTACATCGCGCAGTTTTAGCTACACTGTTGTCGCCGCGGAGCCCTCTGTGGTCACATCAGCCCTCGTGGCCGACCCCCCGGCTTCTTTTACTGCGGGAGTGGCCGTGCCGCTCCAAGTTCAGCTGCGTGATCGCTTCAGGAACCCCTACACGGGCTCTGCTCGGACCGTGACGGCTCGCTTTGGCTGCTGCAGTGATTTTGCATACTCGTCTGTCAACACGGCGACTGGTGTTTACAGCTTTTCTGCTAGCACTACGACGGCGTCGCCGTCGACGTCGCTAGAGTTTAAGTTGGCCGGCGTCAATATTGACAACTCGCCCTACACTATCGACGTGGACCCTGGCCCGGTGAAGGGTTCGACGTCGTTTCTCGGCGGCGCGGGCCTCGCTCAAACGAGCGTCGGGACTGCGACGACCATTTACTTGAACGTTGTTGACCAGTATGGCAACAGCATGGTTTCAAGGCCATCGACGGACCCCGAGCTGTTTCTCTATCAGACGTCCCCGTCCTCACCTGTCAGCGGCGGGACGCTTACCTGGAGTGCACCCCGTTACGAGTACACGTACACCACGACTGTCGCTGGCACTTACCGCGTGCAGTGCACCGCTGGCGGCGAGGCGTGTCGCGACTCGTCTACTCTCCAGACTGTCGTCAGCCCTGGCGCTCTCGACGCAACCAAGACGACCCTCACGGTTGAGACTGCCGCCGCGAGTCGCAATGCTGGCGTTGTGCAGACCATTTCTATTGATCCCCGTGACACCTACGGCAACTCGCGCGGCCGCGAGAACCCGTCTGCATCTGCGTTTGTCGTCACATTGAGCACCGCGACCCCGGCGCACAGCCAGACGGTGACGTGTAGCTCTCAGGGTTCTGTTGTATCGGGTGCTGCCGCAGACTCTGCCAGCTGCTTCTTCCACTCGTCAAACAAGTACCGCGTGACATTTACTCCCCGTGTTGCTGCGTCGATTGCCGATGGCAGTGAGTACACCATTGCCGTCGCTGTCGGCGCTTCGTCAGTTTCGACGACGCTGACGGTAAAGCCGGGCACCGCCACCGCAGACCAGTCTGTGTTGACGCTGCCCGCGTCAGGAGGCCTTGCTGGCCAATCTTTTAATGCGATTGTGACGGCCAAGGACCGGTATGGTAACCCGACGACGCCCCCTGCGTCCATTGAGCTGCTCATTTACCTTCCCGCCGGTGTCATGCAGAATCCTGACATTGGTGCAGCGACGGTTGCTGGCGCTGATTGGAGCAGCCCTGTTACCCTGCGCACCGCCGGTGACTACTCCATCACTGCGACCTTGGGCGGTCGTGCAGTCTCTGTCAAGGACTTTTCCCTTCGCCATGGCGCCTTTTCGCTGTCCAACTCGCTGCTCGTCGGCGACAAGTCTGGTGTTGTCGGGACAGAACGCGTTTTGTCTTTTTTTTCGCGCGATGCGTATGGAAATGCGCTCATCATTGCAGGCCTCACGTGTACCGTGGACCGGACTACGTGCGCTGTCGGCAGCTCGGCAGAGCCGGGCGAGGCCCGGACAGTTACCTACACGGTTCCTTCTCCTTCAGGCTCGGGCAATCCCTTCACTGTGAGCTTGAGCGTGGTCGAAGCCGGCATCACACAGAGTTTTGGCCAAGGCATTCCGTACGATAATGGCAACCAGTACGGTCTGCTCTTTGTACCTGGCTCTGTCACGCCCGAGTTTCAGGTCGGTGCTGTCCCCGCGCCGTTGACCCTCCAGAACCAGGACCAAGCCGGCGCGAACATTACGACGTCTGTGACGTGGTCTGCTGTTGTGTACAGTGCTTCTAACGATGCCCTCGCTCCCACCGCCGCAACGGTGCTCATTGCGCCCACGACGTCTGCCGTGGCGACCGTCACAATCACCCCGCGTCTTGTCGGCAACTACCGGCTCCGCATGTACGCCAACGCTGTTCAGACCGCCCAGTCTTCGACGGGTGCTGGCATTACGTTTAATGTTGTTGTCGGTGTTATGAGCACCGCCCACTCGACCGTCGCGATTACCCCTGCGGGCGGTGTCTACGTTGCAGGAAGTGCGCTCACGGTTTTTGTGACTCCATTCGATGCCGAGGGTAACCGCGTGACCACGGCCGAGTCTATCACTTTCCGGTACAAGCCTTTGTTTGGCGGGAGTTCGATCGTAATTGGGAATGAATGGGATGGTTCAACGCAAGTGTATAAGAGTGCCGCGGGTACTGTCGCTCCATCCGTCGCCGGCTCGTACCAGCTTATCGCCACCGACGGCTCTGATCGTGAGCTCAACTCTGCGCCGACCTTTACCGTCACCCCGGCGGTGTTGAGCACGTCGACCCTTGTTTCTTCAGTGCCCTGCCAGATTGGCGAGCTGTGCTCCTTGACTCTGACGCCCCGCGATCAGTACAACAACGCGATTACCGATCTCTCGCAGTCTTCCTTTGCTCTGTTTGCGCCGCAGCGCACTGCCGGAGGCCCAGCATCTCTGAGTGCTTCGGTCGACTTTTCTCTGTCTCCCGCCGGCGACGGGACGTTTGTTGTCACGTTCACTCCGACGTATTTGCTCGAGCTCAAGAATCAGGTCGATGTGAAGGTTGGCACCACGACTGTTGCCACGGCTACTGTCAGCGTGACGTACGCGGCGGCTCCCGACGTGACACTGTCCACGGTCACGGGTGTTGCAAACCTTGCTTCGCCCGGCAACGCTGTCATTACTGTCGCAGCTAAGGACATCTATGGCAACATTTGGTCGGCTGTGCCGACTGATTACGAGTTTTCTCTCAAGTCTGCCGGATCAACGACTGTGATTGGCGCAGACAGCTATGTTGCCGATGAAGCGGCCGGTACCATGACCGTCACTACCTTTGTCCGCACAGCAGCCGAAGACTACTCCTGGATCGTCATCGCCAACGGTGTTACTCTCAACACTCCGACCGTCTTTTCTGTTCAACCGGGTATCCCTGTTGCCGCCAACACGCTCCAGAGCGCCCCAAATTCGCGGGTGATCAATGTTGATGACGGTCCTTTTTCCTTCGACATCGTGGCCTACGACGCGTACAACAACCGTCTAAAGATCAACTCTCCTTCAGCAGTGTTTTCCGTTGCCGTCTACGAGGGGCGTTTTGGCTGCGATGCTACAACCAAGCTCCCCGTGGCTGTCGACGGCACTTCGACGTTGGCCACGAGCTTCTTCACTGGTGGCAACACTGACAAGTCATTTGTCATGTTCCAGTCCGATGGCCTGTACACGGTCAAGCTCAACACGACGCGCGCCAACTCGTTTGGCACCGTGAACCGGAACCGGTACTATTACGTTGTCATGCTCAACAATGTTCTGATTCGGACATGCTCGCAGCTCTCTGACACCGTCCAGGTCCTTCCTGGCGCTCTCTCGGGAGCCCACTCGGTCTTATCGGGTGTCGATTTGACGGCCATCGAGGCTGGTACACCCGTCTCGCTTCGTGTCCAGTACGCCGACAAGTACAGTAACGCGATTCGGTACGAGACAGGCAGCACACTTCCTAAAGTCACTGCCAATGCTCCTGTCGGCACCTGCGATGGATCCGTGTACGACCAGGCCGTCGCTGATCCCAAGGAGACTTTTGCGACGGTGACTTTTACGATTGAAACGGCCTCGACAAGTGAGGTGAAGCAGTTTGTGGGCATTCAGGTTGACAACCAGGACGTGTTATTCCAAGGAAGTGCTTGCATTCCGTTTGTTGTTCACCACTCGTATCCGTACACTTGGACCTTGCCCACAGGCCTCTCTCTCTCGAGCGGCCGCCAGCAGTTGGTTCCGGTGACGGTTAAGGACCGGTACGGCAACCACGTCAACCTGAATGTGACCGCTCCCGCGGCTGTTAACAGCTTCTCTTTCTCTCTGGAGCTCCGCCTTCAGTCGTCTACCTTTACTCTTGGGTCCTCACCTGTCGTGTACACGTACAACGCCAACTCAAACGCACATGCGGTGGGCGACACAGATTTGTTTGTACCATTTGCCCCGCTGTGGCCGGGCACGTACGACGCTGTCTTGGCAATTGTTGAGCCGACCGTTCGCGCACGCCCTACGAGCGCTCTTACCCAGTCCCTTTCTGTCAGCGTTGGCGTCTGTGCTCAAATCGACGCTACCAAGCCTTATCAGTGTCTGTCTAATGGCGCATGCGAGGCATCGCCGTCGGCTTGCGGCGGGTACACTGCCAACTGCGCGTACAAGTGTCTCATTGGCGGTGCGTACACCTGCACGGATGACATCTCTCTGTGCGAGTGCCACGCAACCCAGAAGAAGTGCACCGGCGCCTCTGGCAGCTTTTGTGTGCCGACTGCGTCTGCGTGCCCCACGAGCGCGTTTCCGACTGCCACCGCGCCCTCGCAGCGCCATTGCAGCCCTGACGGCTACCTGCTTTGCACTGACGGCTCGACGTGCGTTGAGGATTCAAACGACTGCCCTCTCTACGCCACGTGCGCTGCGGGTACAGTTTCATGCCCCAACGGCTCTTGCGCTGCTTCAGGCGACGAGTGCCCGTCCGGCATCAGCTGCCCCGCCTCGGCTCCTATCTTGTGCTCCGACAACTCGTGCGTCAATGATGCGATCAACTGCCCGTCGTCTCGCCCGTGCTTGGCACCGCGCGCGAATCGCTGCGCGGACGGTTCGTGCGTCGCAAACGTCGTTGACTGCCCGTCCTCGATTGTCTGCCCTCCTGGCTCGATTCTGTGTGCTTCAGGCTTCTGCGCTGCATCCGTCGCCGATTGCCCGGCCGCACAGGCGTGTGCGGAGGGCTATGTCCGCTGCTCTGACGGTTCCTGCAAGGCTGACGTGAGTTTCTGCGCCACGAAGCCTACGTGTCTGTCTGGCCAGGTCCTGTGTCCTGACGGCTCTTCGTGCGCCTCGAGCGTGCAGGCGTGCAACGTGAAGCCTTTTTGTCCGATGTCAAAGCCCGTTCTGTGCCCGTCTGGCGAGTGCGCTTCCGAGGAGTCCCTTTGCAGTACTGCACTGACGTGCCCGAACGACGCACCTGTGCGCTGCGCCGACAACTCGTGTGTCGTAGCAGTTGACCAGTGCGCAGGCGTCACTGCGGTACAGTGCCCCGAGCAGGCGCCCGTGCGTTGTCCGGACGGCACTTGCCACAAGACGGGTCTGAGCTGCTCGTCTGGGATCCAGTGCCCGCCGCACCGCCCCCTCAAGTGCCCTGACGCCCGTTGCGTGTCTTCGCCCGCAGACTGTGCGTCTGCGACCGTGCTGACATGCCCCACGGGCCAGTTCCGCTGCCACTCTGGCATGTGCGCGCCCCACGCTCTCGCATGCCCGACGGTAGTGACGTGCTCGGCAGGCCAGGTCCGCTGCCCCGACGGCTCGTGCCGCTCCGAGTGCACTGATCGTGCCCTCGACCCGCCGGCGTGTGCCGACGGCCTTGTGCAGTGCCCTCTTTCCGAGGCCGGTGTCCACTGTGCCGCAAACCTTGCGGCATGCCCGCAGGGCTTCACGTGCCCGCGTACGGCGCCTGTCCGCTGCAGCGACCAAACGTGCGCGTCCGATGAATCCGAGTGCGAGCCCGTTGAGGCGTCCCTCATTCCCTCGACGCGCGTGCCCTGCGCAGCTGGTGCCTGGGCCTCTTCGCAGGCCGTCTGCGGTGCCCCTGTCACGTGTCCGGCGTCGCAGCCAGCCAAGTGCTGGGACGAGTCGTGCCGCCGTGTTCCCGAGGACTGCCCTCCGCTCCGCAGCTGCTCTGTCGATGCACCGTTCCTGTGCTCCGACGGCTCGTGCCAGCTCAACCTCTGGTCGTGCTCCACTGCCCGTTGCACCGACGCGTCCCGTCCGATCCGGTGTCCGGCGTTTAGCATCAACCGTGGCTGCGTCGCTTCGTTGAGCGAGTGCCTTGATGTGGAGGATCTGAATGCCAACGTCCTTGTCCAGTGTCCGGCTGGCCAGCGCTGTTGGGACGGCTCGTGCTCCACAGAGCTCCGCCTCTGCCCTGCCCGGACGTGTCCCCGTCACCTGCCGGTTCTTTGCCCGAACGGCGCGTGCGCCGAGTCGACGAAGTACTGCCCGCTGACAAATGGCTGCCCGTGGGACAAGCCTGTCTTTTGCGCGGGCTCTGGTTCGTGTGCGGCCAGTACTGGTGCTTGCCCTTCGTCCAAAACTTGCGACGAGGGTCTCACGCTCTGCCCCGATGGTACCTGCCGGACGCGCGACGTGTGTCTCGGCGTTACTGCTTTTGGGTGCTCCACCGCCTCGCCGGTTGTGTGCCACGATAAGCGCTGCGCCGCTATGCCGACGACGACTGGCGCTCCGTATGCTTGCGCGGATACGAGCGACTCGTACAACGCATGTCCTGCCTCGCGTCCCTTCCGGTGCGCTGGCGGCTTTTGTGCCGTGTCGTCGACCCGTTGCCCTGTTGCCGCTGGCGACGTGACCTCTTCTATCTGTGGCTACGACAGCGAGGGCCGCGCTATGCCCGTTCACTGCGACGACGGCTCATGCGCTTACTCGTTTGCCCAATGCCCCGTTATTGTACCTTGCGGCGAGGGCGAGCTCCGCTGCCCTGACGGCACCTGCAAGACTTTGCCGTGCGATCCTACTCGCACATCATGCCGCGATCTCGCGACATCGGTCTTTAACACGGAGCCCTACCACGGCGCTATGTGCAGTGGACACAACTCGTGCCCCGCGGCGCGCCCACACCGTTGCCAGGATGGCCTCTGCGCTGCCTCGTCGAGCGATTGCATTGACGAGTATCCTGTTATCCTCCAGTCGTGCTGCGCTGACGATCTGCCCTATTCGCGCCCGACCGTCTCTGCTCCATATGGCTCGTGCGGTGGTGTCCCTGTCACGGGCGGCTGCACCAACCCGAAGCGCAACGGCGACGTTTCGAGTGGCTGCCCTGAGCTCTACACGCGCTGCGCCTCTGGCGCGTGCCTTTCTCCTTCGTCTTCGCTTACGTGCGCGGCCTACGACCCTGCACCGGCCTCGGTAGCCAATGGCTGTCCGTCTGCCTCGCCCTTCAAGTGCGCCGACGGATCATGCGCGACGACGTCGAATGCCTGCGCCCGTGGCGCCAACGGCTGCCTGGTTTCGCAGGTGCTCTGTGCCGATGGCGAGTGCAAGGCTCCTGGCAGCTGCACCGCTAGCTCTGCCTGCTCCGCCACCCTGCCCTTCCGCTGCAGCAACAAGCACTGTGCTGCGTCCGCTGCCGAGTGTCTGATGCCGCAGACCAACTGCCCTGCCGATGCGCCGATCCGTTGCGCCAACGGTGACTGCAAGGCATTCGCCGCACTCGCTGGTGGTGCCGATCAAAGCAACCGCTGCCAGCCCACCATTGTGTGTGACGCCCGCTCGCCGTACTTGTGCGACGACGGCTCGTGCGTCACTGCATCGTCTTTCTGCCGCCCGACGCTTCCCTGCGCATCCGGTGTGCGGTGCCCCAAGACGGGCGTTTGCATGGCATCCCTTGCCGCATGCGCAGCCGCTGCCGCGTCGTGCCCGGTCGCGTCGCCGTTTGTCTGCCCGAACGGCGCTTGCGCTGGGTCAGCAGGCGAGTGTTCTGCTGCCTTCCCTACGGCCCGCTCGGCGTCGTGCCCGTCGTCTAGCCCCGTCCGCTGCCACGACGGCTCGTGCGTGGCGACTCCGGCTGCCTGCGTCCAAATGACTGTCCGCGCCTTTGCAGAGGGCCAGGCCGATTGGGATGCTGCCACCGGGGCAGTGCCTGTCGGCTCTCTCTGCCCAATCGCGGGTGGATATGTTTGCCCGAACGGCCAGTGCGCCCGCTCTGCCGGCGAGTGCGACACCGTTGCGGCCTGCACGATCAACACGTTGCGTTGCCCCGATGGCACCTGCGCCGCGTCTTGCCCGACTCTTGCCGCCTGCCCTTCGGGCTCTGTCCGCTGCGAGGACGGCACGTGCCGCGCATGGGGCTCGTGCCCTGCCTTTGAAGGCTGCGCGTTGAGTTCCCCTTACGCTTGCTACGCGTCAAAGGTTCAGTGCACTGAGAATGCCGCGGCGTGCTCGAGTGCTCCGGCTCCCGCGCCTGCGCTTGCGCCTTTTTCTGCCTCGTTTGAGCCTCTGGCAGTTGGCGACGAGATCGAGGGACAGGAGGTGTGTGCGACAAGCTGCGAGCGCTCTGTGCCCGCGACACGCCAGGCCGTTATCGTTTCTGGCGCGCGTGACACAGCGCTTGACATTTCGTCCAACGACCGCGGCGTGCCGCGTACTGTGCTCACCATTCCCTCGGGTGCCTTTACGAGTTCCGTCCGCGTTGCGATTGAGCCCATCCCGACGGTGCTGTTTGATCTCCCATCGTCTTTTAGTGGCAGCTTGCCGTTTGACTTTAGCACGCCCACCGCGACGGGCCCGCAGCCAGGCTACTACGCAACCAAGGTTCTTTCCACACCGTTTCACTGCTCGCATACGGACGCCTCTTCAGGCGCCACGGCGGAGCCCGGCGTCGGGCTTGTTGTTACATCGCACGTCGACATTCAGACCTACGGCGGCTCTGATGGTGGCGGTACTACGACAGGCTTCTCTTGTGAGCTGCAGGGTGATTGGGATGCTGCGGTGTTGTCTACGTCGGCGTCGGTTGCCTACTCGCCTTTGATCGAGATGAGCGCTGCCGAGGTCCGCGCCCGCGTCGCGCGTATCCACGCGCTCCGCGATTCCCTTCTCCACAAGGCCGGCTATGAGCCCACCACTGCTGCGTTTAGCACGCTCGACACTACCTGCGCCGGCCAGCTCGATTTCGACGGTGTCTCGGCATCTATTGCTATGGACACCTGCGCGTCTCAGTTTAACCTGCGCGGCACGTATGCCTCGACGTCTCAAATCCTGCCTTGGTCTGGTGAGACGTCAGAGCAGAAGCTTACGCTGGCCGTCACCGCGTCCGACACCCCTGCACTCGTCGGCAAGACGATCTGTCTCTTTGTTCAGCGCATTTCCGATCTTCTCTTTGTGTCTTTCCCGCCCGCGTTTAGCGCGACTGCGTCGGATGAGGAGCTGGCTACGTGCTCAGACGCGCCCACGGGTGTCTACATCACGGCTGTGCTGGTTCCCGACTCGGACCCGAACGCGGTGGACCCATGCTCTCGCTCTGCCCAGATCACTGACCAGGTTGCTAAGCAGGATATCTGCCTTGCCCGGTTCACCAGCTCTGGCAAGTGGCAGTGCGTGTACGACACGCGCGCCGCGCGGGTGTCTAGTCCTGTCTGGCAGACAGGTATGGGTACGAAGCAGGTCTCTGCCTCTTTGCCCTCGTGCACGGGTGTCAACGCCTTTGCCTTTATCAACGAGCCCCTCCCCCCGGCTCCTGAGGACACGGGTGACAACTGCGACTGGTGGTGCGATTACGGTAAGATCGTTATCATTGTGCTCTCCGTCTTTGGCGGTCTGTTGATCCTCGGCGTGCTGTTTGGCATGAAGGTGTACCGCGACCGCGTGGCGTACAAGAAGGAGCAGGCCAAGATCACTGAGCTCAAGGCCCAGGCTGCTGACCTTAACGAGTTTGCCGGTGGCGCCGGTTATGCCGATGCCGACGGTGAGATTCGCATGGTGATGAACCCGCTTGTGCTGCAGATGCAGGAGCTTGAGCGCGATCTCGCCGAGGCCAACCGCCAGCTCGGCACAGCCGGCGAGCAGGACGAGCATCGCATCCAGCAGCTCGAGTTGCAGCGTAACCGTATTGCAGAGGAGATGCGCCGCACGGCCGATGAGATTAAGCGCGCGGAGGCTGCTTCCGCCCCGAAGGCTACTCGTGTGCCCGCTGGCGGCCCGCCGGCGTTGCAGGGGCAAGCCTCTTTCACGGGCGCCGCATCGCCGCCCGCCCCCTCGCCGTCGGGTGATCTCAGCCGCCCGCTGCAGCCGCAGCAGCTTGTTGCTTCGAGTAGCAGCCCTCGCGTCCCCGGCTCTGAGGCAGCCCCTGCTCTCGTCCCTCAGGCGCCTCGCCGGCGCCAACTGTAAGCAGGCGGGCCAGCTCAGTCTCTCTCCTTCATCGGTGTGGTGAATTTGGGTCAACTCTCCACCCTTCGCCTGACTGAAGTTGCTCTCCCTTCTGCTTCTTCTCTCTGTGGTGGCAATTTGTCCGCGCTCTTAGCAGGCCCTAGTTGTCTGGACTGCGCGCACGACCGCCAACCTTGTACATATGTCAATCTTTTTTTTTTTTGTTTTCTTTTCCTTGATTTTCGTTTTATCGCTCGTTTGTCTATCATTTTCAGTCTTGTGTCTTTTTTTTTTCGTAGCACGCAGGGACGTCGCCCACCTAGGACGATCCTGTGTGCATACCCGCGCGCGCGCGCAAGTGCGCAACAGGGCGGGCCGGAACGAAAGAGATTTGTGGATTCTATTTCATGCAACTTCTATTCCCGTAGTTGTCTTTCTCTTTTGCGGGGGGGTGGGGGATGCTGAACTCTGAAACACGTGCCTTTGTGTTTTTCATCCGCTCGCCTTTTGTCTTACAGATACATTTCTATGAAGCAGTGAGTGCAACTGTCGTTACTCAAACGGGAGCATCGCTTGGAAGACATCAACTGATTGGGGCGAGCTTGCGGCGCCGCTGGTACCCCCTAGAATCCAGAGAGCGCCGCCGTGCACAGCAAGGGTAGCGCCGCGCCGGTGGGGCGGCAGCGCCTGCGCATCGTCTTGGCCGTCGGCGACGAGGGCCCAGCGCATGGAGCGGAGATCAAACGCATACAGCGCAGCAGAAACGGGCTGCGTAGCCGTAGGTGAGAACGGCAGCGATGCACGGAGCCCGCGGAACGTATACACGCGGGCCCCATCCCCCACAGCGCGAGATTCAGGGGCGTTGGAAAGCGTATCCGTGAGCAGCGGTGGTGCCGGCGATGTTTCGTGAATGCGCCACACACCACGCTGCGTGCACGCGCCTGTCAGCGGATCAAGCTCAAGTTGGAGCTCGTAGCAGCGCGCCAGCGGCGTCTCACAGCCGTGGCTAGCGCCGGCAATGATAAACAGCGAACTGCCAGACACCACTGTTGTCGAGCCTATCCTATGAGTGGCAAAGTCGGCGTCGGGAAAGACCGACGCCGCTGTCTCCCCTGATCCCCCGCCCCCCACGCGCGCCACCACTGGCTGCCACGTAAGCTTCCGCCCAGAGAGACGCAGGTCAAGCGCCCAAACTGCGGGGGCACCGCTGGCTGTGGAGACACCGACGCCGTCATGGTGCGCAGAGGCGGGCTCATCGCTAACGGTTACCAGGTGGTGTCCGATCAAAACTGACTGGCGGTGGGTACCAAGAGGACCCCGCACCGCAGGAGATGGGCTAGGTCGCACCACCTCTTGCACCGTACCCGCAGAGATGGAGTAGCGGACGACAAGGCCAGCCGTCGGAGTCCCACTGCTTGCTGCGCCGCCTTCGAAGTAAATGTGACCGTCGTAGTAGATGGTTGCTGGTGCGTCAAATGGCACCGAGGCTGCAGGAAGGAACATTCCACGCACGGGCTCGCCCTCGACGTTGCGTGGCAGGTCGCCGAGCTCTTGATTTGGGTCGTCGTAGCCGTCTCCCTCCCGGTCCTCCGTCGCCGGCTCCCAGAGCGCGTGAGATGTCCGGACTTGCCATAGCATCCGCACGCCCGCGCGCGAGGCTGCCGACCCGAAGCGGTCGAGCACGTACAGTGTGTCGGGGGCCGCCGCCGCAACTGGCGATCCGCCCCAGAGGTCGGGCTCGGCGGGTTTCTTGACCCCAGGAAGAGCCGGCGAGGGGAAAAAGAGATCGCTGCGCCGCAGAAACGCGATACTGCGCAAGCGCAGAGGCGGATAAAGTGTCGCAAACGCAGGGAATGAGGGGATCCATGACTCACTTCCTGCGACTCCTGCGGCCGCGAGGGCAGACGCAGTCAATGTAACGCTCCCAGGGCGGCTGAGCCGCAGGAGATCCGGGAGTGCGTCTGGCGCCACAGCCGCGTGCCGTACGTACACATACCCTTCGGCACGGCTGCCAAACAGCTGGACAACGCCGTGCATGAGACTGAGAAATCTAGTCAGGCGCGCCGGTGTCACGTTCGCACGCGGCACATCGGGCGAGCCGGGGAGCCCTGCCTGGGCTTCGCACAGCGCATGCACCACATCCGTAGACTTGCAAAAGCCGTCAGAAGCGGCGAGCGAGGATAGAGGGACACGGATTCCATCGAGATACACATGAAAGACGCTGTCAATGTTGACGTCATCGGCGGCCTTGCCGACTATACACGCTGAGACAACGAGCCGGTGCCACACGCCTACCCGCACAATTGGTGCGTCCGCTTCAGACGCCAAAACAGAGGCCGTCGAACCGGACCAGTCAATATGACCGCCTGGATGGATGGCAAGAACCGGCAGCCGAGCAGCACTATCCCTGCCCGACGGATCCCCTGGGGAAACAAGCGAGCCGTACGAGCCCATAGGGCCGCCGTTGCCAAAACTCAGGAGCGGAAGCGACAGAGGCCCCGTGAAACCCGTAGCGCGGCCATCATCGGCGGCTGCATCAAGAGTTGCCCGGGCCAGCGGATTGAGCATGTTGCCAGAACCAATCTTAAACTCGATCGTGATAGTGTACTCAGTGAGTTGAGACACATTTTCGTCGCGCAGCCGATGAGTATACGCCGCCTTGGACGGAAAATACCGTTCTGGAACGAAGGAGCGTGCGACTCGATCGACGTGTTCCAACGCGGCCGCAGGACCGCTCGCCTGGAGCGCATCGATTGCAGCCCCAGAAATGCCACGCGCGACGGGCTGCGGTAGGGCGAGTGATAACCACTCTCCCGGACCCAGTGCTGCGACGAGACGCTCGACCACGGCTTCCGGCCCAGTCTCGGCGTCACTGGCGGCCCTCTCGAGATCACGCGCACGCGCACGCGCAGCAATCCACCCAGGCACGGCGGCGACCGGAGCACGGAGTTTAGGCGCGTGCGCGGCAGACAATACAGACCCCTGAAGACCAAGGGAGCGCTCTGCGCCACGGTTCACCACGGGAGGATTGGATGTGGGCATGAACACATTGCGGCCAGTCAGACGAGAAATTTTGCCCTTGATGGTTGCGCGCGTTGCTTCGGCGGCCACCAATGCCGGGCCACCGATAGCCCTGACGCGTTCGAGGAGCGTATCCAGCGGACTGTATGTGGCCTTGCCCCGCTGATAGTCGTCGGCTGCAGACGGCTTCAGTGCCGCAGCGGAGCCAATCGCAGCCTTGGCCGTCCACACAGAGACCCACGCCTCCCAGTCGACTGCAAGCAAATCAGCGACATTGGGAGCGCTTGCACCGCCGGTACTCGAAACACCGGCGGCCTTCACCCACCGCATCAGGCTACCAACGAGGTAAGGGAGCTCAGCAGCCGCGCTGTTCCTCTCTGCTAATGACAGAACCTCGCCGCCCAGAAGCCGAGCCGTCTCGTGGGCCACCGCAGCTAGGCTGTGCGGGCGTGAGCCGAGCGACAGGGCCAAGGCTGAAGCGCCCGTCGCAAGAAGGCGGCCGTCAGGCACGACCCCAGGGACAAACGATAGTGTACACCCTGGGGGCAAGGGTCGTAGGGGCGCCGGAGCCAAGAAGCGAGGAAGGAGTGATGAAGCCAGCTCTTCAGGCGTGCAAGCTTCGCGCACAGGCAAGCTTGACTGAGGGATAAACGCGTAAC
>Ga0256894_1000073_pt1 | contig 17384 bp, 16 predicted proteins | sample MC6MC0667MT_FD_190187 | JGI IMG/M metagenome (GOLD analysis project Ga0256894, IMG submission 190187) | Metatranscriptome of enriched soil aggregate microbial communities from Iowa State University, Ames, United States - MC6-MC0667-MT... | ecosystem: Environmental > Terrestrial > Soil >... | reverse complement strand
GCGGGGGGGTTGGGCATGGCTGGTGGCACCGCCATTCTGGGTGCCGCTGTCGCTGCACCGATCTTGGCCATCGCAGGTTGGGCCTATGACAACCACGGCGAAGAAGCCCTTAAAAACGCGCGTAAGGCATCCGACGAAGCGGACGCCGCCATCAAAAAACTGGGTAAGGCTGACGAGTTCCTGGCCGATACCGAGGAATATGCACGCCGGATCAAGCGCGCCTTGACGCGCATTTACCGTGAATTCCATTGCTATTTCGATGATCTCAAAGACGTCAGCGCACTTGTCGATGACCTGAAGGGCCGCAATGTCGATGTCGCCGCCGAACTCGCCAAACTGGGCACGTCGGTTACGCAGATCATTGAAAACGGTTATGCGCTTGCGTCGATTCTGACCAAAGTCATTACCACGCCGCTCTTCAAGGTTAAGGAAGCGCGTGGCGCCATCGTCGTCGATGAAAACGGCTTGCCCGAAATGCTCAAGGACGCAGATGGGTCGATGATGCTGAATGGCGACAAGATCGACGATGCGCTCGACGCCGCCAAACAGGACGCCACTCGCTACGAACACCGCTAGCCCACTCTTTCTTCGCACAGAGGGAGCCGGACTCCCTCTCCCCATTGCCGCCTTTGCGTGGCCCCTCGCTATTAATCCGTTCTGAATACCATGCACGCTATCGCCAGCCAGTATCCCTGGGCAGAAGAGTTGGAAAAAACCGTCGTTCGGAGCCTCGCCACGAGTTTCGGTTTGGATTTTTTGTTATTCAAAGACAAGCATGGCGGCGAAGTCGACACGATTCATAATGCGCGCAACGGCGTCTGGGCGAACCAGGCCGAGCAAGACAAATACGTCCAGCGCGGCGCCTATTCGGACGTCAAGGGCGCTTATCACAGCGATCGCAGCTACATAGACAAGGGAAAGTCTGACGCTGCACTGCAACAGGCCGGAAAACTCCAAGATGGCTACACATCTAGCCGCATGTCCTCTCAGAATGGAGTCCGGGATCTCGATCACGTTATTGCGGCAAAGACCATTCATGATGATGCCGGTCGCGTATTGGCCGAGATGTCTGGCATTCCGCTGGCAAACCATGAATCCAATTTGGTTTCCACGCACCGGAGTATCAATCGGTCGAAACAGGCCATGCCCGTCGAAGCATTTCTAGCCGGCTTGCCAGACAAGATTGCACAGCAGAAAACGGCGCTGGATGCCCGGCGTGCACTTCTGGCGGACATGCCACGGAACACGCCTGAGCAGCAGGATCGCGCTCGCCAACAAGAAGCCAAAATAAAAAGCGCCGAATCGAAACTACAGGCCTTGGAGTCGATCGACCCCAAGGCCATGCGACAAAAGGACTTGAAGGCCAGGCAGCAATACGACGGCGCCATTAATAAAAAGTACTACACCAGCAGCAAATTCTGGGGTTCGACCCTGAGCGCGTCAGGCAATGCTGGGGTAAGCATGGGAACCCGCCAGATGCTGGGCCTGGTGGCCGCTGAAATCTGGTTCGAGTTGCGCGAAGCATTGCCCGCGCTGATGCAGAAGATGCGCGTGAATTTCTCGTTGGCAACATTCCTGCAAGAGGCGGAACGTACGCTCCAGGGCATCTGGATTCGCGTGAAGGCCCGATTCAAGGATTTTCTGACCGCATTCAAAGACGGCGCGTTTGCCGGCATCCTGGGCAGCGTGACCACCACGATGTTCAACGTCGTGGCCACCACTGGCAAGAGCGCCGTCAAGATCATTCGCGAGATGTGGGGGCAAATGACGGCAGCCTTGAAGCTGTTGGTCTTCAACCCCGACGGCCTGTCCACCGTCGATCTGACAAAGGCCGTGGTCGCTGCGTTGTCTGCAGGCGTTGCCACCGCCGTGGGAAGCCTGGTCTACGCACAACTGGCGCCTGTCATGAGCTTTCCCTTCGGCGGAGAGCTGGCGGCGTTCATCGGCGCCTTGACGACCGGCATCGTTACCCTGGGTCTGCACTACGTTCTGCTGCACAGCAAAATGATGGAGCGTATTTGGCTCCTGATTGAACGCAGCAGCCACGCGCTCACACTGCGGCAATTCGAAACGCTGAACGCACAGTTGGATGAGTACCTGGAAGATATCGCCCGTATCGAATTGAACATCGACGTCGACGAACTTGAAGACTTCGCCTTGGATCTGCGCAGTGCAAGAACCGAAACGGCGCGTGGCGCCGTGCTTTTGCGAGAAGTCAAAGAGCGCGGCATCGCACTGCCCTATGAAATGGGCAATGCCGACAGCACACGCGGTTGGCTCGCGTCATTGGTCAAGTGAACTCGCCGTTTCCCTGCTCACAGTGCGGGCGATGCTGCCAGCTGGTGGATCGCTCTGCGCTCACCAGGCACCTGGACCGCGGCGACGGCACGTGTCTGCACTTCGACGCCGTCCGCCTGCAATGTGGGATCTACGAGCAGCGCCCCGACCTCTGCAGGGTGGACCGGCAATACACCCTGCATTACGCGAAGCAAATTTCCTGGGACGACTTCGTAACGCTGAACCTGCGCGTGTGCGCAGCCTTGCAACACCCTGAGTTCCCCTTAGGTGACACCCCTAGGTGACATCACTAGGTGACGCCCTAGCACCCCATGACCAAAACTGAATATCTCGCGCGCTCAGCGCCTTTTATCCACTGGCTTGCCACGATTGTCTCCGGACAGACGCCGCTCGGCTATCGACATGACAATGGGGTGGACGCCAACTTGAACGACGCCCTTGACCGCTACAGCTGGCCCAACAAACGAATCGACATTCCGACCCCAGACGGCCAACTCAGCATCCCTGCCCATAGCAATTTTTTAGTCAACGCCATCCTGCTCGAGCGGCTCCAAGCGGGTCTACGCCGCAGCCTGGATCAGACGAAAGTCGATGACGCTGAGCTCGCGCATTGGGCCGAAGCCATCATGCGCTGGGGTGGCGTGTTCACCAAGCGAGGCAATGGCCCATGGCTGGACAGCAAGCGAGTGGGCTTCTCTACATACCTGCGCCCCGTACTGCAAGCGCTATCCGACCCGGGCGGCTCTGCGCACAAGGCGCTACCTGATCTCAGGTCGAACGCCGGCACCACTAAAATTCACTCGCTGGCGCTGCCTGATTTCGTGATTTATGACAGCCGTGTCGCTGCCGCTCTGGCGTGGCTGGCGCTGCGGTGGAGCCAACAGGAAGGCATCGCGGTGCCCGCCCACCTGCGATTTGCCTGCATGCGCGCGAACACCAGCAAAACCAACCTCAAGATGCGCTCACCCGATCAGGCAATATTCCCCTACTTCGCCGCTTCGGGACCCCTGCGAGAGCATCAACGCCACGCGACCTGGAATATGCGCGCCAACTGGATCATCTGTGCAGCCGCTGCGCAGTGCCCTGCCGGCGCTTGGACGGCTCGCCAGATTGAGGCGGCACTATTCATGATGGGCGCCGACTTGACCTCTGCGATGCGCGGCCACTGATACGGCAAGCATCACTCCCCCAAGCACCACAATGCCCGCCAGAATGCCGGACAGCCGCATCAGTGCTGGCGTTGGGTCGCTTGCCCAATGGTGGTCTTGCACAAACACCATGATGAAGGCGATGGTGAATTGCCGGCCGACGTAGCTGGCGCCTTCCTGGCCCGATTGCACGTGGCACCCCACCCACACGCCCATTGACAGCACGAGCATGTGCCAAACCGCTTGCTCGTGCATCAGCGGCAAAAGCGCCATGCCCGCCACACCCGCAAGCAAGCAGCCGGCCACGCGCTGCACCATTTTTTCGATGATGGGTTGGCGCGTCGTGTCCACGAGTTTGCCCGCGGGCAAGATCAGCACCGCGATCGTCGTTACCATGGCCTGCGCGAAGCCGGGCATGTCGAACCAGTACGTCAGGGCGGCAAGCAGCACGATAGCCAATGCGGCCTGCCCGCCAAGCAGCAGGCGGTTACGGTGCAGGACATCGGGCGACGGCTGCGCGCTTGTTTGCAGGGCGGCGGCGCCTTCGCCAATGGCCAGCGGTGTCGCCAACACCGGTGGCGGCCGCAGGCGCCGATACCATTGCGGGCCGAAATGAAATGCGCTGGCCACCAGCACGCAAGCCAATGTCCCCACGATGACCTCGGCCGCCCGCAACGCCGCAAACACCGCAGTCGCCTCTATTGATGACAGCATGTGAGCCTCGTACGTCACCATCAGCGCCGTCACGCCGCCCAGCATCCACGCATACGGCGCCTTGGAACCATTGGCGTAGTACGCCGCAACCCCGCCAATCACTCCCAACGCTGGCACGAACAACCACGGGCGATCGCCGATCAACGGCCCTGCCAACGCCCCCAGCGCCGCGCCCAGCAAGGTGCCAATCACCCGATGCGCCGCCCGCTCAACCGAACTGCTGAAGCTCGTCTGCATGACGGCAAACCCGCTGATGGCCGCCCACCATGTGTAAGACAGGTGCAGCACATTGGCGAGCACCACCGATAGCGCAACGGACAACACCGCTTCGGTGGCGAAGGTGGCGCGCGCCCGGGACGGTTTCCACGCGGCAAGCTCACGCCCCAGCGCAAACATCGCCGCGCGGGTGGTGTGCAAGAGCGTGTGGGGAAGTGTCATGCGATGACGGGGTTAGACGCTGCGAATTGCCGGCGGGATGAAGCCAAATAATAAGGAGCTTCCCCCGCCTTGTCGAAAAGCACCTGCCATGCAGCGTGCGATGGATGTACGGTATTCTCGATCCGGCCACATTCTGCTTCTCAAGCTGACAACCCAGGGAGTCCTCATGAAACGCCATCCGCGCGTGATCGCTATTGCCGCTTTCGTCTCTATGCTTGCCGCTTGCGCCGCGCCGCAGGGCAAAGCGCCCATCACTGGCAACACGCACGCCGGCGCCACGTTGAAAGCCGACGTCGCCCAGAACATTTCGATGCAGGCCCAAGTCCAACTGAATTGCCAAAAGGTCGACGCGATTCAAACGGAAGTCGTGAAGGTCAACCCGATTGGCACGGGCAATTCCGCCGCGTCCCGGCAGTATGGAAGCGTGGATGAACGATGGATTGTGCAACTGTGCAATCAGCAGATTCCGTTCAAAGTGACATTGACGCCGGATGGAAAAGGCGGAACGTTCTTTTCGACGTCGCGCGAAACCTATTGATGACGGTGGCGAAGGGCAACGGCGCACGAAGCCAAGACACCGGCAACGGGGAACTACGAAGACCCGCCCTTCTCGCCACCCGCCGCCAACTCCCCCGCCAACTCCAATGCCCGCAACAAAAACGCCGACCCATCGTCCTTCCGGTAGCTGACAATCACCGGCGACACAAAGCCATCCCCTTCGATCCGCACATGCACCACATCCTGCCGCTGCAACCGTTGCACCGACGCCGGCACCACACTCACTCCTAAGCCTGCCGCCACCAGCCCAATCGCCGTCTGCAACTCGTTCGCCTCCTGCACCACCTGCAACGAATACCCCGCCGCCCGAAACAACCCCAGCACGTGATCCGCAAAATTCGGCCGCGGCCGCGCCGGATACAGCACGAACGGCTCGCGCGCCAGGCGCTCTACCGACACGCTTTTCATTCCCGCCAGCGGATGATGCAACGGCACGGCAGCCATCAGCGGTTCGGTCATCAGCACGCGCCGCTCAATTGCCGGGTCATCCAGCAGAATCCGCCCGATACCCAGATCAATCCGCCCGGCCTTCAAGGCCTCGAGCTGCGGCAACGTCGTCATCTCCATCAGCCCCACCTCCACCTGCGGATCAGCGCTGCGCAGTTGACGGATCAGCTCCGGTACAAAGCCATACAGCGTCGACGGCACAAACCCAATGCCAAACCATCGGCGCTGCGTCTGCCCCAAACGCCGGGTGCCTTCCAGCACCTCATCCAGCCTGGCGGTCAGCAGCCGGGACTGCTCCAGCAGAAATCGGCCGGCCTCGGTCAAACGCAACGCCCGGGTCGTACGCTCGAACAGCACCACGCCCAGCTCCTCTTCAAACTGGCGAATCTGACGGCTAAGCGGGGGTTGAGCGATGTGCAGGCGGGCGGCGGCGCGGGTGAAACTGCCCTCTTCCGCCACGGCCTGGAAGTAACGCAAATGCCTGAGTTGCATGGCTTATTCAGACTTGATAGGTATAAATCGGAACCTATATAGTCTTGGACCCAGACGGAATACGCAAGCGATACTGCCATCATCGCTCAATCCCTGGCAGTAAAAGTATGAATCAGCCCAGCATTCTTTCCGTTGAAGCCATTCTGGTGGACTTGCCCACCATACGCGCCCATCAGTTGGCCATGGCGGTCATGCAGCGCCAGACGCTGGTGATCGTGCGGCTGACGTGCAGCGACGGCATTGAAGGCATCGGCGAAGCCACCACCATCGGCGGCCTGTCCTACGGCGAAGAGAGCCCCGAGGGCATCAAGCTGGCGATTGATACCTACCTGGCGCCCGCGCTGGCTGGCTTGGACGCCACGAATATCCACGCCGCCATGCAGCGCCTGGAGAAAGTGGCGCGCGGGAATCGCTTCGCCAAGTCCGCGCTGGAAACCGCGTTGCTGGACGCGCAAGGCAAGCGCTTGAACGTGTCGGTGGCTACGCTGCTGGGCGGCGCTGTGCGCGCCCGGATGCCGGTGCTGTGGACGCTGGCCAGCGGCGACACCGCCCGCGACATCGAAGAAGCCGAGTCTCTGCTGCAAAGCCGCCGCCACAACACCTTCAAGCTGAAAGTCGGACGCCGCGCCGTGTCGGAAGACGTGGCGCACGTGTCGCGCATCAAGCAAGCGCTGGGCGACCGCGCTCGCGTCACCGTGGACGTCAACCAGGCCTGGAACGAGGCCGATGCGGCCGGCGCCATCGCGCGCTTGGAAGCGGCGGGCGTCGACCTGATCGAACAGCCGATTCCGCGTGCGAACCTGGCTGGCATGGCGCGGCTGGCTGCGCGTTTCGTCGTGCCGATCATGGCGGACGAAGCCGTCAACGGACCCGAAGACGCGCTGGACATCGCGCGCCAAGGCGCGGCGGATGTGTTGGCGCTGAAGATCGCCAAGTCGGGCGGGCTGTACGAAATGCTGCGCACCGCCGCCGTTGGCGATGCGGCCGGCATGTCGCTGTATGGCGGCACGATGCTGGAAGGCTCGGTGGGTTCCATCGCGTCGGCGCATGGCTTTGCCTGCCTGCCGCGCTTGTCCTGGGGCACGGAATTGTTTGGCCCCCTGCTGCTGAAGGACGACATCGTCGCCAACCCGCCGCGTTACGCGGACTTTGAACTGGAACTGCCCAGCGGTCCGGGACTGGGCCTGACGCTGGACGAAGACAAACTGAATTTCTACCGGCGGGACCGCTGACGGCCCGCAGGGACGCAAACCACGACACCCGGCCGCGCCCGCCTTGAAGGGCGCACCCACAATAATTCAAGCATCACGGAGACAACCATGCGTCATGCATTCAAACCCTTTGCCCGCGCCGTTCTGGCGCTGTCGCTGCTGGGCGGCGCGTCGGCCGCGCTGGCCGACAGCTACCCCGACCGCCCCGTCAAATGGATCGTGCCCTTCCCGCCGGGCGGCGCCATGGACAGCATCGCCCGCACCTTGGGCGAATCCATGGGCAAGCAGCTGAACACGTCCTTCATCGTGGAAAACCGCGCGGGCGCAGGCGGCAATATCGGCGCGGCCAGCGTGGCGCGCTCCAAGCCGGATGGCTACACGATCCTGATCGTGGCCAACGGCATGGCGGTCAACCCGGCCCTGTACACGGACTTGAACTACGACCCCATCAAGGACTTCGCGCCGATCTCGCTGCTGGCAGTGGTGCCCAACGTGCTCGTCACCAACCCGGCGCGCACGGGCGCCACCAGCGTGCAAGACGTCATCACCAAGGCCAAGGCGCAGCCCAACCACTACACCTACGCCTCGGCCGGCGTGGGCACGTCCATCCATCTGGCAGGCGAACTGTTCGTGTCGATGACGGGCGTTGAGATGCTGCACGTGCCGTACAAGGGCAGCGGCCCCGCCGTCGCCGACCTGCTGGGCGGCCAAGTCGACTACATGTTCGACAGCATCACGTCCGCCAAACCGCACATCGCCGCCGGCAAGCTGCGCGCCTTGGCCGTCACCACCGCCAAGCGTTCCGCCGCGCTGCCCGACGTGCCCACCCTGCAGGAAGCCGGCGTTCCCGGCTACGAACTGATGCCCTGGTTCGCCGCCTTCGCCCCCGCCGGCACGCCGCCGGAAGTGGTGGCCAAGCTGAACGACGCCATGCGCAACGCGCTGGCCGAACCGAAGGTGAAAGCCACGCTGGATTCGATTGGTGCAGAGTCGATCGGCAGCTCGCCGGACGCCCTGCGCGATCACCTGGCTAAAGAAACCGCGCAGTGGAAGACGCTGGTCAAGGAACGGAATATCAAGATCAACTGATTCTCGTGCCACGCCTGACATGACAATGCGGGGCAAACAAAAACCGGAGCAACGCTCCGGTTTTTTTATGCGTGCCGCCCCTGCGGTGGGCCGCAGCAAGATGGTGGACCGCCATAAAACAAAAGCCCCGCCTCTAGGGCGGGGTGGGACTAGGTCTTACATGATGGGTCTTAGGCTTGCGCCCATTGGAAGCCATCACCAACCTGTGGGGATTCTATTCAAAGGATGTTGGGTCAGTCAACACGACTGGCCCGATCCTTGCTTCCTTGAGGCCCACATCATGCCCAAAACGCTGCACTATCGCCCCCTTTTGATAGACACATTCATCACCAACGAACGCATCCAGAGTTATCAGACCATTTTCCACCCTGCAAACGATGTGGAGTTGATGGGCGCGTACTTGTGGAACGGCCGAGTATGCGGTGCGCTTTACCCGCTGCTTGCGGCCGTCGAAGTCACGCTGCGCAATGCCATCGACCAATCATTAGCGGCTGATCTCGGTCAATTCTGGTGGGCTGGCAGCAAATTGCGCTATCGATCGTTCAAACCGGATATCGATGCGCCGCACGCGGTGCAAGCATTACGAGAGAATTTTTCCAAGGCCACCCGCAGCTACATCGCGGAAAGCCGGCGCCGACACGGCGCACATGGCCGCATCGCCCCGCGCCATGAAGGAGTCATTGCCAAGACAACATTCTCAACCTGGGGGTACTTGCTAAACCCGGAATTCCAAGGACGCGGCTTGATTTGGCCCAAGCACCTTTCAACCATATTCCGTGGGCCGTGGCCCACTCACCAGACGCGCGCGCTACTCACCCATGCCCATGACCTGGTCGCCACCTTGCGAGATTTTCGGAATCGGCTTTTTCATCATGAACCTGCGTGGAAGCGCTATGACGTGCAGAATCAGGCCGATGCGCTACAGCACCTGCACGAGAAGATAGGCAAGGCAGAAAGTCTGCTGGCGCTGATTCATCCAGAGAACCTGCGTCTGCTAAATACGAACGGCCTGCTTCGTGATGCTCGCCGAGCATGCTGCCCAGCGGAGATTCAACGGTTCCAGCATCTGGCTCACGTGCACCCCATCAAATCGCTGGGCGAACTCGAAGCATTGGTGGACAGGTCGGCCGTTGATAACCAGATACTGGCCGCGCAAATCAGTCAGGGCCAGCCGCAACCCTTCCTGATTTGGCCTCGATAGCTTCCCGGGGATTTACTCCACCGTCGCCCCCGACTTCTTCACCACTTCCGCCCAGCGCGGAATCTCGGTGGCCATCAGGGCGCGCAGTTCGTCGGGCGTGCTGCCGACGAGTTCCATGCCCATCGTTTTGCCGAGCTTTTCTTGCACGTCCGGTTCCTTCAGGATCAGCGCGATTTCGGCGGCGAGCTTGTCCAGGATGGGTTTGGGTGTGCCCTTCGGAGCGTACACCGCTTGCCAGGACGCCATCTGGAAGCCCGGCACGCCGGCTTCCTGCATGGTGGGGACTTCGGGCGCGAGCGAGATGCGGTCTTTGGTGGTGACGGCCAGCAGCTTCAGCTTGCCGGTTTGCAGCAGCGGCAAGGCGGCCGTCATCTGGTCGAACATGAAGGTGACGGCGCCCGATGACACGTCGACCATGGCGGGCGGCGTGCCCTTGTACGGCACGTGCGTGAGCGGCACGCCGATCATGCTTGAGAACAGTTCGCCGGCCAGGTGCGTGGACGTGCCTGCGCCGGAAGAGGCGAAGGTGCGCTTGTTGGGGTCGCGCTTGAGCAGCGCGATCAGGTCGGCCACCGAGTTCACGCCCAGGTTGGGGTCTACCAGCAGCACGTTCGGCAGGTAGGCGATGAGCGACACCGGTTCGAAGTCTTTGACCGGGTCGTACTTCAGGTTCTTGTACAGGCTGGCGTTGATGGCGTGCGTGCTGATCGTGCCGCCGAACAAGGTGTAGCCATCGGGCGGTGCTTTCGCAACGTAGGTGGCGCCGATGCCGCCGGCCGCGCCGGGCTTGTTTTCGACGATGACGTTCTGGTGCAGGCGGTCGCCCAGCTTCTGGGCGAGCACGCGGCCGACGACGTCGGTAGACCCGCCGACGGTGAACGGCACTACATAGGAAATCGGCTTTTGCGTGGGCCAATCGGCGGCGCTGGCCGGCATGGCCAGCGTGCCGAGGACGGCACTGGCCAGCAGCGCGGCCAACGCGCTGCGTCGTTGCGTATTCATGGTTGTCTCCTGCCTTGATTTATTGCTTTATAGGTATGGGGTCGCAGGCGGCGGAACGACCGGCCGCCCACGGCAAGGCTCAGCGGCCTTGTTCTTTGCGCCAGGCGGCGAATTTGTCTTTGGTGCCCGGATCGGTGGGCGGGTACAGGCCCAGGATGGACGCGCCCTGCTGCACCTGGCTGGTCACGAAGTCTTCGAACGCGGTCATCTCGACGGCTTCGATCGAGATCTCGTCGGCCAGATGCGCGGGGATGACGACCACGCCTTCGCGGTCGCCCACGACGATGTCGCCCGGCCACACGGCGACATCACCGCAGCCAATGGGCGCGTTGATGTCCAGCGCCTGATGCAGCGTCAGGTTGGTCGGGGCCGAGGGGCGCTGGTGATACGCGGCAAAGCCCAGTTCGGCAATTTCAGGGGAATCGCGAAAGCCCCCGTCGGTGACGACACCGGCCACGCCGCGCTTCATCAAGCGCGTGATCAGAATGGAACCGGCGGAGGCGGCGCGCGCGTCCTTGCGGCTGTCCATGACCAGCACCGCGCCTTCCGGGCAGGTCTCGACGGCGACGCGCTGCGGGTGCGAGCGGTCTTCAAACACCTTGATGGTGTTGAGATCTTCGCGCGCCGGGATGTAGCGCAGGGTGAACGCCGGGCCGACCATGTTTGGCAGGTTGGCGTTCAGCGGGCGTACGTCCTGGATGAACTGATTGCGCAGGCCGCGTTTGAACAGCGCCGTGCACAGGGTGGCCGTGCTGATGCCGGACAGGCGGGCACGGGTTTCGGGATTCATTTGGGACACGATGACTCCGGGCAATAAACAGAATGAAAGAAACGCGCGGCGGGCGCTGCCCGCCTGCGCGCTTAGAAGATTTCGGGTTCCGGCACGGGTGCGCCGAATTCGGTTTCCAGGAAATCGAAATCGCAGCCGTCGTTGGCTTGCAGGATGTGCTTGGAATACATCCAGCCGTAGCCACGCTCGTAGCGCTTGGGCGGCGGCGTCCAGGCGGCGCGGCGCGCGGCCAGTTCTTCGTCGCTGATGTTCAGGTGAATGCTGCGAGCCGGCACGTCCACCGTGATCAGGTCGCCGGTTTTAACGAACGCCAGCGGGCCGCCCACATAGGACTCGGGCGCCGCGTGCAGAATGCAGGCGCCGTAGCTCGTGCCGCTCATGCGGGCGTCAGACAGGCGCAGCATGTCGCGCACGCCCTGCTTCACGAGCTTCGTCGGGATGGGCAGCATGCCCCATTCCGGCATGCCCGGGCCGCCTTGCGGGCCGGCGTTACGCAGGATCATGATGTGTTCGGGGGTGACGTCCAGGTTTTCGTCGTCGACCGCCGCCTTCATGCTGGGGTAGTCGTCGAACACCAGCGCCGGGCCCGTGTGTTGCAGGAATTGCGGCGCGCACGCGCTGGGCTTGATCACGCAGCCGTCGGGCGCGATATTGCCGCGCAGCACGGCCAGCGCGCCTTCATCGTAAATGGCGGTGTCCACCTTGCGGATGACGTCGTCGTTATAGACCTCGGCGCCCGCAATGTTTTCGCCCAGCGTCTTGCCGGTGACGGTCATGGCGGACAGGTCCAGGTGGCCGTCCAGCCGCGTCATCAGCGCCGGCAATCCGCCTGCGTAATAGAAGTCTTCCATCAGATAGGTGTCGCCGCTGGGCCGGATGTTGGCAATGACGGGCACCTTGCGGCTGGCGGCGTCAAAGTCTTCCAGGCTGACGGCATGGCCTGCGCGACGCGACATGGCCACCAGGTGAATGATGGCGTTGGTGGAACAGCCCATGGCCATGGCCACGTTGATGGCGTTCTTGAATGACGCGAGGCTCAAGATGCGCTTGGGCGTCAGGTCGTCCCAGACCATCTCGACGACGCGGCGGCCGCATTCGGCGGACATGCGCATGTGGCCGACGTCTGCCGCGGGAATCGAGGACGCGCCGGGCAAGGTCATGCCGATGGCTTCGGCGATGGCCGTCATGGTGCTGGCCGTGCCCATCGTCATGCAGGTGCCGTAACTGCGGGCGATGCCGCCTTCGACTTCGGTCCATTGTTCCTGGGTGATCTTGCCGGCGCGGCGTTCGTCCCAGAGCTTCCAGGCATCCGACCCCGACCCCAGGATCTTGCCCTTCCAGTTGCCGCGCAACATGGGGCCGGCCGGCACGTACACGCACGGCAGCCCGGCGCTGATGGCGCCCATGAGCAAGCCCGGGGTGGTCTTGTCGCAGCCGCCCATCAGCACCGCGCCATCAACCGGGTGGCTGCGCAGCAGCTCTTCGGTTTCCATGGCCAGGAAGTTGCGGTAGAGCATCGTCGTGGGCTTGACGAAGGATTCCGACACCGAAATGGCCGGCAGCTCCACCGGAAATCCGCCCGCCTGGAACACGCCGCGCTTCACGTCTTCAACGCGCTGCTTGAAATGGCTGTGACAGGGGTTCAGGTCAGACCAGGTGTTGATGATGGCGATGATGGGCCGGCCGACCCAGTCGTCAGGGGCATAGCCCATTTGCATCATGCGGGAACGGTGGCCGAACGAACGCAGGTCATCCTTGGCCATCCAGGCGGCGCTGCGCAGACTTTCGTAGGAACGTTTCATAGGGGGATTGGGGGTGAGGCGTGGTGGGGATGAAAGCATTTAAACACTAATACATTAGTGCGTCAGCTAGGTGAAAACCCGCTACACTGCGGGCTTTACTACCGTACTCCCGTCAGGCCCCCTGATGCAAAGCCCCAAGCTCCGACTGGACCGCTCCCGCCACGCCGCGCCGCAGGTCTTCGAACATCTGCGCGAACAGATCGTGTCGCTGGAACTCGCCCCCGGCGCCCCGCTGTCGCGCGTGACGCTGGCCGAAACCTATGGCCTGAGCCAGACGCCCATCCGCGACGCGCTGATGCGGCTGGCTGAAGAAGCGCTGGTGGAAATCTATCCGCAACACACCACCGTCGTCAGCCGCATCGACATCCCCGCCGCCCGGCAAGCGCATTTCCTGCGCCAGTCGCTGGAGCTGGAAATCGTGCACATGCTGGCGCAACAGCCTGACGCGGTGCTGCACAAGCGGCTGCAAGCCAGCATCGACCTGCAACGCGTGAGCCACGCCAATGGCGAGTACCAGCAGTTCATCAATGCGGATCAGGCGTTTCACCGCGACATGCATACCGCCGCGGGCGTGACGAGCCTATGGGAATTGGAGCAGCGCTACAGCGGCCACCTGGACCGTCTGCGCCGGCTGCACCTGCCCGAAGCTGGCAAGGCCGAGCGCATCATGGACGACCATCAGCGCTTGCTGGACGCCATCGTGGCGCAGGAACCCGCGCGGGCGCAGCAGGTGCTGCGCGAACATCTGTCTGGCACGCTGAGCCAGGTGGCCGAGATCTGCAAGCGGTATCCGGAGTACGTGCTGGCCGCCTAACTCCGGTTGCGCGCACGTCTGGGCGCCGACGGGCCGAAGATGTCTTCTTGGGCCGCCTTGTTCAGCGCGATGATGGCCGGATGTTGCAGCTGCCTTTCGGTCGTCAGGGCGTAAAGCTGTTCTTTGACGGCGCTGGCGGTGCCTATCGTGCGCACCCGGTACTGTTTGACCAGATAGGCGGCGGTGGCCGTCGGCGCGGCAAACAGGCCCACCCCAGTCTGGCCGAATGAATTCAACAAGGCGCTGTCATCGAATTCGCCCACGATGCGCGGGCGGATGTTGTGCTCGTCAAACCATTGCAGGAGCCGCACGCGGATTGCCGCGTCTTCACCCGGCATGAGAAATGGCGCCTGGTCCAGCATCTTGGGAAAGCGGCTCGGCAACCGTTCAAGCAGCGCGGGCGATCCAAAAAAAGTCAGGCTGCTTTCGCCGAGCAAATGGCTGAAACCGCGTACGTTCAGGTGATTCGGCATCGGGCGATCGGCAACCACCATGTCGTAGCGGTGTACGGCCAAGTCCGCCAGCAAAAAGGCAAGCCGGCCTTCACGACAGATCAACCGCACGTTCTCTTCCAGCCGCAACACCGGCTCGATCATCCGGTACACCAGCGTTTTGGGTACGCCTTCGGCAACGCCCAGCCTGAAATCCAGGGATTGCCGCGCGGGGCGGTCACGCAGATCGTCCAGCAATTCGTCGCCCAGGCTAAAGATGCGGTCGGCGTACTGCAGCGCTCGGCGGCCGATATCCGTGAGTTCAAGCCCCCTGCCCACCCGCCGGAACAACGCAGATCCCAGCGCGGATTCCAGCTCTTGCAACTGGCCGCTGATCGATTGAGGGGTGCGCTGCAATTGCTGTGCCGCGCGGGCAATGCTGCCGGCCTTGGCGACCCCCCCGACATAGCGCAGATGTTTGTCGTTGAGCGTGACCATGGCGATCATTCCAAAAAATCTGACGATGACTTCATGTTAGGCGAATTGTCCGACGAATAAGCACACTCTAGACTGGCGTCGTACCTAGCATCGTTCAAAGTTCTGCCCGCCTTCCGGCGGCTGGCGACGATGGCGGGAGGCGGCTTATGGGCCGGGTTGAAACGTTTGCCACCCTGCCGATGTGGGTGGGGTTCATCGTGTTCGTGGTGGCCGTGCTGGCGCTGGACCTGTATGCGCTGGGCGGTCGCCGCGCACACCGCGTGTCTCCCCGGGAAGCGCTGTTCTGGGTGCTTGCCTGGTCCACGCTGGCGACGCTGTTCGGCCTGCTCATGTGGTGGTTTCTTGACGCCACCGCAAGCCGGGCAGTGGCCAATCAAAAGACGCTCGAATACTTCACGGGATACCTAATCGAACTATCCCTGTCCGCGGACAATATGTTCGTGTTTTCATTGATCTTCACCTACTTCGCGGTGCCCCCCGAATTGCAGCGGCGGGTGCTGTTGTATGGGGTGCTGGGCGCCATCTTCATGCGCATCGGGATGATACTTGCCGGCGTCTGGCTGCTGACCCAATTTGCCTGGATGTTCTACGTGCTCGGTGCATTTCTGGTGTTGAGCGGCATCAAAATGCTGGCCGCCGCGGGCCGGCAGCCTGACATCGCGCACAACCCCCTGGTGCGCCTCATGCGAGCCACCATGCGGATCACCAAGGACTACCACGGGCAGGCCTTCTTCGTGCAGATCCATGGGATGCGCTACGCGACTCCGATGTTCGTGGTGCTGCTGCTGATTGAGGCGACCGATGTGGTGTTCGCCGTCGACAGCATCCCGGCGATCTTCGCCGTCACCACCGACCCTTACCTCGTTTTCACGTCGAACATATTCGCCATCATGGGCTTGCGGGCGCTTTACTTCCTGCTGGCCAACCTGGTGGATCGCTTTCACTACTTGAAGTATGGCTTGGCAGTTGTGCTGATGGTTATCGGTGCAAAGATGCTGGCGGCGCAGTGGGTGCACGTACCGGTGCATTGGTCGCTCGGCGTGATCGGGCTGGTGCTGGCGGCATCCATTGCCGCCAGCCTTGCCCTGCCAAAGCGCAAGGCCACCGCCAAGCACAACGAAGTCAAGAAGCCCCAACCTGGAGAGCAGCCATGAACACGATCATTCTTGCCACTGACGGATCGGCGTATAGCGATGAGGCGGCGCGCTACCTGGTCGCCACCCCATTGCTGAACCGCGATTTCATCGTGCATGTGGTGCACTGCGAACCCGAGGTCAGGGGAGATGTTGTGTCATTCATTGGTAAGGACGAGGTCGACGCCTGGCATCACGAAGAAAGCGACAAGGCAATGCGCTCAGTCGTGGAAATACTGCGCAACGGCAACGTCAACTTTGAATGCCACGAAATGACCGGCTTCACGCCCCAAAAGGTCGTTGACTATGCGGCACACGTGAAGGCCCACGCAATTGTGCTGGGTTCGCATCACCGCAGCCCGCTTATGAACGCCGTGCTGGGGTCCGTCAGCAGTCGGATACTGGCGCATGCGACCTGCCCGGTGCTGGTGATCTGACACCAAAACGACGTCGGCGGCATTCGTCGGGCAGTCAGTCCAAGGGGTACCGGCGAATGACCGTCCTGCCGTCGCGCTCGGCCAGCGACAGCAGCGCATCGCCCGACGCATCCATGCCCAACAGCCCCGTCTCGACGTCTTGCGGCAGTTGGAACGGGCGCCAGGTCTTGCCCTGATCGCGCGTATAGAAATAGGTCTTGGTGTACTCGTTGAACGAGAACAGGTGGTCGGCGTACGTCTTGATCACCCAGGCGCGGCCGCTGAACCAGGCGTCGCCGATCCAACTGGGCTTGCCCTGCACCGACGGAGAATCGGCACGCCGATGCCAGATGCGTTCGGCCTTGTCCAGCTCATAAATGGCGTCGCCCGAGGTCTCGAACACCGGCTCATCCCGCGTCACGCGCGCGTCAGCCGCTTGCGGGGGCACCGGCGCCACGCCCTGCGTGATGCGAAAGGCCGGTGATGCGCCATCTTGCAGCTCGACTTCGAAGCGCCGGGTTTCCAGCACCTCGTTCTTGTCCGATGCGCTCAGGCTGATCCGCGTACGCCAGCTCCAGCCTACGGCGCGCCGCTCATCCAGCGGATACAGCGACCAGTCATAGGCCAATTGGTCTTCGGCGCGGGCGCCGCCGTCCTTGGCCAGCATGTCGCGAAAGGCGCGTTCAAAGGCGGCCCCATCCGGCCACACTTGTTCATCCAGCGAGATCCCTGACCACTGGCGCGCCCCGTCCTGGCTGACCAGCAGGCGGTAACCCGCGTCATGGCGTTCCATGGCGATGACGCGGTCTTGCGTCAGAAACACGGTGTGCTGCTGCCCGGGGCCCAGCACCACGTCCACGTCCCGCGCCCACGTCTTACCCAGGTCGTCCGAGCGCAAGGTT
>Ga0256894_1000040_pt1 | contig 21143 bp, 23 predicted proteins | sample MC6MC0667MT_FD_190187 | JGI IMG/M metagenome (GOLD analysis project Ga0256894, IMG submission 190187) | Metatranscriptome of enriched soil aggregate microbial communities from Iowa State University, Ames, United States - MC6-MC0667-MT... | ecosystem: Environmental > Terrestrial > Soil >... | reverse complement strand
TGGCTGGCCGGCCAGCCGTCCGCCGCAACCGAACGCATCTGCAAGCGCGCGCTGCGTTCGATCGGGGCGTAACCGCTCAGAGCTGGCTCATCCCGCCATCTACGATGATTTCGGTGCCGACAATGAACGCGGATTCCGGCGCGGCCAGATGCAGCACGGTCGAGGCCAGCTCTTCTGGCGTGCCGAAGCGGCCCAGCGGAATCTGCGACTGGATGCTGGCGGCGGTCTTCTCCAGCGTGTCCGCGTCCAACCCCAGCTTGCCGTAGATGGGCGTTGCGATCGGGCCGGGGCTGACCACGTTCACGCGGATGCCGCGCGGCAGCAACTCTGCCGACAAGGTCTTGGCCAACGAGATCAGCGCGGCCTTGCTGGCGGCGTAAATGCTGGATGCCGGCATGCCGATGTGCGCGTTGATGGAGCCATTGAGCACAATGGACGCGCCCGGGTTCAACAGCGGCTCCAAGGCTTGCAGCTGGAAGAACACGCCCTTGATGTTCGTGTTGAAGGTCTGGTCCCAGAGGTCTTCGGTGGCGTCCGCCAACGTTGCGAATTTGGCGATGCCGGCGTTGACGAAGACGGCGTCCAAGCGCACGTCCGCGGCCTTCAATGCCTGGGCCAGCGCGGCGGCGGCCCCTGGGGCGCCCGCGGCGTTACGGATGGCCAGGGCGTTGCCGCCCAGCGCGGCGCGGGCGCTTTCCAACGTGGTTTCGTCGCGCCCGGTGACGATGACGCGGGCGCCTTCGTCGGCGAAAGCTTGGGCCGCCGCCAGGCCGATGCCGCTGGTGCCGCCGGTGACCAAAACGGTCTTATGTTCAAAACGGTTCATGGTGATCTCCTTGGGAGTCGTTCGATAAGGTGTAGCCATGTTGCGCCTGGGCTGGCGCTTTGTCGTACGATCTTTCGGACGAACACGTTCGAAGGAATCGCACATGTTGACGGCAAATGAACTCGCGCTGCTGGAAGCCATCCGGGACAGCGGCAGCCTGTCCCGCGCGGCGGCAAAACTGGGGCGGGCGCCCTCGTCGGTGTCGCACGCGGCCCGCCAACTGGAAGAACGCTTTGATGCCTTGCTGTTTGACCGCCGCCGCTACCGGCTGCAACTGACACCCGCGGGCCACATCCTGGCCGAGGAAGCCGCCCGGCTGATGCTGGACGTGTCGCGGCTGACGCAGCGCGTCAAACAAGTCGCCAGCGGTTGGGAAGACCGGCTGCATATCGTCAGCGACGAAATCCTGGAATTCGAACTGATGGCCCCCTTGATCCACGCGTTCGACCGGCTGAATTCGGGCGTTAGCCTGCGTCTGACGCATGAAGTGCTGGGCGGCACGTGGGAAGCGTTGCGGGAAGGCCGGGCCGACCTGATCGTGGGGGCGACGAACGAGCCTCAGTCTATGCCTAACCTGCAATGGGCGGAACTGGGCGCAATGGAATGGTTGTTCGCGGTGTCGCCCCGCCATCCGCTGGCCAAGCTGAAAACCCCATTGCGGCAGGACCAGATTCAACAGCATCGCGCGGTGGTGGTGGCCGACACGTCGCGCACCAGCGCCGCGCGTGGCTACGGGCGGGTAGGGGGGCAGGCGGTGCTGGCGGTGCCTAGCATGCGCGCCAAGATCCTGGCGCAGCGCGCGGGGCTGGGCGTGGGCTGGCTGCCGCGCCATCGCGTGGCGTCCTTGCTGGCGCGCGGCGATCTGGTGGAAAAAGCCACCGAGACGCCGCGCGAACCCAACCTGCTGTATCTGGCGTGGCGCGGCGGCCACGAGGGGCGCGCGCTGCAATGGTGGCTGGAGCAACTGCGCCAGCCTGCGATGGCGGCGGCGCTGATGCGGGGAATTGATGTGGGGTGATTACTCAGCCGCCAACGCGGCCTGCACGCTGGCCCGTTCGCCTATGCGGGACATATACCCCGCCAAGGCGGGCCAGCGCGCCAGGGCAATATCGAAGAACGCCGCCCAGCGCAGCACGGTGTACAGATAGGCGTCGGCCACGCTGAACCGGCTGCCGGCCAGGTACGGTTGGGCGTCCAGCACGCCGGCCACATAATCCAGGCGCTTTTCCAGCCGCGCCTGCCACCAGTGGCGCGCGGCTTGCGGCAGGGCGCGGTTGAACAGCGGGCCGAAGCCGCCATGGATTTCGGTGCTGATGAAGTTCAGCCATTCTTGCAGGCGGCTGCGTTCCCAGCTGCCGTTGGGCGGGGCGAGCCCGGCTTCCGGTTTCAAGTCCGCCAGGTACTGCACGATGGCCGGCCCTTCGGTCAGCACTTGCCCGTCGTCGCGTTGCAGCGCGGCCACGTAACCCTTGGGGTTGATCGCCAGAAAGTCGCCGCCGTCGGCGGTGCGCTTGGTCTGGTTGTTCACGCGCACCAGCGTGAAGGGCAGGCCCAGCTCGCGCAGCACGATGTGCGGCGACAGCGAGCAGGTGTCGGGGGCGTAATACAGCTTCATCGGGTCAGTCCTGAATTCAACAAGGCGTTCATGTTGAAGCCGCGGAATGCATGCGTAAAATTACTTCTTCAGAAAATAAACATAAGCAGAGCTAATGTCATGATGAACCTGATGCACTGGCGGCTGGTGCTGGCGGTGGCGGATGCCGGCAACATTACGCACGCGGCGGCGCAGGTGGGCATGACGCAGTCGGGCGCCAGCCAGGCCATCGCGCAATTGGAAGACATGCTGGGCGCGCCGCTCTTCACGCGCGACCGGCGCCAGACGCTGCCGACCGCGTTGGGACTGCGCGTGGTGGACGAAGCGCGCGCCATGCTGGACGCGCTGGGCCGCATTCAGGCGCTGTCGCAGGATGCGCGCGGGGCGTCGCGCGGCACCTTGCGGCTGGCCAGTTTCCCGATGGTGTTCTCGACCATTCTGCCGCCCGTGTTGCGGCGGTTCCGGCAATTGCATCCGGCGATTGATGTGGTGTCGCTGGAAGCCAGCGATGACGAAGTCGAAACCTTGCTGGCGGCAGGCACGGTGGATGTGGGCGTGGTCTTGAACGCCGCGCCTGGCCGTCAGGTGTGCCCGCTGGGTGAAGACGAATGGATGGCGGTGCTGCCCGCTGCGCATCCGCTGGCGCGTGCGGGCAGCGCTATCGACTTTGCGGCGCTGGCCGCGAAACCCTTCGTGCTGGCAACGGGCGGCTGCAGCGTGCACGCACAAAGCCTGGCGCAAGACGCCGGCCTCACCATCAGGGACGTGCGCGCCACGGTGCGCGATTGGGCAAGCGCATTCGCGCTGGTCCGCGAAGGGCTAGGCGTGACGCTGGTGCCCGCCTTGACCTTGCCTGAAAACCGCCGGGGCTTGCGCGTGTTGCGGCTGGCGCCGCCGCAGTACCGGTCGTTTGGCTTGGCGGCGTCCCAGCATGCCGCAGATAGCGCACCGGTTCGGGCCTTGTTTGAGATGTTGCAGCCGACCTCAACCCGCGCTAGCCGCAAACCGTAGCAGATAGCCGTCGGGGTCTTGGACCAGGAATTCCTTGCACACTGACCAGCCGGCGCCGACCCGGTAGCGCTTTTCTTCAATGGGACGAAAGAGCGGCCAATTCGCTTCGGCCAGCGCATCGGCGATGGGCTCGATGCTGGGCACCGTCATCTGAAAGTTGATGCCTCGCCCGAAGGGGCGTTCAAGCGGTCCCGTGTCCCATTCATGGTTGATCTGGCACAGCATGATCTGTAGCGGCCCGCGCTCCAGGTACGCAAAGCCGGCCTCGGGCCGCGCATAGGCCACGTCAAAGCCCAGCAATTTGCACCAGAAGGCCAGACTGGCGTCCAGGTTGGATACGTCAAGTTCCGGCACCATCGCCGCAAAGCCGCCGGTGGGCAGCCGTCCTTCCGAGGAAGCGTTATTACGTTCTTGTTGGTCCATGTCTCTGGTGGTTGTCATGTGTGCCGGATTTGCGACATGCTTACGGCTCGCCGTTACGGCGCGCCGACGATTATCCTGGCAAATGCGTGATCGCGCGTTTCACCGCAAGATCAATCGCTACGGCGCACAACAGTCCAAAGGACGGAAATGGAAGAGACAACGCACGACGCGGCCATGAACTGGCCGCAGCTGGTGGACGACCTGAACAAGCTGCTGCGCCTGAAGACCACGGTCATCGGCATGAAGCTGTTCGAAGATGAAGCGGACATGGCGAACGTGAAAGGGTTGCGCCGCCCGCAAGCCACGCACACCACGGACCAGATCGTGGGCATGGCCGCGCGGCTGGGCTGGACGGTGGGGATCACCGGCGACGATCTGGTCGGCGCGCAGTGCCGCGCGGTAATCGGCCTGGGTCCGCAAGACGAAGACTGGAAAAGCGGCAAGGACTACGTGGGCGTCTGGCATGCCACCGAAGCCGACGCGCGGGCGCGCCAATCGGCCTTGTCCTGTGTGCCGGCGGGCAAGTATCGCGGGCTGGTGGTGTCCCCCCTGGCATCGGGCCGGCTTGATCCGCCCGACATCTGCCTGGTGTATGCCACGCCCGGGCAGATGATCATTCTTATCAACGGCTTGCAGTGGAAAAACTACCGCCGCTTTGACTGGAGCGTGGTGGGTGAGACCGCCTGTGCGGACTCTTGGGGCCGGGCGCTGGCCACGGGCGAACCCAGCCTGTCCTTGCCCTGTTTTGCCGAGCGCCGATACGGCGGCGTGCCCGATGAAGAGATGCTGATGGCCTTGCCGCCGCGTTATCTGCCGATTGCCATCGACGGCATGAAGGCGCTGGCGGCCAACGGCTTGCGCTACCCGATTGCGCCCTATGGCATTCAGAACGATGTGCGCGCCGGCATGGGCGTGAGTTATGCGAAGAGGGCGCAATGATCGCGAGTGACACGCGCTGGGCCGCGGTGCTGGCGGTGGTGGGGGCGGGCGTGGTGGCGTCGTTGCAGGTGGGCAAGGTGATCATCGCCGCGCCGCTGCTGCGCACGGACATGGGCCTGGACCTGGCGTCGATTGGCACGCTGACGGCGGTGTTTTCCATTTTGGGCGTGGTGGGCGGCATCGCCGCAGGCGGCGTCATCGCGCGGTTCGGCGCGCGGCGCATGTTGCTGTTGGGCTTGTTGGCGACGGCGCTGGGCGCCGTTATCGGTGCGATGGCGCCCGGCTACGGCGTGCTGTTGGCGTCGCGCGTGATCGAAGGGCTGGGGTTTCTGATGATTACCGTGGCCGGGCCCGCCGCGTTGCAACGCATGGTGTCTGCCTCGGGCCGCGACTTCGCGTTTGCGCTCTGGAGCTGCTACATGCCGGCGGGCATGGCCATTGCGATGCTGGCGTCGCAAGCCTTTGATCAGTGGCAGGCGTACTGGTGGTGCGCGGGGGTTGCCGTGGCGGTGGCGTTCGTGAGCGTGGTCGCGCTGGCGCCCGCATCGCCGCCGGGGCCACCGTTGTCGTGGCGCGGCATGCGGCAAGACACTACCGATACGCTCAGCGCCGCAGGCCCGGTGCTGCTGGCGTTGTCGTTCACGCTCTACAGCCTGATGTTCTTTGCGTTGTTCACCTTCCTGCCGGTGCTGCTGATGGAGCAGATGGGCTTGACGCTGGCCCAGGCGGGGCTTTACAGCGCCATTGCCAGCGCGGCGAATCTGATCGGCAACCTGGGCGCGGGCGTGCTGCTTGCGCGCGGCTGGCGGCGGTCGACCTTGATTGCGTGCGCCAGTGCGGCGATGGCCGTGGTGGCCTTGCTGATCTTCCGCTCGGTGCTGCCCGCCATGCCCACCTTTCTGCTTTGCGTGCTGTTCTCGGCCGTAGGCGGACTGATCCCCGCTACCTTGCTTGGCACCGCGCCGCTGGTGGCGCCGCGTGCGGGGCTGACGGCGGCGTCGGTGGGGCTGGTCATGCAGGGCAGCAACTTGGGCCAGGTCATTGGCCCGGTCACCGTCGGGGGCGTGATCGACCGTTACGGCTGGGGAGCGGCGTCTTACGTGGTGGTGGCGGCGGGCGTGGCGGGGGTGCTCATTGCAGGCGGATTGCGGCGGGTGCGGGCGGCCAGACTCTAGCGGGATTGCGCAGCCTCAATCCACGCCATCGAAGCCCGCATGCACCCGTCATGAACGAGGCCTATCATGAAGGCCGACCTTGTTGGAGCCGATATGCAACCGTCTACCACCCGCCTTGTCATCTTCGATTGCGATGGCGTTCTGATCGATAGCGAAATCATCGCCGCGCGCGCACAGTCGCGCGCGTTGGCCGAACATGGCATCACGATCACGCCCGAAGAAGCCGCCCACCGTTTCGCCGGCATTCCTGATGCCGACATGTGGCAAACGCTGCAAAGCGAAAACTCCTGCACCTTGCCCGACAGCTTCGCGCGGCAGTATGCCGACCGCCTTGCACACACATTCCGCGAAGAACTGCGGGCCTTGCCGCATGTGCACGAAACCGTAGCCGCGCTGCGCGCACGCGGGATGGACGTCTGCGTGGCCAGCAGCAGCACGCCGCCCAAACTGGAAGCCGCGCTGAAGCTGGTGGGCCTGTGGGACGACTTCGCGCCCAACGTATTCAGCACGGCGCAAGTGGCCAAGGGCAAGCCGGCGCCGGACGTCTTCCTGTTTGCCGCGCGCCAGATGCGCACGGCGATTCTGGATTGCGTGGTGGTGGAAGACAGCGTGCCGGGCGTGCGCGCCGCCCGCGCCGCGCGCATGCGGGCGGTGGGCTATGTGGGCGCGTCACACAATGGGCCGAACCAGCGCCAGCGCTTGCTGGACGAAGGCGCGTTCGACGTCATTGATGACCTGAGCCGCTTGCCGGACTTGCTGTAGCCGGCATCGGCACGGGCTTCACGCGCACGGCGCGCAGCACGCCCACGACCAGGCAGCCGATGCCAACCAGCGTCAGCGGTTCAGGCGCCGTGCCGCGCAGGATGAAGGCGTAAGCCAGCGCGGCCAGCGTTTCAAACACGATGAGCTGGCCGGCCAAGGCGGTGGGCAGCCGCTGGCTGGCTTCGTTCCAGCACAGCGTGCCCAGCCACGATGCGAACAGGCCGATGATGATCATCAGACCCAGGAACACGTCTGGGCGGGGGCCCAACGGCATGTCGAAGGCGCTGCCGGTGGCGGCCATGCCGCCCCACAGTATGGCGTAGCCCGCCAAGGCCAGCGGCAGCGTGGCCACGCCCTGCGCCGTGGCCCAGGTGCTGGGGCTGCGGTCGGGATGCGCGCGCAACCAGTCGGCATTACGCAGCGGATACCAGGTCCAGCAGGCGACGGCGGCCAGCGCCAGCAAGGCGCCAACCGCGTAGCGCGACAGGTCGGCATCGGCGTCCTGGCGCAGCGCTTGCAGCTCCACCTGGTTGACGCAGCCTATGCCCAACGCAATCAACGCAAGCGAAGGCGCCAGACGCTTCCAGGGCAGTTTGCCGTCGCGGCGCGCGTTGCGCAGATTGGCGCAGATGGCGATCACCACCGGTAAGGTGCCGATGATCATGGTGGGGACGGGGCCGCCCGCGCGCTGGATGGCGCTGGCCAGGCACAGGTAGTACAGCAGGTTGCCGATGGCGGCCAGCTTCAGCGCTTCGATCCAGTCGGCGCGGCGCAACTGCCGCAAGCGGTTGCGATCCAGCCACGCGAGCGGCAGCGCGATCAGCCCGAACGCCAGGTAGCGCGCCACGGACTGCAGCGCCGCCGGGTATTCCGGCAGCAGCAACGGCCCCACGAACACCAGCCCCCACATCAAGCCGGCGGCCAGCGCATAAAGGGTTCCTGCCCACATACCTTGCTCCTGCGAATCAATGCGGGCAGTCTAGCCAGCGCGGGCAGGGCGGGTCTTGTACCAGATTGCGGTGCCGACGCTGCTCAAGCGCGAACCTGCTTCTGGTAACGGGCGGGCGTGACGCCGTAGCGGCGCGAAAAGGCGCGCGTCAGGTGCGCCTGGTCAGTCAAGCCGGCCGCCAGCGCCACGTGCGCCGGTTCGATGCCGGCGGCCAGCAGGCGCTTGGCCTCGAACAGGCGCAACGCCATCAGCATCTGCTGCGGCGTGGCGTGATAGTGCGACTGAAAGCGCCGCAGGAAGTGAAACGGGCTTAAGCCCGCTACCGCGGCCAGGTCGTCAAGCGTGAGCCGGCGCGACAGGTTTGCGCGCAGGTAGTCGATGACGGGCGCAAAGCGCGGTGCGCCTTCTGCTTGCGCATCGCGCGGCACGCGGGCGTGGCGGCGGAATTCGTTCAGCAGGGTGTAGAGCGCGCTGTCGAAGGCCAGCGGTTCGTGCGCTTGCCATAGGGTGTCGAGCAAGAGGGTGACGCGCTGCGCGCCGGCGGCGTCATGGCCCACGGCGGTATCGAACCACCAGCCGGCTTCGCCCGTCACGCGCGCCACGACGTCCGCATCGATGTAGACCATGCGATAGCGCCAGCCGCCTTCCGTTTCGGCGCGGCCGGTATGCAGTTCGTCGGGGTTCATCAGTACGACGGAGCCTGACGGGGCCAGATGGTCCGCACCGCGGTAGCGGAATCGTTCGACGCCGGATTCGATCGCGCCCAAGCCATAGGCTTCATGCGTGTGGGGCTCGAACGCGTGCCGGATGATGTGGGCGCGGTAAAGCTCCACGCCGGGCTGATGGGCGGCGTGGCGGAATTCGGCGCGGTCATTGGGGTGGTCGAATGCCGCCGGCACGCCCGTCAGTACGGGCGCGCCCGGGGTGGGCGAGGGGGCATGCAGGGAACACATGCCTGCGATTAAAGCATGGCGGCCGGCCGCAGCCCGTGGCTCGCCTGGGCAATGAATTCCCCCAGTTTCTGGATGCTCATTGGGCGGCCGAACAACCAGCCCTGCGCATATTGCACGCCGCGGTCCCGCAGAATGTCACGCTGCGCTTCGGTCTCGACCCCTTCGGCAATCATCTGCAAGCCCAGCGAGCGCGCCAGTTCGATGATGTGAAACGTCACCAGGCTGGTCGGCGCGTCGGTACCTAGCGTATCGACGAACATCTTGTCTATCTTCAAGAAATCCAGCTCGTAGGTCGCCAGGTACGACAAGCTGGAATGGCCTGTGCCAAAGTCGTCGATCGCCACGCGAAAGCCGCCCGCCCGCACGGCGAGCAACACGCCGCGCGCTTTGTCGGGCGACATCAATCCGCGCTCGGTGATTTCGAACATCAGGCTGGCGGGACCCATGCCGGCGTTTGCCGCCAGTTCCTTCATGCGCGTGTCCATGCCTTCCGAATGCAGATCGTCGGGCGACAGGTTGATGGCGATGTGCAGGTGGGGGTCGGCGCGCAGCAATTGGGCGGCGTCGCGCACCACGATTTCCATGACGCGCGTGGTGATGCGTTGGATCATGCCGTTGGCTTCGGCCAGCGGAATGAACACGTTGGGGCTGACCAGCGCGCCGTCTTCATTGCGCCACCGCGCCAGCGCCTCGGCGCCCACGCAGCGGCCGTCTTGCAGGTCGATGATGGGCTGGTATTCCACGAAGAATTCGTCGCGGTCGATGGCGGCTTGCAGCTCGCCGCTGAGCGACAGGCGGCGGCGCGCGACGAACACCACGACGCCCGTCAGCAAGATTCCCAGGATCAGGCCGACGGGGCCGAGTATGTAGGCGAACCGCTGCACCTGCGCCTGCACCAGCGCCGAGGGCATGGCGGCCAACGCCGCGCTGTCGCCCGTGTCGGACGGCTGAATCACCACGAAGTAGCCAGCGTCTTCAAACTGGATGGGCTGGCCTTGGTAGCGGTCGATCCACTCGTCCTGGATGGCGCCGCGGCGGCCCAGAATCAAGCGCTGTCCGGTGGAAAAGAAGGCCAGCGAGACGGGCGATTCGCGGTTCAGCAGGTCGATCGCCAGATCGGGATACACCAGCGCGGCGTAACCGTCGCGGCCCAGCACGCTGAAGGTCTGCCCGGGCAGGTTGGGCAATTCAATCGCGCTCCAGAAGCGCAAGCCGTATTGGCGGTTGCCATGCGGTGCGCCCAGGTTCAACGGCATGCTTTGCGCGCCCAGCGTGGTGCAAACCAGCGCGTCATGCTCCAGCCGCGCCATGCCCGCCACGTGGCTGAACGCCGCCGACAACATGCCCATGCGCGTCAGTTGCTCGGGCGAGCAGGGCGGTTCAGCGGGGTTGTTGTTCAGCGCGTCGATGGCGTCGCTGATTTGCAGGCGCGCATTGTCGGCGCGGTGCAGCACGTCTTCCGCCAGATCGTGCAATGAGGTCAGCGCGTCGTCACGGCCCTGCGTCTGCGCCAGATAAAGCGACAGCGAAAAAGGCACGATCAAGGCCAGGACGCCAACCGTTGATGCCAGCAACACCATGCCTGTCTTGTTCATGCGACGCTCCGCAACCTGCTTTTCACGATACGGATCAGGCTACTCCCGGCCCGCGCGCGCGTTGCGTGCATTGACAATATTTGACAGTCGCCCTGTCTACCCAGGCATGTCCTTGGCGCGCGCCAGCAACAGCGCTTGTTCGCGGGCGTTGCGTGTCATGCCGGCCGCGCGTTCAAATTCTGCGCGGGCCTCGGCGTGGCGGCCCAGCTTGGCGAGCAGGTCGCCGCGCACGCTGGGCAGCCAGTGGTAGTTGGCCAGGGCGGGGTTGGACGACAGCTCATCGGCCAGGTCCAGCCCGGCTTGCGGGCCAAAGGCCATGCCGACGGCGACGGCGCGGTTCAGCGCCACGACCGGCGACGGCATCACCTGCGCCAAGGCGTCGTACAGCGCGACGATGCGCGGCCAGTCCGTGTCTTCTGGCTTGCGGGCGCGCGCATGGCAAGCGGCCAATTCCGCTTGCAGCGCATACGGGCCGCGTGCGCCGCCCTGCGCGTCCGAGCGCGCCAGCGCGGCCAGCCCACGCCGGATCAGCAGCGGGTCCCAGCGGCTGCGGTCCTGTTCCATCAACAGGACGGGGCGGCCTTGCGCATCGGTCCGGGCGTGCAGGCGTGACGCCTGCAATTCCATTAGCGCGACCAGCCCGTGCACTTCCGCTTCTTGCGGTGTGAGTTCGGCCAGAATGCGGCCCAGCCGCAGCGCTTCATCGCAAAGCGCCGGGCGCATCCAGTCGTCGCCCGAGGTGGCTGAATAGCCTTCGTTGAAGATCAAATAGATGACTTCCAGCACCGACGCCAGCCGGGGCGCGCGGTCTTCTGCACGCGGCACTTCAAACGGCACGTTGGCCGCCGTCAGGCTGCGTTTGGCGCGCACGATGCGCTGGGCGATGGTGGATTCGGACGCCAGAAACGCGCGCGCGATCTCGGCGGTGGACAGCCCGCCCAGCAGGCGCAGCGTCAACGCCACCCGGGCGTCGGTGGACAGCACGGGGTGGCAGGCGGTGAAGACCAGGCGCAAGAGATCGTCGCCAATGTCGTCCTGGCGCGCGGCGTCCAGGGCGTCGACAAAGTCGGGCTCCACATCCGCATGCAAGGCTTCCAGCTCGTGGCCGATCTGCTCGTGCTTGCGAGTGTGCAGCGCGTCCAGACGCAAGCGGTCGCGGGCGCGGTTCTTTGCGGTGGTCATCAGCCACGCTCCGGGGTTGTCCGGCACGCCGGTATCGGGCCAGCGTTCCAGGGCGGCCACCAGCGCATCCTGCGCCAGTTCTTCGGCCAGCCCGACGTCGCGCACCAGCCGCGCAACGCCGGCGATCACGCTGGCGGCCTCGATCCGCCAGACGGCTTCAATGGCGCGATGCGTGGCCGCTTGCGTCATGCTGCGGGGACCTCGCCGGGCACCATGTAGACCAGTTCCCAGATGTGGCCGTCCAGGTCTTCGAAGCCGTGGCCATACATGAAGCCGTGGTCTTGCGGCTCGCGCGGCACCGAGGCGCCGGCGGCCCGCGCGCGTGCGACCAGGTCGTCGACTTCAGCGCGGCTTTCGCACGACAGGCAGATCAGCACTTCGGTAGCCTGCTTCGCGTCCACCAGCGGCTTGTCGGTAAAGCCCTTGAAGAAATCACGGGTCAGCAGCATCGCGTAGATGTCGTCGCTGATCACCATGCAGGCGCCTTGGTCATTGGTGAACTGCGGGTTGAACGTGAAGCCCAGCTGCTTGAAGAAGGCTTGCGATTTCTGCATGTCGCCGATGGCGATGTTGACGAAGATTTTCTTGTGCATGACGTGGTCTCCAGAGGATCAGTGGCTGACGCCGGTGATGTCGCGAAATCGTTCGACTTCCTGGCTGGGTGCGAATTCGTCCAGCTCGAAAAGCTGGCGTACCTCGATCTCGCAGCGCTGGCCGGGAAAGGGCGTGGGAAAGCGCATCGCCCATTGCATGGCTTCCTCGCGCGAGCGCACCTGGATCAAGGTGTAGCCCGCGATCAGTTCCTTGGTTTCCGCGAAGGGGCCATCGATGACGGTGCGATGGCCGTCCGGCTGGCCATCGTATTGCACGCGCCAGCCTTTGCTTGTGGGGTGCAGGCCGTTGGCGTCGAGTAGGGCGCCCGCTTTGGCCAGGGCTTCGTGGTAGGTCAGCATCGAGGCAAGCAAGCTTTCGTCCGGCATCATGCCGGCTTCGCTATCGGGCGTGGCCCGCACGATGATCATGAATCGCATCTGAGTCTCTCCTTGGGGTAGGACATCGCCGCCTGGGCTCCAGAGGGAGCTTCGGGGGCTTGTAGGGGGACGACGAACGGGGGTGACTCAGATCGACAGGAATGTCGCGAAGCTAGGGTAAATACCAGGCCGTGTTGAGAGGCATGCGCAAATCCAACACCCCGTTACGAAGGTCCAGGCCTAGTTGCAACAAGGTTCCATACACTCGCAGCGTCTTCAATCCTATGAGTTCTGATATGAGAATGCTCTGTAGTCTTGCTTTGGTGGCGTCGCTGCTTTCTGGCTGCGCCGTCTACACGCCCAGCGGTTCGGTAGTGGTTGATCCGCATGATGGCGGGGGACGAGGCGGTTTCTGTCCGCCGGGGCAGGCGAAAAAGGGGAACTGCTGATTGTGACGCGTGGCCGGACATCCTTCCGGCTTCGCTTCCGTTCGGGGCAGCCACCGCAGATGCCTACATAAAACACGGCCCCAGTTCCCGGACTTCCACCGTTGCCCATTGCGCCGCCGGGCATTCGGCGGCCAGCGCCAGCGCTTCTTCGCGGGACTCGCAGGTCAGCAGGAAAAACCCGCCGATCATTTCCTTGGCTTCGGCGTACGGGCCGTCCATCAGCGAGCGTTCGCCGTCGCGGATTTGCAGGCGGACGCTTTCGGATTCGGACTTTAAGGATTCAGCGCTGACGAGCAGGCCGCGGCTTTTTAGTGCTTCGGCGTAGCGCACCATTTGCGCATAGGCCTCGCGGCCTTCTTCGGGGGTGCGCTGGGCGCGCTGGCCTACCGGTTCAACGATCAGCAACATATAGGACATGGCGTTTCCTGTTCTGGCCTGAGGGTGGAATGGCCGAAGCTTAACGCCGTTGCCCGGCCACACGCCAGCGTGGATGGGAGACTTTTGTCACCCTTCCTGGAAGATCGTCATGGTGGCGCGCGATGCCGCGCGCCGGCCTGTTGCGGGGGGGGCTTAGGTGCGAGCCGGGGCCGGCTGCGTGGCGGGCGCGGAAGCGGCGGATTCGGGCGCGGTGACGGCCGTCGCCGGTGCCGCCGCCGATGCCGATGCGGCGGTTGCCGGTGCAGCCGAGGATGAAGCCGAAGCCGGTGCTTTTGCTTCCGCCGCCGGCACCGGTTTCGGCGCAATATCCATGATCAGTTCGACGCGGCGGTTGGCGGCGCGGCCGGCCGGCGTGTCGTTGGATTCGATGGGGCGCGTTTCCGCATAGCCCACGGCCCGCAGGCGCTGGCCGGCGACGCCGTCGCGCACCAGCTCGCGCAGCACGCTGGTGGCGCGGCTGCTGGACAGCTCCCAGTTCGAGGCGAACTGGCGCGTCTGGATCGGCACGGGGTCGCTGTGGCCTTCGACCGACACCTGGTGTTCGTTCTTGTTCAGAATCGTCGCCAGGCGTTTGATCACGTCCAGGCCGGCCGGGCTGAGCGTGGCCTGGCCCGACGGGAACAGCAGTTCGTTGCTGATGCGGAAGCTGACGGACTGTTCGTTGATGATCACGTCCACCGACTTGCCCAGGTCGCCCAGCCCCAAGGATTCCTTGGACGGCGCCATCAGCGGCGGGGCGGCATCGGCCACCTTGACGCTGTCGTCGTCGGCGGGGGCGGCGGGGGCCGCAGCCGTGGCCGCAGGGGCCGCGTGCGGTTCGGCCCAGCTGGCGGGAATGGCGGGCGTGTCGAATTCAGCGTATTCGCCGTCGTACTTGGGCAGGCCGGCCTTGGCCAGCGTCCCGACAAGCTCCATCGGCTCGTCCGACGGGCCGGAGGCCTGGCCGTGCAGGCGCGACACCGCCAGCATCACGACCAGCATGGCCAGCAGCAGCGTGATCAGGTCCAGGTAGCTGAGCAGCCAGTTTTCAGAATCCTGTTCGACCGTTTCTTCAACGTGCCAGCGGGAATAGCGGTCCTTGCGGTCGCTCTTGGTGGGGCGCCAGCCGCTGCTGTTGGCCGCCGCTTTCTGCGCGCGCAACTGGGCCTGGCGGGCCTGCTCGATCCGCTGCGCCAGGGAAGGAGAAATCAGGCTCATTGACGCGCGGGGGCCGGGCGGTTGATGGAGACGGGCTGGGCGGCGGGTTTGACCTGGCCTTCCGTCTTGGGTTTGAGCTGGGCCGCGGCGCCTGCGCCACCGTCGTAGATTTCGTCTTCGACGTGCAGCACGAAGGAATTCAGCGTCTCGCGCACCACCGCCGGGCCGCGCTTCTCGCACATCATCGAGATGCCTTGCAGCACCATGTTCATGGATTCGACGCGGCGCGCGGTGCGGCGTTCAAGCTTCAGCGCAATCGGCTTGCAGATCAGGTTGGCCAGCAAGATGCCGTAGAACGTCGTCATCAGGCCCACGGCCAGATGCTGGCCGATCATCGTCATGCTGCCGTCACCCAGCACCGCCATCAGGTTGATCAGCGCAACCAGCGTGCCCAGCATCCCGAAGGCCGGCGCAAAGGTCGCCATCACGCGGAACATCTGCGCTTCGGCCTGCTCGCGGGCGCGCAAACGCGCCACGCGCCATTGCAGCACTTCAATGATCTGGTCTTCAGGGGTGTTGTCGATGATCAGCTGCACGCCCGTGCGCAGGAACGGGTTCGACACCTTCTTCAGCGCTTGCTCCACCTTGTGAACGTCGGTGTTCATCCACAGCTGCGCCATCGTCGCGAGTTCTTCGATGTCGCGCTGCTGGTCGTGCTGGTCGTTGCGGAACACCGTGCGCACAAGCGAGAACACGCGCAGCACTTCATTCAGCGGGTAGGCGATGAACAGGGCTGCGCAGGTGCCGCCCAAGACGATGGCCAAGCCTGGCAAGTTGAAGTACATGCTGGCGTCGGTGGCGGACAGCGCCACGACGATAAGCAGGGTAAGCAGGCCAACAACGGCGCCGATGACGGAAGACGGATTCATGGATCTTGCCCGAAGGGGAAGGCACCCCTACGCGCGGAATGCCGGAATGTCGGGAATTCTAGCCAGGAGTCATTCGGGTCAATTCGCCGGAAAGCGGGCCTAAAGGGCCGGTAAGCGCCGGCTTAGGCTGCCTGTCAGGGGGCGGCGGGGCAGGCACGAAAAAAAGGGGCGGATCAGCGAGATCAACCGCGCCGAACCTGCCGCGCTTGCCACTCTTCGCGCGTGATTTCCCAGATCTCGGCGGGGTAGCGCCCGCTGACAAACCCGCGTTCTTCAACCGCGACGACGCGCATGCCGCCCCGTTCGGAAATCTTGCGCGAACCGGTATTGACGATGGCCTTGGGCGCGCGCAGCAGCGGCTTGCCCAGCACGTCGAACCAATAGGTCGTGACGGCGTCGCTGGCTTCGGTCATATAGCCTTGCCCGTGGAAGTCGGGGTCCAGCCAGAAGCCGCGATTGTTGTTGGCCTCGTTGCCCATCAGGCTGACCACGCCGATCAGGCGGCCCGGGTCGGCGTGGGTGCGCAGCGTCCAATGCCACTCGTCGCCCCGATGGATGGCGGGCAGCGCCACGCGCTCAAGATAGTCGCGCGCGCCGTTCTCCGGGTAGGGCCAAGGCACCTGATCCGCTAGGAACTGCACCACTTCCCATTGCGGAAAGATGCGCTGGATGGCCTCGGCGTCCTGCATGCACAGGGGCTGAAGCGTCAGTCTGGGGGTGGCTAGGGCGGGGTAGGCAGGGGCGTCAGGCACGGTGGTTGATCGCGCAAAATGAGGGGCTGAAGCCGGATATGTATATCATGAGCGCTATCTGGCGGCCCGGTGTAACGTGGCCGCCTCGGCTTTGGAGAAGAATATGAATACCCCCAACGAAAACGTCAGCATGGCGCTTTTCTGCGACTTCGAGAACGTGGCGCTGGGTGTGCGCGACACGAAGTACCAGAAATTCGACATTCGTCCCGTGCTGGAACGTCTGCTGCTCAAGGGCAGCATCGTCGTCAAAAAAGCCTATTGCGACTGGGAACGCTACAAGGAATTCAAGGCCCCCATGCACGAGGCCAATTTCGAACTGATCGAAATTCCGCACGTGCGCCAATCGGGCAAGAATTCGGCCGACATCCGGCTGGTCGTGGACGCGCTGGACTTCTGCTACACCAAGTCGCACGTCAACACGTTCGTGATCATCAGCGGCGATTCTGATTTTTCCCCGCTGGTATCCAAGCTGCGCGAGAACAACAAGAAGGTGATCGGGGTGGGCGTGAAGCAATCCACGTCGGACCTGCTGATCGCCAACTGCGACGAATTCATCTTCTATGACGACCTGGCGCGCGAAGTGCAGCGCACCGCCGACGGCCGCCGCGATAACCGCGGTAGCGCCAGCACCGGCCAGCGCCGCACGCCGGACGAAGAAATCCGCCGCAAGGAAGAGCTGGACGCCCGCAAGGCGCAGGCCGTCGAGATGGTGGTCGAGACCTTCGAGGCGCTGATGGCCGAACGCGGCGACAGCGGCAAGATCTGGGCATCGGCGTTGAAGGACGCGCTCAAACGCCGCAAACCGGATTTCAACGAGTCGTACTACGGCTTCCGCGCCTTTGGCAACTTGCTGGATGAAGCAAAAAAGCGCGGCTTCCTGGAAGTCGGCCGCGAAGAAAATGCCGGCACGTATGTGTATCGCGATAGCGTGGATGGCGTGGATGCGGGCGAGGTTGCCGACAGCGCACCGGTTACGGCTCGGGCGGATCGCACGGAGCGTGCCGAACGCGGCGACCGCGCTGAACGCACCGACCGCGCTGAACGCACCGACCGCTCTGACCGTGGCGGCCGGAACCATAGCTTGCGTTCCGCGCATGGCCGCCACGCCACAGCCGAACCGTCGGCCGTGCCTGCGCCGGCTGATACGGGCGACACGCAAACCGACGCCGTTCCCGTTCAGGAAGGCACCGATTCCCGGCCCTCCCGCAGATCGCGTGGCGGGCGCAAGTCGGGCCGAGGCGCCAGCCAGCACGGCGATCAGAACGCAACCGTAGCGTCCATGAACTCGCCTGCTGCAGCCGCCCCGGCTGACGCGGTTTCCGATGTGCAGGCCGCAGCGGACGTGGCGCAAGCCCCCGCCGCCGCGTCGCCTGCGGCGCAGGCCGAGGCATCTGCCCAAGCCAGCCTGCAAGCGGAAGCCGATCGCGCTACCGCGCAGGAACTCGCCAAGGAAGCCGCCAAGCTCGAAGCCATGCGCGCCGATGCGCTGGCGCGTGCGCAGGAAACCAAGCCGGTTCAGCCTTCGCGCCTGCCGCCCATGCCGACCCCGTTGCCGCAGGCGCGCCAGCCGCTGCCCGCTGTGAACATCGCGGAATGGACCTTTGTGGAAACGCCGCCCGAGGCGCGCCGCGAATCGGTCAAGACGCCGGTCAAGGTGTCGGACCCGTTTGAAGGCGGCGCCGCGCGCATCGCCGCCGAGGCCGCCGCCCGCGCGGCGTCCGAGCAGGAAGCCAAGAAGGCGGAAGAGAAGGCCCCGGCGAAAACGGTGGCCAAGACGGCAACGAAGACGCCCGCTAAGAAGACCACAAAGACTGCGGCTAAGACGGCAACCAAGACTGCGACTAAGACGGCGACCAAATCGGCCACCAAGACCGCAGCGACAAAGGCGGCAGCGAAGGCGGCAACGCAGACCTCCGCAGACGCGGCCCCTACCGATCCCGGCGCAGCCCCCGCCAAAACGGCCAGCCGTGCCCGTCGCCCGCGCAAGTCGGATGAATCGGCTTCCTGATCGTTCAGGGCGTCATGTTTCCGCGCAGGCTTCGCCATGCAATACGTGTTGATCAGTTCCTGCCTGTTGGGCAACCCCGTGCGCTACGACGGGCGCGGGGTGCCTCACGATGACGCCGTCCTCGCGCGCTGGCGCGCCGAGGGCCGGGTCGTCTCGGTCTGTCCGGAAGTGGCGGGCGGGATGCCCATCCCGCGTCCGCCCGCTGAAATCGAACCCGGTAAAAGTGCCGCCGACGTGCTGAACAACGGCGCGCGCGTGGTCGCGGTAACGGGCGAAGACGTCACCGTGCCGTTTGTGCAAGGCGGCCAAGCGGCGCTGGCGCTTGCCGAACAGCGCGGCATTCGTATCGCGGTGCTAAAGGAAGGCAGCCCATCTTGCGGCAGCGGCTATGTCTACGACGGCCATTTCGCAGGCGCTCGCCAACCGGGCGTGGGCGTGACGGCCGAATTGCTTACGCGCGCGGGTGTGCGGGTCTTTAGCGAAAAGCAATGGGGCGAAGCCGACGCCAGTTTGTTGCGGCTGGAGGCCGAAGATGGGGCGTAAGACGGGTATCGTCATGCGTATCAGCGCCGTGCTGTGCCTGGCGCTGTCCGCCTTCTTCTACTACGCCTGGTACGCGTTCTACTTGAAGTGGGACTTCAACGAACTGGGCCGCTACTACGACCCCGTCGACCAGGTGGTCTACACGTCTTCGGGTTTTGTCTGGGTGCTGCCGGCAACCGTGTTGCTGGCGGCCGGCGCCGTCTTTATCTGGCGCGGCAGGCGACGTTAAGCACGCCGCCTTGCCGCCGCTTATTCACTGCGGATAACCGGGGTTGCGCGCTCAGTTGGCGCGGTAGCCCCGGCTGGTCATGCAGGAATCCAGCGAATGGTTGTACGAGTCCACCATCACCTGCGTGGTCCATTGCGAAATCGTGGCCGGGTCATAACCGCTTTGGTTCATGGCCCAGCGCTGGCATTCGTGGGTGGCGTTGGCCTGGGCTGAATTGACCTTGGGCGCCGACTCATATTGCACGGGCGCGTACTGCGGCTGCGGTTGCGAGTAGGCAACGGGCGGCGCGCTGTACACGGGGGGCGCTTCATAGACGGGTGCGGCATACACGGGCGCGGCATACAGCGGCGGACTGGTGTAAGCCACGCCCGGCGAGGCATAGACGCCCGTCTGCACATAACTGGGGCCAGAGTCAGCCGCCAGCAGTAGGCCAACCGCGGCCAAGGCAAACGCGCCGCCCACCCACCACCCGGCCGAGCTGCTGCCGCCACCGCCATGGTGGTGATAGTTACTACCGCCGTAATAACCGCCGTGGTAGCCGCCGCCGCCATAGCCGCCGCCGCCGCCCCAACCACCCCCGCGTCCGCCAGCCATCACGGGTGCGCTTGCAACGGCAAGCGCCAACGCCACGACAACCATCCGGCCTGTAAACCGTTTCATGATCTTGCTCCTGATTCGCCGCGCAAAGCCTTTCAGAAAAGGCCCGCGGCGATAGCACTACTTTACTGCTGCGCGTGCCAGTGCGTCCGCATCAAAAATGGTTGCAAACGCTACTGCTATTTCAAGTGACTTCAAACGGGGCCAGTGGGGCGCGGCATTGCCGCCCACACCCTTTGTCGCGAAATCGCGACGGCAGTTGTTTCAGGGTTTTGTCAGTTTGGAAAGCCGTACCTTCGCGCGCTGTGTCAGAGCGGTCACAGCGCGTTTCGCAACGCCTGGGAAGTAGTAGCGGAAAGCGGTGAACGGTAGTACTTTCTCGCGATGATTACGGCACTACCCCCATCTTTATCGCAAGACAAGCGTCTCACCAAAGGTGAACGCACCCGCTTACAGCTGTTGGAGGTTGCCGCGGCGGAGTTCGCCGAACGCGGATTCCAGCATACCCGGATCAGCGACATCGTCGCCCGGGCCGGCGTCACCCAGCCTGTCTTTTATCAATACTTCTCAAGCAAGCAAGCGGCCTATGACGAACTGGTCGGCATGTTCGCGCAACGCTTGCGGCTCGCCATCAGCCAGGCGCGTTTACCGGCCGGTCTTGACGGCGCCGAGCTGGCCGACCGCATCCGCCGTGGCGTGCTGGGCCTGCTTGCCATCTTGCAGGAAGATCCCAACCTGACCCGCATCGGCTTCTTTCAAGTGGCGGCAGCGGAGGCCTTGAAGGACGAACTGGTGGCGATGATCGCCGACAACATTCGCGCCGAACAGCAGGCGGGCCTGTTCCGGCCGCAGATTTCGGCGGACTGGTTTGCGCAGTCGTTGATGGGCATCATCGAACGCTTCACGCGCCAGATGCCGGATGCGGCGCAGCAGCAGGCATTGGCGGAGTTCATCACCGACTTACTGCTGGATGGCATACGCCACCCTCAACGACAAGCCTCCTAGCCGGAGGCTTTTTTTTCGGCGGTCGCGCCCGTGGGCTTACTCCACCCGTGCGCCCGACGCCGCGACCAGCTTGCCCGCCGCTTCCCAATCGGCTTTCAGCAGATCCTGAAATTGGGCCGGGGTTTTCGCTTCGGCTTCCACGCCCAGCGATGCCAGGCGCGCTTGCACCTTCGGGTCCGCCAGCACCTTGCTGACGGCTGCGTTGATCTTGTCGCGTTCGGCGGCGGGCAGGCCGGCGGGGGCCAGCAGGCCCAGCCAGGAGTCGAAGGCGTAGCCGGGCAGGCCGCTTTCGGCGACGGTGGGCAGGTCGGGGGCGAAGCGTGAACGCGCCTTGCCGGTGTAGGCAAGGAACGTGACGCGGGGATCGTTGCGGTACGCGGTCACCCCGATGGTGGCAGCCGTGACGGCCTGGACGCGGCCGGCCAGCAGTTCGGTTACGGCGTCGCCGGTGGACTTCATGGGGATGTGCTGCATCTGCGCGCCGGCGGCGGTCAGGAACGACGCCATGCCCAGGTGCGAGGCGCTGCCGTTGCCGGCCGACGCGTAATCGTAAGCGCCGGGTTTGGCGTTGACGGCCTGGATGAATTCGGCGGTGTTGTTGGCGTTCAGCGAGGCGGACGCAAGGATGATGTAGCCGGTGTTGCCGATGTAGGCGACACCCGTGAAGTCCTTGTAG
>Ga0256894_1000024_pt1 | contig 22445 bp, 30 predicted proteins | sample MC6MC0667MT_FD_190187 | JGI IMG/M metagenome (GOLD analysis project Ga0256894, IMG submission 190187) | Metatranscriptome of enriched soil aggregate microbial communities from Iowa State University, Ames, United States - MC6-MC0667-MT... | ecosystem: Environmental > Terrestrial > Soil >... | reverse complement strand
CGGCTATTAAACAGCTCCGTAAGTTCTTCGAGCGCGAGGTCTTTGATTCACCTGAGAAATAACTGAGACCTATATTACTACAGTGTGTAACCACACTTAAGTATTCTTTTAATTGGAGTAACGTATGCAAGGTTTTGATCGCAACACCGGTATTGTTGATTACTTGACCATCGAAAAGACTGGCGAGATCGTAGACAACGTAGTTGACCGTGTATACAAAGCCGTGGTTGGTACCATGGGCCCTAACGGCAAGTACGGTGCGATCACTCTGGGTACTCGCGTTAAGGTTACCAAAGACGGTGTTACCGTGGCGCGGTCTATCAAATTCAACGACCCACGTTATGAGGTGGTAAACCGTATCGTCACCGAGGCCCCGCTCAAGACTGACGAAGAGTGCGGTGACGGCACCACTACCACCATGCTGATGCTGGCAGAGTTCTACAAGCTGTATCGTGAATTCGACAGCTATCATGAGCAGGCATTCCTTGACCGTCTGGTGACTCTGTGGATCAACGAACTCCAGGAAGCCACCATTCACATCGACACGCTTGACCCGCGTCTGTACGACCTGGCCCTGACCTCGGCCAACCACGACACAGCGCTGGCGCACCTGATCACCGATCTGTACCGTGAAGACCCAACCAGTTTCCCGGTGATCGAACTGATCCAAGGTGTGGAAGCCGAAGACAAGGTGCTGCGTACCGACGGTCTGACCACCGGCGCTGTGTACAGCAACCACCAGTATGCTCCTGGCGGTCGTCAGCAGGGTGAGTACACCCACTACGTCCCGCTGGTACTGGACATGGCGTTCCGTGAACCAGACATGCAGAAGCTGGCTAACCTGTTGACTGAACTGACCAAACAGTTCGGTGGCGGAGCGGATGGTAAACCGGTACAAGTCATTCTGATTGCACGCGCGTTTGAGTCCACTCTGGACAACATCATGCTGCAGTTCAACAGTGGCATGCGCCAGAAAGCACAACAGTCCAACACTGAGCCGATGTTGCAGTTCGTGGCTTGCCGTGTAAACGGTGCTGGCGGTTCTATTGGTAGTTACATGCTGCAAGACTTGGCGATCATGCTGGGTTGCCCTATGGTGGCTACTGTAGAGCAAGCACTGACTGCTGAGCTCAGTGTGCGTACCGACAAGTTCGTTATCAGTCAGGCTCGTTCTCTGCTGACTCCTAGCGACGAATCCAAGGTACGTATCGCTGAACGTGTCAAAGAAGTCCAGGAAGTCCTGGGTACCTACGACGGCAAGAACCGCTACAATACCCGGGCTCGTTTTGACGAGCGTCGTATCCGTCAGATGACCGGTAAACTGGTCAGCATCTGGGTAGGTGGTGAAACCGAGTCGGATATCATCGAGCGTAAGGACCGCTTCGAAGACGTGGTGAAAGCTGTGCGTTCGGCACTGACCAACGGTATCGTTCCAGGGGTAGGTACTACTCTGATCGCTACCGCGGACAAACTGCCTCAACTCCTGACAGAAGAAGTCTCCGATCCAGAAGACGGCGGGTTCCCAAGCACCTGGAAAGAGATCCTCGGTGGTGTTATCGAGATCTCCCACAAGCAGAACGAGATCCTGATGGAAGGTGTTAACCGCGAGGACTTTGCTCCTGGCGTGGTGCTTAACCTGGCTAACGGTCGTATTGGCGATCCGGTCACCCTCGGTATCTACGACACGGCGTTTGCTTCTATCACTGCTCTGCGTGGTGGTGCTCGTGCAGCGAAGATGTTGGCTAACCTGCGTTCGATCATGGTGTCGAACAAACTCGATGCAGTAAGCCTGGGTAACTAACAACAGTAACTGGGGGTGTTAGACACCCCCTTCGAGGACCGGTAATGACTTTAGGTATGCGTAGGCTGTGGGAAGAGAAATTCTGGTTTAGTCTGTGGGTAATGATGGCCATTATCCTCCAGACCCCCTGGCTGTTGTTCTACGTAATAGTGTGGACTGCTATGACATTGTTCACTGGCTTACGCTCGGGATCCCGTGCGGCGGCTAGTACGTTAATATCCGTTGCTTTGCATTTTGTAGCCTATTAAAGATTTTATGTTCTCCGGCTTTCCGCTGGAGTGTAACTCTTTAGGTACCGAGATGGCTAAAGCGCATTTGGAACTGTTCTTTGAACGCTTCCTGGAATACAACCTGGAGCGCTACAAAGACGATCCTAAGTTTCTGGCACTGTTCACTGGTCTGACGTTCTCTGATGTGGCTATCAGCCAGATCATCGAGATCGTGGATGGTACTCGTCGTAGTTCGATGGTGGTGTCCGCCAAACGACGTTTCAAAGGACTCAACCAGATCTGGACCCCTGCTCCGGCAGCGACTGACCTGGATCTGTACACCCTGCAAAACGACACCCCCTTGGCTAGCTTGGAAGAAGCCCAGGAGCAAACCGAAGTAGGCTTGTATTCCTACATCGATGGTGAAGAAATCAAAGTGGTAGTGGTTATTGCAGAAGCCACGGCCGATGCAGACATTGCTACCACGGTAGAGTCGGTGTTCCGTAGTGCTATCCAGTACGAGATCGTCGACGTAGAAGTTCCGGCTGAGGGTACTACTATTGTACTCAACGGTGATACCTATGCAGGTGAACTGCAATGGGTAAAAGGACTGGCTGAAATCTTGGTCATTCCTGACACCGATTACGGCCAATTGAAGGGTAAAGCACCCGATCCATTGCCTTAACGGTTAGTCCCTACCCCAGGCTAATACCTGGGGTAGGGGTTATGTTTGCAAACAGTAAATTATAACATACCAAGCTAATTTATTAGCCATTTACGGTTTTAAGGATTTTTATACCATGGAAATGATGCATGATCGTCTGCAGCGACACTTGAGTTGTCTCAATAAAGAGATAAGCTCACTGTGGGACGTAGAACGCAAGCTTGCAATGGCTGACCTTCCGGAATTCATGTACGCACTGGATCACCTGGACGAGATCACCTGTACTACCTACTTTAAGTCAAACCGTATCCTGGAAACCCACGATACCTATCGCCTGCGTAGTCAAGTTAATCGTGCTTTCAATGACTACCGGTTACACAGTAAGGACACTACCTGGAAGATCAAAACGGTAGGACCTGGTACTTGGGATGCGATTGCGGAATTCCTGGAACGGGACTACGTGAATGTGCTGTTCCGTGTAATGCGGGCCACCACTAATAACAAGTTGGAAATTACGTTGGATGGACAGAAGTATATTGTCCGTCTGGAAATCAAAACACCTCATGCTCTTTATGGAGTCTTGGAGTACACCAACGTAGGGGAAAAGAAGGTACTTAAGTTACCGTTCTTCTTGACTAGACTCAGTAAAAGTCTGCCGTCGTCTGCCCCCCGCATGGCTAACCTTGCGTTCGGTTAATTCCTAGCGCAGTACAAGACTACATTACTAGGAGGATAGGTAAAACTAAATTTAAGGTACTTGGCCATGAGCAAGGTGCATAAAGTGCATAACCACGCCAACCGTGTTGTCAAATTGGGTAATCTCACCGAGAATTACTACCATACAGTTTTTGGACCTGAATTCACCCAGGAATTGGTGGACACTTTTGGTAAAGATTCGAAGTATTTGATACGTGAGTTTTTGTTTGGGGTGGACTGCATGATCGAACTGATCAATGATCCATCCATCCCATCGTTTAAGTTCTTGAACAACGAGGACGTAGACGAGCGTTTGGTAACGATGTGCCAGCTGCGCGCTAGAACAGATAACATCTCCGAGTACTACGGGTGTCAGGTCGGTCCCGTGCAATACGCACTGATCTCCGAGTTCTTCGAGTACGGTTACCTGCGGATTTTCCACTACCTTTGCAGTACCATACGCAAACGGTTGGTAATCCCGGTAGATGGTAAGACGTACAGTCTTTTCATCAACGAGGACTGGGCATCCAGTACCTCCACTGCTGTAATGTATTTCCGTGACGAGTCTGTAGCTGAGCGTCGCATTAGCATCCCGTTTAAGCGTAAACGGTTGTTGTCGTGAGTAACCTACCTTACCCAATGGGTAAGGTAGGTAATAACTATTAATTCGGTAATGGAGTAAATGATGGCAAAGGCTAACGAAAATAAAGCACCGTCGGTAAAAATCGCCGCGCCGTGCACGGTAGAATTCCAAGATCCGGCTGACCAGGCCAAGGTATCTGTCGGTGATATACTGTGTATCGGCGGTGTCTATTACAAACACCACAGTGACGGTTTGTGGTGGATCTGTCGCGACGCAATCGCGCAGGTGGATTGGGAAGCAAGCCAAGTCAAGGCCTTGGTTCACGATACTGCTCCGGCACATCCCAACACTTCAGTATTCAAGTTACCTTCTGATGCGGCAGTTGGTCAGATGGTTACTTTCCTCAAAGTGGGTGAGCAGTATGCTTACACTGTAGCCTTCGTGCTTACCAGCAAGGGTTGGGAAGAGTACGGGCGGAACGAGTTCCACACGATCAGTCTCTCTCCCATCTTTGCATCGGGGCATCCGAAAGCTATCGGTGAACAAGTATCCATCCATTGTGATAAATTCACTTACCTGGGTTCGGACGAGTGGCAGTCGATTGGTTGGTCAAGTGCTGCATTGGGACTGCCTAATCTGGAGAATCACGTTCCGATGCCTCCGGTTAAAGCTAACAAGCCGGAAGAAGGCCAGGTTACCTACAGCGCCGATGCGCCGGATAACACCATGGAGTTTCGTATGGGTGGTGCTACTATCGCCCAGATCGAGAAAGTCCAACAAGCTTTCCCGAACATGGAACACCGTGGTGATGGGTACTTCGTACTGGACCTCCCGGCGGTTGGTAAACCAGATATGGGTACCGCAGAGAAACGTGCGTGGGCTTCCATTATCTACCGGGGGGTATACGAAATCATGCAAACGTCTGCTCCAGGGCACAAGCCTGCTCAAGTAGAACCGGTAACCGAAGAACGCCAACGTCGTAGTTTTACCAGCTTCTTGACTCAACGACTCTCGTACCCTGGAGAACCTGGTAGTCACGAGAACGATCGCCAGTTGGCGGTCTATGGTGCGTTGAACAAACACCAGGAAACCGGTGTGAACACTGTTATTCGTTCTTTGCGTGAAACCATCGAACAACGTGATCTCACGGCGAGCGAGGCGCTGCGTGATCCTGCGATCATGGCGTTGGCAAAACTGGAAAAGGTCCAGCGTGATAACGCCAAGCGTAAAGTCCGTAACTGGTCTTTGTTGCTGGCCGTCATCGCACTGCTGGTAGCGGTTGGTGTCGTAGGCTACAACTACGTCGTGACGCACACGGTAGTCAGCAACTACACTGCGGTGACCAACTGCAAGGCACCTTTCGGTGACGTTGAGCTGGAAGGCAAGCGGTTCCGTACCTACAAGTACAAATCGCTGTTAGGGTACCGTTTCGGTAGTGACAACGACATCACCACCGAGCGTACTGAAGTCAAACTCCCAGGTAGCGATCTGACTATCCTGGGTCGTGATGACGAGAAGGCCAAGCCATGGCGTCTTACCTACGTAAAAGGTGACTATGGTACCGCCATTCTCAAGCCATCCGATCAGTACTGGTTCGTAGGTAACAACGACCGTACCACGCTGGTAAACTACAACGAATTCTGTCACTAATTGTAAACGAGGAAATATCATGATTGTCAATCTGACCGTACACGCAACACGTTTCAATATTACCAACGTCGACCTGGTGGAATACAACGGTAACCCATTGACCGTGCCGCGTGGGTTCCTTCGTTCTGGCGGTGTAAACAACCTGGCCACCCTGATCAGTTCTCAGACGAAGGCTCACCCAGGCATCCGCGCGATGACACCTATGGGTGGCAGTAACCTGTTCCAGACTGCCGACAACCCCGTAATGTGGCTCACTAACGACGGGAGCTTCGTACTCAGCAAGGACCACCCACGTGCAGCGGTACGGACTCTGGCTGAACACCTGGACTCGCTCAAAGAAAGTTACCCGGCTGGTTTCGAGCTCAAGGTTAAATCCGCTGACCAGGTAGGTAGCAACTACCTCGCCCTCGACGAGAACGAAGTAGTGACCTTCGAAGAACTTCGCGGCGAACCAGTAAAGTTCAAGCGCGACGAAGCCGGCAAGTGGGTTGGGTTCAATCGTGTTACCGCTGAGTGGGAAGAAGTAGTGTTACACATCGGCGTCGATGGCCAGTTCCGTATCGAGACTGCTGATCTGATCCACGTAACAGTTACGGACCACAACGGCGAAGAAGTTGTCCTGCACATGGACAGCGAAGGCTGGATCCACGAAGTGGAAGGTTTCGACCGCGACAACGAAGAACGTGTTCAACTCTCTTCGTTCGAACTGTCGGACGACAATCCGATCTTCCAGTACCTGGCCCCGCATAACTGGGAGCGTAAGGCACCGGTAGCGGCTCCAAAAGAGTTCAACGTAGTCGGCGCTGGTTCGTTGGCGCCTAATAGTGGCTTGGGCTACTAATTGCGCAACGGGGGAGGTAATACTCCCCTTTCAAAACTAATAAAGGAAAGGATCCTAATGATTAACGTAGTAAACCCAAAGATCGCTAACGGTCGCACCATGTTCATTAACAAGGATAGCGGCACCCCAGTGATCTCGCGTAAGGGTGGTGTTGTTTCTGTACGTCCTGGTTTGGGTAGCATCACCTTCTACGTAGCTCAGCGTATCAAAGACGTGGGTATGCTGATCATGATGTCCGATGGTAAAGCCAGCCGCTTCTACTTGTTCACTGGTATGTATCGCGGGACTGTAACGTCCGAGCACCATTGCGTCAGTGTTAGCGATGCTCGTGATGTGCTGATGGACGTCCTGGAAGAACCACGCACGCAAGGTATTGGTGATTTCAAACGCCGTATCTGGAACTGGCTGGTTAGCGAAGTAAACAATTAACTAATATCGTACTGCTGCACTCTAATTTGGAGTTTTCACATGTTGATCAAAGCCTTTGAACTCAAGAACGAATTCCCTTTCGATATGGAAGAGGGAACTGTGTACCTGGACCGCGATCGTCTTATTCCGACTACCATGCACCGTACGGCTGCTATTAAAGCCGGGTGTCATGTAGTCAAACCTGGTATCGGTGATGACATCCGTCTGTTCGGTGTCACCCACGGGCGTCAAATGCAAATGGTAGTATTTAGTTCGGCAACGGCCACACGATACTACTGGTTTACGCGTAAACGTCGTTACAGCTACAAGGTACCGGCTGGCAGCAGTGATCTGGGCGAAGCCTGGAACCACCTGTTCAAGTCGTTTATGCTGGATGGGCGGGCTAGTACGTTGCTGATGTATGACGTACTGAAACAGTTCGTGCTGGAGTACCTGCGGACGCTTAAAGACGTTGAGTTTGAATACGACCTGAGTGGTAAGTGGTGCAACGACCTGGTGCACATTAAAGTGCGTAAAGAGGCGTGGTTTACCAAACAGGTGTACGTAGTGGTAGATGGTAAGACTCGTCTGTGTGGTTTTGATAAACACCCATTGCTGGAAATGGGTTTGTAACTAACGTCGGGGTAGGGTGACCTACCCCATTTCACTCTAGGGTAATTGTTATGTCCGATAAGAAGATTCCACCGATGCCTGTTTTCAGACCACATCCTAACGCGATTGATCTGATGGCGTATTACAAGGAAGTGATGGCAGGCCGTGTTAAGGGGAATATTGCTTTGACTATCGACTCCATCCTCGGGTCCAAGTCCCCTAACCGCGGTTACATGTACGGCTTTGACTCCGCTGGTAAACCCATGTACCGAGATAATGACACCCAATCCCCTGTTACCGAAGAAGGTATCATGGGTGAGCACATGATGCGCACAGCCGGTATTGAATTCGTTGCTGGTAAACCCATAGCGGAGGGTAAGCACATGTATGAAGATAATGACATTAATCTGTACTACCCGGAAGCAACACGTGCTTGGGAAGAACGTAAAGCAGAAGCCAATGCCTACATGTTCGATCTCCAGCGTAAAGGTGTCTTTGTGGTAATAGATGAGGATGGTAACCCCGTGTGCTATCCTGCTGGTAGTTGCGGGCGTTGCATTAGCTGTATTGTTAAACGCGACTTGATATTGAGTGGTGTTCTTGGCTCGACCCAGGTTGAGCGTCGGGCGCCTACTATTCCAATTGCATTGGGTAAACAAATGAGGGGTTTGGGTATGTCTGGTGGTCTGCGTCGTGGTGAGTATTTCAATCATGCTGCGTTTACTACACGCACGCCGTATGACCGGCCACGTAGTAACGTTCTGGCTGATGCGCTGACTAACCTCAAGAACCACAGTCGCATTGGGTTGATCTCCCTGGAGACACCTAGCTTCTTTGACCAGATCCGTGGCATGCGTTATCAACCGTCGTTCTCAGTGTATGACACTGAAGTAGACGTGGATGGTAACGTACACCATTTCGTTAAGGAGTTCAAGCATCCTGGTTGGGTAACTACTGGCCGCGCTATTGCTAAGCACAGCAGGGACGAGCCTTTATTGACCATCATTGGTGGTGACGGTTACGTAGGTGGCAAACCTGTTGTGGGTATCCACAACATCCGTTACAGCCATGAACTTAATAGGTATCTCGTCGGTAGTTACGGGGCGCGTGGAGAGATCTCCGATTACTACTACACCCCAATGTATCTGAAGCCACTACCAAGCCAGGCGCTTGAACCGTGGGCTGAAGAAGCCATCGACAGTATGCTTTACCAGCGCATGTATGGCACCTTGCCTAAGGTCTGGAATGCTACCCGTAGGGAATGGGGTGTGTTACGCCCTAATGGTGTGCTACAAGGCACTATGGTACATTACGAGAAAATGCGGGCTCGTAAACGTTTGCAAGAAGCTAACCAAATGGATACTGGGAGAAAGAAACGTGGCCGGTAAATGGATTTACGACAACTGGAACGAATACGTGGGGAAAATCCTGGTTGATGATAACCCCTATGTAGACGTCTGGATGCATCCGCCCAAGATTACATTGATGGAGGACATCCCTGCCAAATACCGTGAACTGGGTTTGTGGGGTGGTTGGCGACACGCTAGCTTTGTTGTTAATCCGGGCCCTAACGCTAATAGTTACATCAGTCGTGTGCCGTTGCCTAAGTTTACCCCGCTGCTCAGCAATGATTTCATTGAAGCGCTACTGGCAGATCCTGTCATTGAGCAAATGCGTTTTGATGCACTTGCTGGCCTTATGGTAGATGAGGTCAACCGACTTTATAACTCCAAGAAAGAAATGCGTCGTTTGGAGAAAGAAGCCGAGAAGGATCCAAAGTGGCCTGTCCCCCATAACGACGAACGGGAAACCTGGGTAGAGCAATTGATGTACCAGATGGGGATGAGTCGTAGCACTTACGATCCTTACCACGAGGTAGCGTTCCCTTATGCGAATGTGGGAACTGTCGGGCACGTGGACATTAGTCGACCAGGGTTTATCCAGTTCACCGGTCGTCTTAACTACAAAGACATGGCGGTGCATGACGCACTAACTAGTTTTAAACAGATGCTTGATCACGCGACTGTTGAACAGTATGTGCATAGCGCTCGTGGACCCCAGAATATCGAGGAATACCAGGAGTGGGCGCGTGATTGGTTAGAAGCAAACGATCCAGCAAAACAACGCCCGACTATCGGTGGGTTGTTCCTTGGTAAATCTAAATAGGTAATCGTTATGAGTAATAATGATTCCGTAGTACTACGGACCATGCGTCACATGGCTTGGGAACGAGCTAAGGGTGAGCTGCGTTCTATGCTCACCACTTTCCAGAGCGATGGTAACCCTGGTTTGTCCGAAGAGTTTACTCATCTGGACGAGGCGGTAGAGGGATTTATCAAGCACGTTGAAGACGAGGGTTTGCATGAATAAACCTCCGACCTACAAAACAACCAAGGCCAAACCTGGTATCCAGGATCTGTTCCACATCTCCTTCAAGAATCACACGTACCAGGGGATGTGGCATCCAGATAACCCGGCTGGCTTTGAGGAGTCGCAAGAGTCGGCTCCAGGGGTGGTAGGGGATCAGTCGTTCCCTTACCCTGAACCTAACCTCCCACGCATCTCGGTAGGCCCTACGATCGACCAGTGCTTCCGTGGGGTGTTCCCTAATGTCTCCAAGTTGTTCGAGGAGAAAAACTATCCGTACATGGAGTACTCTGTATTCCAGCCTAAGTTTAAAGGCACTGAGCGCATGATACTCCCTAGTGAGTTGACGTCGCAACGGATAGTGTGGGATGCATGTGTAACAGAAGAACACTGTATCCTCGACTCAGTCTGGATGCAGTTTACTGGACGAGTGAGGATCTTCAATACCAATGCTTCTCCAACTATGTTTGTCCATCCATTCGGTGATCCAAAGAACCCGCTGGAAAGTGTCGGACCTGCTGTCATCCGGTACGAGTGGATCGCCCGCAAGTAACAACAGTAGTGCCTTTGAATCCATTATCCAACATCCACGAGATATGACCGTACCAGAATTCGTGGATCATCTCTCAGAACTTAGTAAAAGGAATAAAGATATGCCAATACGTGACGGTATCAACGACGAACGTGGTGCACACAGCGAAGAACGCCGTGACCCAGAACAACGTGATCCGCTGGCCAAGCCACTCGGCGCTACCCGCAAGGTACAAAACCCACAGTGGTGTGAGCCCGAGACTGCATACATCATCGGTCTCGGTGAGCAGGTCGAACATAACACCGACCTGCGTGACTTCACTAACGCTGAGATCGCTGCAGAACTCGCCAAGATTGCTTCCTACGGCGTAGGCGAAAGCTCGCGGGCAGCTGCTATGTTGCGTGTTGCGGCAATGCGTCTGACCAAGGCCAACGTGGAAGTCTCTAACTGGAAGGAATTCGTTCCAGCCGACAAACTCAACAAGTCGGAACTGATCGACTTCCAGGTACTCCACACTGGCGCAATCGTGACCTACTACGTGGAAGACCGTGAGGCTCGGCAGATCAATGTCTACACTGCTGATCAATCCGGTCGTTTGCTGGAACAACGTGTGATGTCACCAAGTTCTTCGGAAGAGTACGTCCACAACATGCAAGCGTACGCTCACATCCACCGTGGTCGTCGTTAACTTGTAGATAAAGTTGGATCTACATTACTAAGGTGTAACGCTAGTTAATTTTATCGTTACTGGGTTTTAATAAGTATGAGGAAGTCCACCAAAACACTTCCTCACTCTTACTTCCATAACAAACCGTATTCGGTTAACCAAGAAGGTAATTGTCATGACTCAAGCATCGATCGTCGCCCGTGCAGTTTCGAAGAAGTCCCTGGTAGTTAAAGTTGACACCACCGCCAACGAAGCCCGTCTGGCTGAACTCGGTTTCGACCGCGAGTTCCAACGCGCCAAGCAAGAGCGCCTGGTCACCTTGGACATCCGCAACTACAAAGCGACGTCCAAAGACGAAGCTGGCTACGGCAACTGGACCGATCTCCGCATCGAAGGCGAGATCGTTTCTTTCGGTGCGCTCGAATCCAAGGACAAGGAGTTCGCTCTGATTTTCCTGGCCACTCGTCGCTCCATTCACTTCACCGTGGTCAACGGCAAGAAAGTCTGGTCCTTCGTTATCGACGGCACCGGTACCGACGCCTGTGACGTGATCCGCACCATGTTCAACAACGCTCTGGTGCGCGGCCCGCGCGTCTACGACAAGAACGCTACCATCGTTGCCGACTTCTGGCAGCACGTCCTGACCGCTGTATACCCGGAACCGACCATCATCGAGATCGGCCTGTACAACAAGGACCAGCAGTACGTTTCTTCCCGCGTGTACTTCGACCCGACCCGTCCGCACGACCTGACCCTGTCGGCTGGTGGCCTGTGCTACCACTACGATCTGAACGTGTTCCCACGCGAGTCGATCAACAAGGGCCTGGGTGCCTGGTCGGCTGAACAACGCAAGCGTCAGACCTCCAGCGGTGTGGTATCCATCGGTAGCCTGTTGGTAAAGAAGGGCAACAAGGACAAGGAAAAACGTCCAGCGCGCGTTGACATCGCTTCGCTGGGTCTGAAACCCCTGTCCGAGCAACTGGTGATCCACGAACGTACCCCAGCCGAGAAAGCTGGTGACGCTAAACGTGCCGCCGCACAAGCTGCCAAGGCTGCACCGAAAGCTGCTGCTGCGCCGGCTGCACAGAAGGCCAAGAAAAAGGCCTAAGCTGTAATACTCGGTAAGTACCCTACCAGCCAGTGCTGGTAGGGTACTAATCTTTTACTCTATTTTGGAATTTGATTATGTCTCAAGATCGTATTGTTGTAGATTTGAAATGGCTGGCTCAAGGTGAGGAAGATCCGCATCCTCGTTATGTAGAAATTGGTCGTGACGACCTGGCTGGCGCTCATCTGCTGAGCGACGACGAACTGGCCTACAGTCTGTCCATGATGTCGACTATCAGCGACGAGCAAGACGCCGCACGGATGGTAGACTCGCATCGCAACGGCGGTGACTACATCCACAAGAGTTTGCTGGGTGAAATAGCCAAGGATCGTCTCCGTTGGCTGTCGCGCCGCATCGCGGTACTGGAAGGTCGTTACCCTGGGTCGGATAAACCCAAGGGTGCTACCATGGAACAACTCCAGGCTCTCTGCAAAGAGAAAGCCCTGCACCTGGATCTGTCCTACAGTCACCAACATGCTGGCTGGATATCCCAGTGGGTAGATGGTGTGTACACGTTGCCTGCTCTGGTGGATGCTGTTATCGAAGCCATCCAGGCTGCGCATCCGGATACCATCATCCGTGCAGACGAACCGTTGTATGTCCCACGCGAACCAATCGACTCGCCGGAGATGCTCCAGGAGTACATCGCTGAGGCTCGTTTACAGCAACAAATTCCATTGCTGGTAGGTTGGCTTGGCATCACCGAGAAAACCACCCACAAAAAGCTCGTAGAGGCTCTGGCACTGCATAACGTCAAGGTCGATGCAATGAAGGTCGGTCTGGTAGTCGGTTTCTCCACCAAGGGCCAATTCGGCAAGCGCTGGCAGGTATATGTGTCACTGATGCGGGATCTGCTTAAACAGGGCATCTACATCCCGTTCTACGACGACGCCTACGTGGTGGATCCAAAAGGCTTGGTGCACATCAAGTCATCCAAGTACCACGGCGCTGGTCGACAGTACAAGGTCCGTATCCGCATCGAGCCTGGCCAGAAGGGTCCACAGAACATCGTGCTACCAGCTGCGGTGGTGGATGCCACACACCGGATCCAGGACCAGTTCTTCCATGAGCCGACCCCGGTACCTGCCGAAAACCTGGATCTCAAAAAGGAAGCCATCGAAGCCATGGCTGAAGACATCTACGACAGCTGGTCCAGCAAGGATGGCTGGACTCCTTGGGTAGCTGGCGGTAACTCCGATATGCAGGTTGAAGCACGTCGCGAGGCCGCCAAACTGATCGGTGGTTAAATGCCAATCCCACGTATCAAGATAACCAAGAACGAGGAGGTCCTGGCACTTACGCTGGGTATCCTCAGACTTGGGCCGTTGTATCTGAAATACGACTACCTGGATGCCCAAGTGTGTTTTGACTGGGCTGAAGACCGGAAGTCGGTGACGTTGTCTTACTACCATAGTGGCGTGCTCTGCTACAAGGTGGAAGGACGTCCTTATAAGGAAGACGATCTTATCCAGATGCGCTTAACGTTGTTGGAGATCCCGGAGTTAACCGAAGATCAAAAATTACTATTGAGCCGCAAAACGATAATCACCGACTTCTATAACCTGCTGGGTGTCATTTGCCGTAAGGTCTACATGAATAACGGCGATCTGTCTGACACTCCTACCAGCGTAGTACGTACGTTCTAAAGGTAACCTACTGCACCCATTGGGTGCAGTAGGTACTTAACCTATTTTGTTTTTAAGTAATTTACCACAGTGTGTTATATAACTTACTTGCGTTTTAAATTTTGGGGGATCTCAGGCCTATATTACTTGGGTGTATAGACAGTAAGTCATTTGGCTTACTAACTACATTAGGAGTAACACCATGGAACTGCGCAATATTTCCAAGAAAGACTTCAAAGCCATTTTCGGTAAAGAAGGTTACGATCTGGTGAAAGGGTATGATGTTAATGTACTCGTCGTTGAAGCTGGGTTTATGCCGGAGCTGGATGCAACTGGTTATGCCGGTGGCGTTACTGGTTATGATTTCAAAGATGGTAAGGGTCTAGTACTGACTCTGATCATCAACCCTAGTGCGATTTACGCTACCATGAATGACTTGGAGCGTGCTTCGGACATGCGTTTCACTATTCTCCGTAGTTACTTGGTACACGAGCTGACTCACGTCAAGCAGTACCTTGACGGGCGACTGTCTGCTATTGGCGACCAGGTCTATTGGGAAGGTGAACCTGTTGCACCACAAACCACCATAAGCGAAGCTTACGCGACTACCCCTTGGGAGATCGAAGCTTACGGTGCTCAGGCTGCTTACGTTAACGGTAGTACACAGGAAGAGGGTGTTGCTTTCTTCCTGGAAACTATCAAAGAGCGTTTCAAACAAGCAGCTTAATGTATTAATTCTCATTGGGTAAAAGGAATAAGGCAATGGCCAACGCAACTGGTTTCCGCGCTACTAAGACTTTCAACTGCCTGGCAGAGTCCGACTACTGCGAGCACTGCTCCGCTGAGGACCTGTCCAAGGCTGTAGGGTATTTTTACGAGAACGACAGTCACGGTCCCGTAGGTCGTTATATCGTGTGTGCTGAGTGTCGTCAGGAGGGTGAAGAGGCTGAGGGTAATCAGCCTACCTGCTGTCACGACTGCAAGCTTACGGTGTTGGTTAAAGACACTATTGCTTGGAAGTGGTATGACTTTTACGCTGCGCAAGGTGATGAACCAGTAATCATCTGCAAAGCGTGTGAAGTCTTGCCTACGCACATCAAACGTGTGGAAAGGGATAACGCCGATTACGCTGCCGAGTTCGGCCATCAGGAGGATGAAGCCTATTACGGTGATCCTGCTGATGAGCACGACGAAGACGATATCGACCCATCCATGTTTGACGAAGAAGAATAAGGACCTACGACAATGACTATCGAAATCCAAACCCCAAGCCGTCGTGTTAAAGCTGTGATGATGCGTGCCCAATCTAAAGATCCAGTCATGGTGCGCACTTACAGCTACATGGACACCGCAATGCCGCGTATGTTGCAGCTGGCTATGACCTACTGCAACGAAGGTGATTTCATCGAATTCAGCAGTATTGAATTCGGGTGGCAGTTGGGCATCATGCGTATGCGCAAGGGTGGACAGATCTCTGTAGAGATCAGCGACATGGTTCGCAATAGCCCATCACTGCTCAAGCTGATGTCGGAAGACCCGCAGTTCTATTCCCGTTACGTGTAAGGAAAATAACATGAGTAAGTCTCAAGAGCAGTACGAAGCAGAATACACCGACCTCGAAGCTAAAGAGCGGTCGCTGGAAATCCGTTTGGCTGATGAGGAAGAAGAACGTCACTCACTCTATCGTGCCAAGAAGGACACTGCCGATATCTGGAAACAGATCCGTCAGACCGAGTCGGAACTCCGCGCGGTACGCCGCGACATGGTAGTGGTCTCTGACGAAGCTGGTTGGGGTGGAGAAGAAGACGATGACGAGCTGTTCTATACAGAGCAGAGCGAGGGTAAGTGCAGTGACTCCAACTGAACAATTCGTTAACTTCCTGATCAAAAGCAAACCATCGGTCGATGCAGCGGATAACGTAATCGCTGACTCAGTCGGTATGATGGAAGCAGTCTTAGCGGGACTCCGGATCGAACGTCCAGAGACCACTGCTGAGGAAGTGGTGGGTTACCTACGTCGTGTTGACTTCCGCACAGCTATGGCGATGATTGCTGCTACGCATGCTGCTGAACTGCTAAAAGAGATAGTGAAGGAATACGTTGAGCTGAAAACCAAAGCTACCCGTAAACCTAAGTTCTATCAGCGCTGGTGGTGGGCTGTAAAACGTAAATTGCATTAATAGGTCTAGTACCCTACTCCCAATGGGAGTAGGGTACTATTCCGTCTTTCTTTTTTGTTTCAACCCGGGGGTGGGTTTTGCAACGCGGCTACTTGATCCGTCAGGTCCTGGATTTGCTGCAACGCAGCACCCAAGTCTGTCTGCAAAGTAGCGATGGTGCTTTGAGCCTCTTGCAACTGGGCTGTAAGTGCCTTGATGTCACCCCCAACCACCTCGGCCAACGCCAGTGCATTTGCGCTGGCGCTCACTTACTTACTCCGCAGCTTTAGCGGCGTTGTAGGCGGCAACCAAGTCAGCGTCGGCGTCGCCGATGGCTTGGTCGATCGCATTGACCTGACCGGACAGGGCGGTCAATTCGACGTTGCTTGCAGCCCCGATGTTGCCAAGAGCGAAATCACGTTGCTCGGGGGTCAGGACCTGAGGCTGGTCGAAGCGCACGGCATTGCCGATCAGGGCAGTCAGAGCCGCAACGGCGTCATCTTGGCCAACCAGGAGGTCTTGCAGTTCCTTGAAGGTGTCGTATGCACCACCGGCACCGTCCAGGAGTTCGTTCTTGACAGCGGTCTTGGCAGCTTCGATGCTGTCGAACACCTTGTCAGCCGACCAGACGACGTCTACGTCACCGTTACCGGCAGCGTCGTCGATCTGAGCGCCACCAGCCTGGACCAGGCCGTGGATTTCAGCCAGGGCGGCAGCCAGGCTGGTCTTGTTGGTGGTTGGGAGGGAAGCCAGGTCACCTTGGGCGGCGGTCAGGGCTTTGACGTCGGCACCGAGTGCCTGGGCGAGCAGAATCAGATTTGCAGAAATGGACATGGTATTTACCCTTGTTTAGCTGTTTGATAGGCAGTTAGTAAATCAAGGTCATTGAGTTCGTCGATGCCTTCTCCAGGTTTACCCTGGAGTGACTCCGATACGACCCATTCCGACAGATTCCATACAGCAATGGTAGGACCTACAAAGTAAGCACTACCATCCGGAAGAGCGGCGGTATCAATACCAGCTAAGGCTTCTTGGTCAGGCAATGTCCCAATAAAATGGATGCCCTTACCGCCTGATCCTAACTGTAGACGTTCCAACCATTCCTTCAGATACGCGGTGCGATCCGCAAGTACCTGAATGGGCTTGTTGGCCTTTGCACTGGACATGGGGAGACGTAGCACGACATGAGGTACATCCTCAAATCGCGGTTCGTCTTTTAACAATCGCATCATACATTACCCTCCTTTGTTGCCTTGTTTAAATCATAATAATACCAATTCAAGCACTGGGCGCCAGTTGCCACCAGTCGTACGAGGAGACCCACTTGAAGGGGACGCTGGCTGAACGCCAGAAAGGTATGCGGGTCCCGTGGCATTGAACTCTGCAAACGGGTGGAACCCTGTGGTGAATGGGGTAGCGTTGACTTCGGCCAGATCCAATGCAGGGGCGGGGTTATAAGTGCCGAATGCAGACCCCATGGTCATATACCACTCACTGTCAAACACCTGTCTAGTGACGTAAGAATAATCTGGGGTATTCTGACAACGAGGCAACCGCACTACAAAACTGTGCTCACCTTTGGTGATAAGACGTCTTTGGTTAACGGGTGTGAGTCCATGTCCTGTAGCCGGTCCTGGACCGTCCACGCCATATACCACACCTGCGGTGTACAAAGTGTTCCAACTCAAACTAGAAACAATGTAGCGTTCCGGGTAATACAGAATTTTACCATTGAACACAAACTTGTGCCATTGATGAGCAATGTTGTACAAGTTACCTGAGCCTACCCAAGTATGCAGTTCGGCGTTGGTGAAGAAATCAGCACTGCTGATTGCGCCGAAATATCCACGGTACCAATCACCAGCCATCAGTTCCTGAGGACCGGGGCCGGTATAGGGCATATTGATTGCCATGGTCGGGTAACCGTAAACGATTTCCGTACCTATTTTTACAGCAACCCAGTACCAGTAGTACTTGTTGAGTGCTGCTGTGTCGTCCGTCCACGTGGTAGCACCGTCGATGATAGTAGCTACTTTGTTGGTGGGGATTTCGTTGGCAGTGGGTTTAACTTCCGACCGATAGATCTGGACCTCGTCAAACGATATGTTTGGGTTGGTCCACTTTAAAGTGTTGCTCATGTTTTAAATCTCCACTGTCAACTGTGGTACCATTTCCAAGATAGGGGTCCAAGACAAGGAAGTGGCCCAAGTGGTAATGCCACCAATAGCCTCCAATTCCACGCCAGTTGTTGCAGCGGTGCTTGGGGTACCTTGTAGTGTGCCTGTGGTGCCGAACATGGTGCAAGTGGCTGTTTGACGACCAGCGTTTTGCTGGCTAGCCACTACATAATACTCGGTGTTGGGCGCTCGTTGGGATGAAGGCACAAAACCACGTACGCCTGGATAGATGAGGTCTGAAACCTCACTGTACCGACGAACCGCTGGGGTTTGCCCTGATGATGAGATAGCGCGGCTGGGGTTGTTACGATCATCAGAAGCGGTCGGGAGTCGGACAATGAATTTATCATAGCCGCGTTCGATGGTACGTAGCTGGTTAACGTTACCACCGGTACCCAAACCAGGGTTCCAAGGACCGTTGTTGTCCATGCCGTGCACCAAACCAGCCTGGTAAAGGTGTATCACAGTAACAGCATTGGCGAGTGGTTGGGCTGGCACGAAACAGATCTTACCGCGTCGTATCCATTTATGCCAGGTTGGGACAGGGTTGGAAGGAGGCGAGTTTAAGGTAGCCTGTGCCAGTACGGCTACTTCGGAAGCACTGAAAAAATCAGTAGACTCCACGATACCAAAGTAACCGTAATCACTGTTACCCCAGATTAACTCGCGCGGACCAGGGCCATTGTTGAAATCAGCAAAGATCTTCCGGGGCAAGGAATAACTACGCACGTTACCATCGGTGGTCTCAATGGTGTAGTAATACGTCTTTCGACGAACTGCTGTAGTATCAGTCCATCCAGTCGCTGTCCCAGCCAACGTCGCTATGGGATCACCCAACTGCTCATTGGGGACTTGGGTTTCGTTACGATAGATCTTGATGGTTACCGGAGTAGTGTTCCGGTTAACCCACTTAAGTTTAATGTCCATGAGGATTCCTTAACTGTACGTAACCGAGACTGAATGAACAGGCTCCGGTCCAACACTAACAGCACTTGGGTTACGAATAACCTGTAGTCCAACGTTCTGGATTACCTCAGTTATTACCACAGGTTCCAGTATGAGCGCATTACGCGATTCGACGTCAGCCACCGGTTGAATGATCACTTCGGTGGAAGGCACCAATTCCAATACAGGAAGCCATGCATAGGAGTTATTGACTTTGGCATACGGACCAACACCCACTCCAACTACCGCCCCCAAGAAGTTGAGGTTATTACCACCCAAAGTTTGCTTGGCTACGCCGTTGACTCCGTTGAATAGAGAGTCGGCGGCGAGCACCGCCCATCTAGGGCCAGGGTAATTTATCGGAGCTCCAGATTTTAGGGAGTTCACCATGCACCCCAATTCAGACAAATTAACGTCAATTTGAGGTTGGGTGGTGGGGTTCCCCCAGTTGAAGCTTACCGATAAGGCGGTAGGATCTGATTTATCTGATGCAAACACACGGACCCTGAAAGTACTGCCTTTAGCACTCACCAACCGCTGTTGATTAACGGGGCCATTAACTGATTGGAACGCGCCGTTGTTATCAACACCATGGATTAAGCCGTTGTCATACAGCATGTTCCACCCGATACTGCTGGCAATATATTTCCGGGGGAAGAAGATGACTTTCTTGTTGTAAATGGCTTTAACCCATTCGTTATTAATCGAGTTCTGCGTAGTACCTAAAAAGAACTTCAATTGTCGACGGAGCTCACTGTAATCCATGAACTCGTCAACAGTAAGGGTACCGAAGTACCCCAGTTCCTCGTTACCATAAACGAGGGTCTTCTCTCCGGGACCGGAGTCGGGGAAGTAGGTTTTACCTTTTGCCCCGCCTCCTGCTAATAGTTCAATCACGTTTGTTAACTCCTTTTGATATCGTAGGAGAAAAACTTACTAAGGATACCAGCAGCAGCCTGTCCTCCGTGCACCCAAATCTTGTCATCGTACACAACAGCACATGTCGCGCTAATACCAGATTCTAAATCCTTGAGGCGTTCCCAACCCATTGTGCCTAAGTCAAAAACATAAACTTCTTTGGACCGACCATTTACTGCATCAGTTCCACCGCCAACAATTATTCGATTACCTAGACTACCGCTGAACGTTTGTGCGCGACTCTGTCCACTTGGATGCATAGGTCCTTGTGACCAGACTTTGGTAATGAAGTCGTAAGTCCACATATACGGGGTCCCGGCCAATGTTCCGTTACCCCCATAAACCCAGAATTTATTACCAACAACACCGCCAGCTGCATACATCGAGGGGAAAGGTATATTTGGTAATATTGTCCATTTATCTGTGGCAGGATCCCATTCAACGAAAGTTTGTCTAGTCCTCGTGACACCGTTTACGGTTGTTCCATCTCCGCCAATCTGATAAAACTTACCATTGTACCAACCAGAAATATATCCGTAGCAAACCCATTCAGGGGCTGTTCCTAAAGAGCGCCAAGCGTTTCCTGTTAACGCATATGCTTCTTTACGGTTACTCAACCCAACTGGTCGAATGTCACCATTAACCGCAATCAAAGCAGAATAACGCAACCCAGTAGTAGGTAACGGCGCCAGCACGGCCCATTGTTTGGTAAGGAAATTATATTTTTGGAAAGTGGTTGGATAGGCCCCGCTACCGTTTAGACCGCCCGCCATAAACATTTCATCCCCCACAGCTAATAAACTGTGGCCGTAGCGTTCTGGTTCCGTTGGGGCCGATGTCCAGACCAACTGTTCGCCACTTTCTTGGGAACCACCCCCTACTTTGTTGCGGTGATTCAATAATTCAATCATGTCGTCACTCCAGCCTTATGCAGCCAAAGAGTAGACTGGTTTTGGCTTAGTTGGTTTCTTGATCAGTCGGTTTAAGTTAACCCCGAACATAATAAACTTCTTCTTCCATGGAGTTACTTCCAACACGTCCATGGACTCTTTCAGAATCTCATCGATCTCAGCACGGGTGACTGGTACCTGGTGTTCTACGCCATCACGCATTTCAATGATGTAGTACGTGGTGCACAGCTTGTCATGCAAAGTAGTACACTGGGTATACTCTTCAATTGGTGGGAGTAACCACCAGAATATCCGTGGGATAGTTGCACCGTCAGTAATAAACCCGGTCTCCACGTCTACCCAGCGGTTAGAGTTCTCCGATCCAATGTAGTAGCGGTACCCAGGTAGAGCAGCATACAACGCTTTCCCTACTGCGTGGCTAAGACTCCGCTGGTAAACCAACTGTTCTTCTGCACTGAAACGCGTGAATGTGCTCATACTCATTTATCCTAGAAAGGGGTTGGGGTGTAGTTGTCACTATAACGAGCAAACAGACTGAACCGTGCTTTACCACGTTTAGCTGGCATGGTAATGGCGTTTGCACCGTAACCACCCAGTCTAATATACTTAACTGCAGTCAGGGAAGCGTTAGAAGCAAACGAGGCTGCAGTGTAGTTCGAACTTGTTCCGTTGGCTAACATCTCTTTCACGCCATCGACGTACAGAGAGATCTGCCCAGCAACCGAAACCAAGGCGTAGTTTTTCAGTACCCCGTTAACAGCTGATTTAGTAAACCGACTGTTCCAGACTACTGCTGCCGTAGCCATGTTGCCACCTAACTGGAAGCGTTCGCCATACCCAGAGTTACCATAGCGTGCGCAAACAGCTTCTAAACCTGCCGTAGATAACAAGGCAGTATCCGCTACGTAGCCTGCCAGCACACTAGCCTCGTTACGAGAAGACCATTCAAGAGTCCAGTCACGTGCCGACAAATCAAGCGGTTGATCAAACTCCCAAGTAATGTTGTCCAAGTTACCAAGCGGCAAGGACACCGTTACATCACCAATGGATGGCGGCTCTTCGCGAATGACACCGGAAGTAACGTTGGCTTTCCCGCTAAGAGAAACCCCGCTGCTACCTGGATCAAAAGTAAAGGAATCATTCCAATTACTTGAGATGGGCTCAACGTTAGGGTCCCCCTCGACGACTAGGGTCATCCGGAAATGTTGGTTGTAACCGCTAGCATCTGCCTTAGTAAGACTCAGTAAACTGGTGTAGTTAGTACCGCCAGTATAACCACGAATTGCCGCGAAGGTAGGAGCAGAGCCGCGAGTACCAGGGCCCATATGAACAATGTTCATGTTAAGCTGTGCCGCGGTATACCGTCCCCACTGACCACTTCCCGGGAACGCAACGTTTACCATCAACCGACCCAGTAGATCAGAGTACTCGTTATCCGAAGCAACCGGGTCACCGTTTTCAAACGGGTCAGCCGACATAGTCGTGGCGCGAGGGATCAACTTGAATACTTTGTTCTCGCTATTCCAGGTCAGTGGTTTGTACTGATTTACTGGAGTAGCTGCTGGGTACTTG
>Ga0256894_1000010_pt1 | contig 27125 bp, 25 predicted proteins | sample MC6MC0667MT_FD_190187 | JGI IMG/M metagenome (GOLD analysis project Ga0256894, IMG submission 190187) | Metatranscriptome of enriched soil aggregate microbial communities from Iowa State University, Ames, United States - MC6-MC0667-MT... | ecosystem: Environmental > Terrestrial > Soil >... | reverse complement strand
CCCGCCAACCGGGCCAGCCCCGTCAAGGCGGAAGGGTCGATGCGCAGCCGCGGGCGGGACGATGATGCGTAAGGCCCCGTCGCCCCCTCCAGCGTCATCACAATGCGGTACTCGGCGCACAGGGCGCGTGCGTGCGCGACATCGGCGTCGCGCGTCGGCGTCAAAATGGCTTGCGCCCCGCCAGGGCCGTCTTCGCCCAGGTCTTGAACCTGCCCGTGGCAGAGCAGCTTCAGACGCTGCATGAAGGCTGCCCACGGAGTCTGGGCAGGCCGCCGGCCTAGCAGGAAGGCGCGCCGGGATGGCTGCATGACTACAATTCCTTTTTCGCTACAAGACGCTTTCGAGAATCCAATGCCCCGCTTAGCTACTCGCACTCATGATTTTCTGACCTTTCACGCGGTCGAACTCTTCAAGCAGGCGCAAGCGCTGCAAGCGGCGGGCAAGGACATTATCAGCCTGGGCATTGGCGAACCGGACTTTACCGCGCCCCCTCAAGTGGTGGAAGCGCTGGAGCGCGCCGCGCGCGCCGGGCTCAGCGGCTACAGCCCGCCCGCGGGTGTTACGGCGCTGCGCGAAGCCATTGCGCAGTTCTACCACGACCAGTTCGGCGCCAAGATCAATCCGGCCCGCGTCATCGTCACCGCCGGCGCATCGGGCGCGCTGACGCTGGCCTGCGCGGCGCTGGTCAATAGCGGCGGCGAAGTCCTGATGCCGGACCCGGCCTACCCCGCCAACAGCAACTTCGTGCTGGCCGCAGGCGGCGTGCCGCGCCTGATTCCAAGTTCGGCCGAAAAGCGCTTCCAGCTGTCGGCCCAGGACGTGGCCCAGCACTGGACGCCTGCCACGCAAGGCGTGATGGTGGCCTCGCCCAGCAACCCCACAGGCACCAGCATCGCCCACGACGAGTTGGCCGAGCTGTTGGCGCACGTGCGCGCCCGCGACGGCTTCGCCATCGTCGACGAAATTTATCTGGGCCTGTCTTATGACGGCCAGCCGCGCTCGGCCCTGACGCTGGACGATGACATCATCGTCATCAACAGCTTCTCGAAGTACTTCCATATGACGGGCTGGCGCCTGGGCTGGATGATCGTGCCTGAAGACATGGTGGCGCCAGTAGAAAAGATTGCCGCCAGCCTGGCTATCTGCGCGCCCACGCTGGCGCAGCACGCCGCGCTGGCGTGCTTTACCGAACAGGCGATGAAAACGTTTGAGCACCGCCGCGAAGCCTTCAAGCAGCGCCGCGATTACCTGCTGCCGGAATTCGAGCGCCTGGGCATCCAGGTGCCGGTCAAGCCGGACGGCGCGTTCTATATCTATGCCGACATCAGCAACCAGGGCATGGACAGCAACACGTTCTCGCAGCGCCTGCTGCTGGAAGCGGGCGTGGCGGCCGTGCCGGGCGTGGACTTCGGCCCCGCCCACGGCGCGCACACCATGCGCTTTTCGTACGCCACCGGCCTGGACCGGCTGGAAGAGGCCGTGGCGCGAATCGGGAAATTCCTGGGTCGTTAACGCCCCAAAAAAACAAGGCGCGCTCCAATGGAGCGCGCCTTGCGGGCTTGCAGGCAGGCGTGGCGACGTGCCTGTTTCCGGACTTAATCCCGAGCCAATGCAATGCCCGAGGCCAGCGCCAGGCGCCGGCGTTCAGCCTGCACCTTTGCGCCATAGCCGTTGTCGTCCGGCCCGGTGGAACCCACGTAGCAGGCCAGGCCGCCATCGACGGACCCGCGCCGGTTGATACAGTCGCGCAAGATCGTGGCCCCGACACCAATATTGGCGACCGGGTCCAGCGCCGTCTTGCCGACCGCGTCGAACTTCTCTTGGTGCACGCTGGTCATGACCTGCATCAGGCCCTGTGCGCCCACGTGGCTTTCTGCCAGCGGGTTGTAGCGGGACTCGATGGCGATCACCGCCAGCACCAGCAAGGGGTCGAGCTGCTTTTCGCGGCTGACCTTGTACACGGTGTTCAAGAGCGGACCGGTGGCGTCATAGGCCACCTTGTACTTGCGCGAGATATAGTTGCGCAATGCTTCGGCTTGCGGACCGGTCGCCACCATGGCGGGCTTCTTCGGTACGGGCGGCGCGACGCGAGCCGGCCCCAGCATGCCGGTGGCATTGCTGGCGGGAGCGGTTGGAACGGCCATGGCAATCGCCGACGCAGTGTCGGAACCCAACTCGGAGCCGACATCGGATTCGGTGCCGGATTGCATGGATGAAGGCGCTAGGGCGGTCAACAAGGCTTTGTGCACTTGCAATGCCTGATCGCGCAAACCAGGCAGGGCAAATCCCATGCTTACCGTCACAATCACCGCGATGCCCAGATAGACTGAGCAGATACGCAAGGACTCGGCAAGATATTCGTGCACTCCTTGGGCCATATTCCTGAACAGGTTGGCCACTGACGCATCGGGCATAAAAACCTCCTGCGTGAAAAAGAGGGAGTCAATGTTAACCTCTCTTTCTCCGTAAAATGTAACCAAATCGCTGGGATCTGTAGTGAAATACCGCGACCTTAGAGACTTCCTCGCCCAACTTGAACGCATGGGCGACCTCAAACGCATCGGCGCGCCGGTGTCCACCCGGCTGGAAATGACGGAAATTTCCGACCGTGTGCTGCGCGCCGAAGGCCCCGCCCTGCTGTTCGAAAAAGCCCAGCACGACGGCAAGCCGGCCGAGATGCCGGTGCTTACGAATCTGTTCGGTACGCCGTCGCGCGTGGCCCGCGGCATGGGCGCCGACAACGTCAGCGCGCTGCGCGACATCGGCGAACTGCTCGCGTCGCTGCGTGAACCCGAAGCGCCCAAAGGCCTGCGCGATGCGCTGGCCAAGGTGTCGATGCTGAAGGCCGCGTTGTGGGACATGAGCCCCAAGAACGTGAAAAGCCCGGCCTGCCAGGAAGTGGTCTGGGAAGGCAAGGACGTGGACCTGACCCGCCTGCCGATTCAAACCTGCTGGCCCGGCGACGTGGCGCCGCTCTTGACCTGGGGCCTAGTGATCACGCGTGGCCCTAACGCCAAGCGCCAAAACCTGGGCATCTACCGCCAGCAATTGCTGGGGCCGAACAAGCTGATCATGCGCTGGCTGTCGCACCGCGGCGGCGCGCTGGATTTCCGTGACCACGCCCTGGCCAACCCGGGCACGCCGTTTCCCATCGCCGTTGCGCTGGGCGCCGACCCGGCCACCACCTTAGGCGCCGTCACCCCGGTGCCCGACAGCCTGTCGGAATACCAGTTCGCCGGCCTGCTGCGCGGTTCGCGCACGGAAGTGGCGCAGGCGCTGGGCAGCAATCTGTCGGTGCCGGCCTGGGCCGAAATCGTGCTGGAAGGCCATCTGCTGCCGTCTTCCGACCCGCGCGCCATCAAGCCCGTGGTGCCGGATGGCGTGAACCCGCCGCCCAACAGCGACTACGAAATGGCGCTGGAAGGCCCCTACGGCGACCACACCGGCTACTACAACGAGCAGGATTGGTTTCCGGTCTTCACGGTCGAGCGGATCACGATGCGGCGCAATCCCATCTATCACTCCACCTACACCGGCAAACCGCCCGACGAGCCCGCCGTGCTGGGCGTGGCGCTGAACGAAGTGTTTGTGCCGCTGCTGCGCCGTCAGTTGCCGGAAATCGTGGACTTCTACCTGCCGCCCGAAGGGTGCAGCTACCGCCTGGCGGTGGTGTCGATCCGCAAGCAGTACGCGGGTCACGCCAAGCGCGTCATGTTCGGCCTGTGGAGCATCCTGCGCCAGTTCATGTACACCAAGTTCATTGTGGTGGTGGACGAAGACATCAACCCGCGCGACTGGAAGGAAGTGGTGTGGGCGATGACCACCCGCATGGACCCGGTGCGCGACACGCTGCTGGTGGAAAACACGCCGATCGACTACCTGGACTTTGCATCCCCGGTCTCTGGCCTGGGCGGCAAAATGGGCCTGGACGCCACCAACAAATGGCCGGGCGAAACGAATCGCGAATGGGGTACCCCCATCACGATGGACGCCGACGTCAAGAAACGCGTGGACGACATCTGGGGCCAATTGGGTCTGTAAACCCTATCCCGTCGCCCCAAACAAAAACCCCGCCAGGTTCAAGGCGGGGTTTGTTATTGGCATTGCTTGCGGCAAGACGCGCGTTATTGCGTGTCGTCCCGCGAGCTTTGCCAGAGCTTGTACAACTGCCAGCCGACCAATGCGCCCCCGGCAATCTTGAGCACCTTCGACCGGTTGCCGCCACGCATGAACAACGTGGACAACGACGAGCTCACCAGCGGGTAACGGCGCGCCATCGTGATGGCCTGCAAGGCCCAGCGTGAAGCCCCACCCGAAGCCAGCCGAGGCAGCAAGCCCCGGAGGATGGATGCGGGTTCCAGCTTGTGCCCCGTCATCACGATGTTCTGCGCCAGCGATTCGCGCTCGATGGCTGCGCGCGCGCGCAGCAATTCGATGCGCACGGCGCGATCAACGATAGGAGACCTTTTCGTCATGGTTCAGTCCTCCTCGCGTCGGCGCGTGGGCGGGGGATCATCATCTTGAGCATCGCGGATGCGTTCCAGCAATTCCGCATCCCGGCCCAGCTCTTCCAGCGTGGCCGCGAAAGGCGGCGCGCCGTAGACCAAGCCGTGCCGCACGACAAGCAACAAGACCACGCCAACAATGCCGTAGAAGGCAGCCAACAGGCCCAGGGCCAGATAGCGGTCTTCGGTGGGCCAGAACAGCACGGCGATAGTCACCGTGAACACCAGCACCGCCAACGTCAAGAAGAGCAACGCGGCAAATGCCATGCCCAAAAGTTTGAGCAAGCGCGATTTTTCGTCGGCGGCTTCCAGCGCCAGCAACTCGAGGCGCGTGCGTACCAACCCGACCAGGCTGGACGCAACGCCGAAAACAGATTTTCGTAGACCCATGGCATGAAGGACACCGGGCGGGCAGCGCGGCAAGATGCCGGCGCGGCCCGCCCGGACGTCCAAGCCTTATCAGCGGCGGCTGATCAGCAAGCCGAGCAGCAGGCCGGTCACGCCTGCGATCCCGATGGCTTGCCAGGGATTGTCGTGCACGTAGTCGTCGGTGGCGCGAGCCGCTTTGCGGCCACGCTCCAGCACGGCGTCTTGGGCTTCGTATAGGGCTTCGCGCGTGCGCTTGAGCGAGGTCATGGCGCGGTCACGCAGTTCGTTTGCTTTGTCGCCGGTGGTGCCGGCCGCTTCGCGCAGCAGGTTTTCGGCGTCATTCAAACTGGTCTTGACACTGTCGATGAGTTTTTCTTTTGCGACTTCTTCGGATTTTCTCGTGGCCATTTTTTGAGCTCCTGTTGTGTGTCTATGACGAAATCATCATACCAGCCGCCATGCCCGCAGCATGGCGTGCTTGCTACTGTGTGCTACTTGATCTGCGTAATTTCAACGGCTGACTTTACACCGCCTTGATCTATGTCTTGCTTCATCACCAGGTTCACCGCCGGGCAATACCAATCGGTGACGGTCGTGTTCATGCCGGGGATCGGGATGGTCAGACCTTGGAAGGTCGCCATGGTGGGGTCCGAGTTGCGCGTGTACGTGATGGGGTGGCACGACTGGTTGCCCAGCGCCGTATTCACCGCCTTCTTCTGACCCACGGATTTTTCGCCGATGCGCACGGTTGTGCTGGGCTGCCCGCCCACCGGCGCTTCCTTGCCGATCTTCAAACGGAACGACGAGCCGGGCAGCTTTTGACCCGCGTTGAGTTTGCCGTCGTAGGCGAACAAACCCAGCATGCGCAAATCAAACTGGCCTTCGGAAGGTTGCGGGGCTTCGCCCGCATTGGCGTAGCGCAAAAAGGTGGCTTGGCCGCCCTTTACCGTCATCAAATAATCCAGCTTGGACTTGCCCGGCGGCAGGCCTGCATAGCTGAACGTGGCAACGCCTTGCACCCGTGCGCGGCAGTTGTCGCCATTGCTTTTTGTAACCTCGGCGAAGGTCAAGTCAGCGCCCAAGGACAAGTTGCCCGAGCCGGTCAGTTGCACCGCGCCGCCGTCATGCATGAACTGCGCATCGCAAACACCGGCCTGCGCCGACGCGGCCGCGCCCAGCGCGCCCGCCGCCAAAATCAGGGATGCCATTTTTCGCATCGTCACAAGCCACTCCATATATCCGGAAAGCGCCGCCCGCCCGAGCGAACGGCGGTTTGATACTACACCGGTTAAACGGGGCGGCGTATGTCGGAACGTGTCCGAAACGCGCGTTCGCCGATCACCGTCGTCAAATAAGTTCTGGAAATATGGATTCATGAAATCAAAAGTTGTGAGGATGTAAACCCGTCCCTATCATCGGGTGATATTTTGCCGGGGACACCCGAGGCGGCGATGAGATGAAGCTTTTCCCGATTTTTGCCGATCTGAAAAATCGGCGAGTGCTGGTGGTGGGCGGCGGCGCGGTGGCTGAGCGCAAGACGCTCGCCCTGCTGGAAGCCGCCGCTGAGGTCGTTGTGGGCGCGCCGGAACTCACGCCCGCCCTGACGGCGCTTGCCGCGGACGGACGTATCCGCCACTTGCCCGGCCGTTTCGACCCTGCCTGGCTGGACGACGTCTGGCTGGTGGTGGCGGCAACGGACGACCGCAGCGTCAACGCCACCGTGTCGGACGCGGCCAGCGCGCGCCGCATCTTCGCCAATGTGGTGGACGACCCTGAACTATCGTCCTTTCAAGTGCCGTCCATTGTTGACCGCTCGCCCGTCATCGTGGCGATTTCGTCGTCAGGGGTCGCGCCCGTGCTGGCGCGGCGCGTGCGCGAACGCATCGAATCGCTGTTCGACCACACGCTGGGCCAATTGGCCGCGCTGGCCGCCACCTACCGCAAGCGCATCCGTGCAAGCCACCCGGATCTGGGCGCGCGCCGCCGCTTCTACGACTGGCTGCTGGACGGCCCCGTCGCCGGCTTTCTGCGCCAGCAGCAACCCGCACAGGCCGAAGCCGCATTAACTAACGCGCTGGACACGCCCATCGCGCCTTCCGACGGCAGCGTCGTGCTGGTCGGCGCCGGCCCGGGCGACCCCGGCCTGTTGACCTTGAAGGCACTGCGCGCCCTGAACGAAGCGGACGTCATTCTGTACGACCGCCTGGTCAGCGACGACATCATGTCGCTGGCGCGCCGCGATGCCGACCGCGTGCCGGTGGGCAAGCTGCCCGGCGAAAACCACCACGCCACGCAAGCCCGCATCCACGCGCTGCTGGTGGAACATGCGCAAGCCGGCCGACGCGTGGTGCGGCTGAAAGGCGGCGACGCATTTATTTTTGGCCGGGGCGGCGAAGAACTGGAATATCTGCGCGCGCATGGCGTGCGTTTTGAAGTGGTGCCGGGCATTACCGCCGCACTCGCCTGTGCGGCCTATGCGGGCATTCCGCTCACGCACCGCGAACACGCGCAATCGGTACGCCTGATCACGGCGCATTGCCGGGAAGATGAAGACAATCTGGATTGGCCCGCGCTGGCGCGTGAAAAACAGACGCTGGCGTTCTATATGGGGGTCGGGCAGTTGGACCTGCTGACGCGCAGGCTGCTGAGCCACGGCCGCGCCGCCCAGACGCCGTTCGCGTTAATCGAAAACGGCAGCCGGCCGGAACAGCGGGTGCTGTCCGGCACGCTGGAGGCGTTACCCCGATTGGCGGCGGAACATGGGATTCATTCGCCCGCGTTGTTGATCGTGGGCGAGGTCGCCGGTCTGGCGCCGAAACTCCAATGGTTTGGGCAGCATATAGAAGGGCGTTGACCGGCTGATGAAAAGGCCGGGGGAACGCAACGTCACCCCGGCCATACCTTTCAATCCGTCTTTTGCGTGGTCCCGAAAATGCGGTCGCCCGCATCGCCCAGGCCCGGCATGATGTAGCCGTGTTCGTTCAGGCCATCGTCGATGGAAGCCGTATAAATATGCACGTCCGGGTGCTTGGCCAGCACGGTGTCGATACCGACCGGCGCCGCCACCAGCACCAGCGCGCGGATTTCCTTGCAGCCGGCGCGCTTGAGCAAATCGATAGCGGCAACCATGGAGCCGCCCGTGGCCAGCATCGGGTCGACGATCAGCGCCAGGCGCTGGTCCAGTTCGCCCACCAGGCGCTCCAGGTACGTGTGCGCTTCCAGCGTTTCTTCGTTGCGGGCCACGCCCACCACGCTGACCTTGGCGCCCGGAATCAGGCTGAGCACGCCGTCCAGCATGCCGATGCCAGCGCGCAAAATCGGCACGACCGTGACCTTTTTGCCCGCAATTTTCTCGACTTGAACCTGGCCACACCAGCCTTCCACGGTGGTCGGCGCCAGCGGCAGATCCTTGGACGCCTCGTAAGTAAGCAGCGCGCCCACTTCCTGCGACAACTCACGGAAGCTCTTCGTGCTGAGGTCTGCACGACGCATGATCCCGAGCTTATGGCGGATCAGCGGATGGCGGATTTCGTGCACAGGCATGTGCGTAACTCTCCAGAATATTGAAATACAGGGGTTATCGCCTCGGGGGGGAACCGGACCGGCGCAACGCGTTTGCGTCGCCCGTTTTCGAGCCACACCCGAGGATCGTAATCGGTTTAAGAAAGTTGTGGTCTATTGATCGGCAAGCCAGGCGATGAGCGCGTCATCGAACGCGCGGACGGCGCCCGCCTGCTCATGATTGACGATGCTGACCACCACATAGCGCTTGCCGCTGGCGCCCAACACGTACCCGGCGATCGAGCGCACGTCGCGCAGCGACCCGGTCTTCAGGTGGGCCATGCCCTGCGTGCCATCGCCTTTCAGGCGGCGGCGCACCGTGCCGTCCACCCCCGCAATGGCGAAGGACGAAATGTACTCCGGCATGACCGGCGAATTCCAGGCCACCGTCAACATCGAGGCCAGACTGTCAGCCGACACGCGCGCGTCACGCGACAGCCCCGCGCCGTTGTCGATGACCAGCTCCGGCATGTCCAGCCCCTGCTTGACCAGCAGCCCCTTGGCCACGGCCTCGCTGCTGCCCACGGTAGCGGGCCGGCGGCCGCGTTCGGCCCCCAAGGTCAACAGCAGCGTGCGCGCCATGACGTTGTTGCTGCGCTTGTTGATCTGGCGGATCACCTCGGCCAGCGTCGGTGATTCATGCGAGGCCAGCACCACGGCGTCGGCCGGCACCATACCCGCCCGGACCTGCCCCTTGAACGTGCCGCCCAGCTCTTTCCAGAGCATGCGGAAGATTTCGGTGGCGTAGTCGGGTTGCGACAGCGCCAGCCGATACAAACTGAATTCGCCGCAAGAGCCCGCCACTTTTCCGCCTACGCGGATCGTCACGCCTTGTTGGGTAATGAGCGGCTCAGTCGTCACCACCGGGGGGCCGGGGCAGCGGATGTCGCTCCATTCCACGCTGCCTTCGATCTTCAGGCCGGGTAACGGCGGATCGATCAGCGGCACCCATTTATGGGCGGCGGCGTCTGGCGAGAACAGCAGGCGCAGCGCGCCAAAACCCACCATCAAGGCGTCAGGGCTGGCGTTGTAGGCACGGTCCGGCGCGCCGTCGAAGGCGCCGGGGTCGGTGGCGACCTGGCCGAAGATGCTGCGGTCGATAACCAGATCGTTGATCTGCTTGACCCCGCGCAGGCGCAGTTCGCGCAGCAGCGCCCACAGGTCTTGCATCAGAAATTGGGGGTCGCCGCCCGCCCGCAGATACAAGGGGCCGGCCAGCACGCCCTTGGCGTCGGGGCGCGCGCCCGGCGCCGTCATGAATTCCGTGCGCCATACATAGTTGGGGCCCAGTTCGGACAGCGCGGCCCACGTCGTGACCAGCTTCATCACCGAGGCCGGGTTGCGCGCTTCCTTCGCGTTCAGCGCCACCAGACGCTGCCCGCCCAGCTCTTGCACAACAAGCGACAGCGCGCTGTCGGGCAGCTTGGTGGCCTTCCAGGCGTTGACGACGTTGGGCGGCAAGCCTTGGACCTGCGCGCAGGCGGCCCCTGCGGACAGGGCCAGCAGCCCGCCGGCCAGCCATTGCTTCAGCCCGCCCACCCGCTTATTCGCTTGTCCCGTCATGCCTTGTCCACCCGGTTGCTAGTCCTGCAAACCCGAGAGCATACAAAACCTGAGACGGTTACGGGCGGCCAGACCTGCTGGAAACCGCCCGCTTGTCCCGTTCCTGGCGGTTTACTGCAAGCGCCACTTGCCCGACGCCACGGTCGCCATGACCAGCGCCCGTTCGTCCAGCCCGTTGTGATCAGTGGGGCTCATGCTGACCACGCCCGTCGCCGTCGGCAGGTTCTTGACGTTTTCCAGGGCGTCGCGCAGCGCGGCCCGTAACTCGGGCGTGCCGGGCTTGGCGGTTTTGAGCGCCACGGGAATCGCCTGTTGCAGCAGCAGGCCGACGTCCCAGGTGTAGGCGGCAAACAGCGACACGCTGCCCGCCCCGTTGGCGGCCTCGTACTTTTTCGCGAACGCCTGCGCCGTGGCCTTGACCGGGTTGTCAGCGGGCAGCAGGTCGGCCACCATCACCGGCCCGACCGGCACCCAGGCGCCCTCGCAGGCCGCGCCGCACACCCGCAGGAAATCGTTGTTGGCCACGCCATGGTTGAAGTAGATCTTGCCCTTGAAGCCACGTTCGCGCAGCGCCCGGGCAGGCATGGCGGCCGGCGTGCCAGACGCGCCCACCACCACGGCGTCGGGCGCCGCGCCGATCAATTTCAAGGTCTGGGCCACGGCCGAGGTGTCGGCCGGCGCGAAGCTCTCTCTGCCCACCACCTCGATCCCGTGCTTCTTGGCCGCCTTCTCGACTTCCACCCAGAAGGTTTCGCCCAGGGCGTTGTTGAATCCGATGAAGCCCAGCTTCTTCACGCCATTAGCGGCGGCATGGCGCGCGATGCCTTCGGCCATCAGCGAATCGGAGTGTGGCGTTTTGAACACCCAGCGCCGCTTGTCGTCCACCGGGTCAATCAGCCGGGCCGACGAGGCCAGCGTGATCACGGGCGTGGCCCCGGTTGCCACCGTGTCCAGCATGGCCATCGTGTTCGGCGTGGTGGTGGAACCGATGATCAGGTCCACTTTGTTCTCAGAAATCAGCTTGTGGGAATTGCTGACGGCCCGGGTGGTGTCGGAAGCGTCATCCAGGACGATGTATTCAACCTTCATGCCCCCGATTTCGGTAGGCAGCAGGCCGATCGTGTTGCGTTCGGGAATGCCCAGCGACGCCTGCGGGCCGGTCGTGGACAGGGTGGCGCCAATCTTCACTTGCGCCAGCGCGGGCGAGCCGCCCGCCATCATCAAGGCCGCCAGGCCGGCGGCCATCAAGGTGCTACGAGGGGTCATGCGCGGTCTCCTTGGGTGCGCGGATATCGTTGTAAGAACGGCGCCGATCCGCTACGGCGGTGAACGCAGTTATACGGCGGGAATGGCGCGGCGCAACCCCCTCGGAATCCCCTCTGTTCCGCCCCTATTAACCGTCCCCTTTACAATAGCCGGTTGCCCCGAGCTCGCCCGGCCGTCGCGGCCTTGCGTTTTCCGCCGCCGGCCCTTACTGACAGACAGATACCCGCGTGACCCAGTCCCTGACCGTTTCCGATTTCAATTACGAGCTGCCGCCCGAGCTGATCGCGCAGACGCCCGCCGCCGAACGCACGGGCAGCCGACTGCTCCATCTGGACGCCGCAAGCCAGCTGCACGACCGCCAATTCGCCGACCTTGTCGGCCTGCTGCGCCCGGACGACCTGCTGGTTTTCAACGACACGCGCGTGATCAAGGCGCGCCTGGCCGGGCACAAGATCACGGGCGGCAAGATCGAAGTCCTGGTCGAACGCATCACCGAACCCGACCGCGTGCTGGCCCATGTGCGCGCCAGCAAGTCGCCCGGCCCCGGCATGGTGCTGCGGCTGGCCGACGCGTTTGACGCCACGGTGCTGGGCCGCGAAGGTGAGCTTTTCGACATCCGCTTCCCTGGCCCTGTGCTGGACTTGCTGGACGCCCATGGCGCGACGCCTCTGCCGCCCTACATCACGCACGCGGCCGACGCTGGTGACGATGACCGTTATCAGACGGTCTACGCCCGCGAACCGGGCGCGGTGGCCGCGCCCACGGCTGGCCTGCACTTTGACCAGCCCACCCTCGACCGCCTGGCCAGCCTGGGTGTGGCGCGCGCGTTTGTCACGCTGCACGTTGGCGCAGGCACGTTCCAGCCGGTGCGCGTGGACAATCTGGCCGACCACATCATGCACGCCGAATGGTTCACGGTGCCGCAGGCTACCGTGGACGCCATCGCCGCCACCCGCGCCAAGGGCGGCCGCGTCATCGCCGTTGGCACCACCAGCGTGCGCGCCCTGGAATCCGCCGCCGCCCAGACCGAAGGCCGCACGGCCCCCGGCCTGCCGCTGGCAGCCGCCCAAGGCGACACCCGCTTGTTCATCACCCCCGGCTACACGTACCGGGTGGTGGACGCGCTGGTCACCAACTTCCACTTACCCCAGTCGACCCTGCTGATGCTGGTGTCGGCGCTGGCCGGCGTCGAGCCGATCCGCCGCGCCTACGCCCATGCCGTGGCCCAGCGCTACCGCTTCTTCAGCTATGGCGACGCCATGTTTATCGAGTCCCCCGCCCCATGACCGGTCTGAACTTCGAACTGCTCGCCACTGACGGCGGCGCCCGCCGCGGCCGCATCACGCTGAATCACGGCGTGGTCGAGACGCCCATCTTCATGCCTGTGGGCACCTATGGCAGCGTGAAGGCCATGATGCCGCACGAGCTGAAAGAGATCGGCTCGCAGATCGTGCTGGGCAACACGTTCCACCTGTGGCTGCGCCCGGGCACCGAAATCATGGAGAAGCACGGCGGCCTGCACGGCTTCATGCAGTGGGACAAGCCCATCCTGACCGACTCGGGCGGCTTCCAGGTGTTCAGCCTGCAAGGCATGCGCAAGATCACCGAGGAAGGCGTGAAGTTCGCCTCTCCGATCGATGGCGCGCGCCTGTTCCTGACGCCGGAAGAATCCATGCGCATTCAGCGTTCGCTGAATTCCGACATCGTCATGGTGTTCGACGAATGCACGCCTTATGAAATCGACGGCCGCCCGGCCACCGTGGAAGAAGCCGCTCGCTCGATGCGCATGTCGTTGCGCTGGGCGCGCCGCTCGCGCGACGAATTCGACCGCCTGGGCAACCCGAACGCGCTGTTTGGCATCGTTCAGGGCGGCATGTACGAATCGCTGCGCGATGAGTCGCTGGCGGGCCTGCAAGACATCGGTTTCCACGGGTACGCCATCGGCGGCCTGTCGGTGGGGGAACCCAAAGAAGACATGATGCGCATCCTGGCGCACGTGACGCCCAAGCTGCCGGAGCAAGCCCCGCGCTACCTGATGGGTGTGGGCACGCCGGAAGACCTGGTCGAAGGCGTGAGCCGCGGTGTGGACATGTTCGACTGCGTCATGCCCACCCGCAACGCGCGCAACGGCTGGCTGTTCACCCGCTTTGGCGACGTCAAGATCCGCAACGCCAAGTACCGCGATGACACCCGCCCGCTGGACCCGAGCTGCTCGTGCCACACCTGCGGGAATTTTTCGCGCGCATATCTGCACCATTTGCAGCGGGCGAACGAGATCACCGGCGCGCGCCTGAACACGCTGCACAATCTGCATTTCTATCTGACTATCATGAAGGAAATGCGCGAAGCGATCGCCGCCGGACGCTTCGACGCATGGCGCGCGCAGTTCGCCGCCGACCGGGCGCGCGGCATCGAATAAACCGGCCTTTTTCCAGAGAGGGCCTTTTCTATCGGGAATACGCCCCCATAGATTCGGTTCCCTCCCTAGTGAAAGGCCGGCAATAACATAGATACAATAGTCGGCTTGCCCTATCCATGGCTCGCGCGGGGATGGGCGCATAACAAGACAGCTAAGAGGTTTGACGCTGACCCACGGTTACACAGAGAACCCGGGCATCGCCAGCCGTAGCAACAAACAACCCAAACAGACTTAAACGCAGGAGAATTCAATGTCCGTTATCGATACCGCAAGCCTCGTCGTGGCTCAAGCCGCCGCCCCTGAAGGTAATGCGCTGATGGGCATGTTGCCCATCGTCCTGATGTTCGTGATCCTCTATTTCCTGATGATCCGTCCCCAGATGAAGCGTCAGAAAGAGCACCGTAACCTGATCGCCGCCCTGGCCAAGGGTGACGAAGTGGTCACCGCCGGCGGCATGCTGGGCAAGGTCACCAAGGTCAACGACAGCTACGTGACCGTTGAAGTCTCCGAGCTGGCCGACAAGCCCGTCGAAGTGATCATGCAGAAGTCGTCGGTTTCGACCGTGCTTCCTAAAGGAACCATCAAGGCCCTTTAAGCGTCTAATAGAGCCCCATCGGGCTCTTAATTACGTTTGATGGGACCCACCGCCGCCCGCCGCGTTCATCGCCCGGGCGGCCCTTTTATCACCTTGACATGAAGTAGCCGGCAATGAACCGCTATCCCCTCTGGAAGTACATTACGGTCCTGATCGCGGTCATCATTGGCCTGCTGTACACGCTTCCGAATTTCTACGGCGAATCCCCTGCCGTTCAGGTGTCCAGCGCCAAAGCCACCATCAAGGTCGACGCGGCCATGCTGAGCCGGGTGGACCAGATCCTGACGGACGCCAAAATCCCCAACGAAGGGGTGTTCTACGAACAAAACGGCACGCTCGGCACCGTGCGCGCCCGCTTCACCTCGACCGACCTGCAATTGCAGGCGCGCGACCTCATCGACAAATCCCTGAATACCGTCGCAGGCGACCCGCATTACACCGTGGCGCTGAACCTGTTGCCCGCCTCGCCCGCCTGGATGCGCGCGATGGGCTGGTTCGCTCCCAAGCCCATGTACCTGGGCCTGGACTTGCGCGGTGGCGTGCACTTCCTGCTGCAAGTCGACATGCAGGGCGCGCTGACCGCCCGCTACGACTCGCTGTCGGCCGACGTGCGCTCGGTGCTGCGTGACCAGAAGGTCAACGTCGCCAGCGTCGAACGCTCGGGCATGGGTGTGGCCGCCACGTTCGCCAACAACGACGACCGCGACCGCGCCATCTCGACCCTGCGCACCCGCCTGCCCGACCTGGAATTCACCGAGCGCGAAGAAGGCGGCAAGCCGCTGCTGATGGGCGCCCTGAACCCGGCCGCCGTCCAGCGCGTGCAAGACTCGGCGCTGAAGCAGAACATCAACACCCTGCACAACCGGATCAACGAACTGGGCGTGGCCGAACCGGTCATCCAGCAACAAGGTTCGGACCGCATCGTGGTGCAACTGCCCGGCGTGCAAGACGTGGCCAAGGCCAAGGAATTGCTGGGCCGCACCGCCACGCTGGAAATCCGCATGGTTGACGACACCCCCACCGCGCAAGCTGCGCTGATGGGCGGCACCGTGCCGTTCGGCCTGGAACGCTACAACGACCGCGACGGCCGTCCGATTCTGGTTCGCCGCCAGGTCGTGCTGACGGGTGAAAACCTGCAAGACGCCCAGCCCGGCCGCGATTCGCAAACCCAGCAGGCCGCCGTCCACCTGACGCTGGACTCCAAGGGCGCGCGCATCTTCCGCGACGTCACCCGCGACAACATCGGCAAGCGCATGGCCATCCTGCTGTTTGAAAACGGCAAGGGCGAAGTGGTCACGGCGCCGGTCATCCGCAGCGAAATCGCAGGCGGCCAAGTGCAGATTTCGGGCAGCATGAGCTCCGAAGAAGCCGCCGACACCGCGCTGCTGCTGCGCGCCGGCGCGCTGGCTGCGCCGATGTCCATCATCGAAGAACGCACCATCGGCCCGAGCCTGGGCGCCGACAACATCTCGAAGGGCTTCCATTCGACGCTGTACGGTTTCCTGGCCATCGCCGCTTTCATCATCCTGTACTACCGCTTGTTCGGCGTGTTCTCCACCGTCGGCCTGACGCTGAACGTGCTGCTGCTGCTGGCGCTGTTGTCCATGCTGCAAGCCACGCTCACGCTGCCTGGCATCGCCGCTATCGCGCTGACGCTCGGTATGGCCATTGACTCGAACGTGCTGATCAACGAGCGGATACGGGAAGAATTGCGCGCGGGGGCCTCTCCGCAGCAGGCCATTCACCAAGGTTTCGAACGCGCCTGGGGCACCATTCTTGACTCCAACCTCACGACGCTCATCGTCGGTCTGGCGCTCTTGGCCTTTGGCTCGGGCCCGATCCGCGGCTTCGCGGTGGTGCACTGCCTGGGCATCCTGACCTCGATGTTCTCGTCGGTGGTGGGTGTGCGCGCGCTGGCCAATCTGTACTACGGCCGCAAGAAGAAGCTCACCTCGATCTCCATCGGCGAAGTCTGGAAACCGAAGGCTAACTGACAATAAGGCGGGCGGCGCAAGCCGCCCTCCGCAGAAAAGAACCGAAGGCGAAAAATGGAATTTTTCCGTATTCACCGCACCATCCCGTTCATGCGCCACGCGTTGGTGCTGAACATCATCAGTCTCGTCACGTTCGTCCTGGCGGTCTTCTTCATCCTCACGCGCGGCTTCCACCTGTCGATCGAATTCACCGGCGGCACGGTCATGGAAGTCAACTACGCCCAGACGGCGCAGTTGGAAAACGTGCGGGGCGTGGTGTCCAAGCTGGGCTACACCGACTTCCAGGTGCAGAACTTCGGCACCTCGCACGACGTCATGATCCGCCTGCCGCTGCAGGAAGGCCAAACGTCGGCGACCCAAAGCGAAACCGTCATGGCCGCGCTGAAGACGGCGGACTCCGGCGTTGAACTGCGCCGCGTGGAATTCGTGGGCCCGCAAGTGGGCCAGGAGCTGCTGCACAACGGCTTGATGGCGCTGCTGGTCGTCGTCATCGGCATCATGGTGTACCTGGGCTTCCGCTTCGAATGGAAGTTCGCCGTCGCCGGCGTGATCGCCAACCTGCACGACGTGGTGATCATCCTGGGCTTCTTCGCCTTCTTCCAGTGGGAATTCTCGCTGTCGGTGCTGGCGGGCGTGCTGGCGGTGCTGGGCTACTCCGTGAACGAATCCGTGGTCATCATGGATCGTATCCGCGAGAACTTCCGCAAGTACCGCAAGGCGGACGTGCAAGAAGTCATCAACAGCGCCATCACGCAAACCATCTCGCGGACCATCATCACCCACGGTTCGACGCAGATGATGGTGCTGGCCATGCTGTTCTTCGGCGGCCCCACCCTGCACTACTTCGCCATGGCGCTTACCATCGGCATCTGGTTCGGTATCTATTCGTCGGTGTTCGTCGCCGCTGCGCTGGCCATGTGGATGGGCGTGAAGCGCGAAGACCTGATCAAACCGGTCAAGAAGGAAGGCGAGGAAGGCGAAGTCGCCTGATCCTCCAGCCAACTTGGGCTTCAAACAAAGACCCGTCGCTTGGCGACGGGTTTTTTGTTTTCTGCTTCCTTTGATTCCATACCGCGCCCCGCGGTGGCTACGAACCGTGCCGGCAATTTGGCTCGGCGGGCATCACCGTCCCGGCCTGATCCGTACTGTACCGACGGCTCCGCCGCAGGTGTACGGGTACGAACCCGCCAGCATTCGCTACCATAGACCACCATGAAACTCACTATTGATCATCTCGTCATTGCCGCGGCGGATCTTGCCAGCGGTACGGAATATGTCGCTGACCTGTTGGGGTTTGCGCCCCAAGGCGGCGGCGCGCACCCGCGCATGGGGACCCACAACCGCGTGCTGGGGATGGCGGACGGCGTGTATCTGGAGGTCATCGCCATTGATCCCGATGCGCCCGCCCCCGAGCGGCCACGCTGGTTCGGGCTGGATCAAGGCGCCATGCGCGCGCGGCTGGAACAGGGGCCTTTCCTGGCGCATTGGGCCGCGCGGGTGGAAGCGCCGCTGGATCTGACCCACATGCAGGCCGAGCACCCCGACCGCATCGCGCCCGTCATCCCCATGACGCGCGGCGACCTGCGCTGGCGCTTGACGGTGCCAGACGACGGCAGCTTGCCCGTCTGGCGCGAAGCGGGGCACACGGTCGGCGATGGCCTGCTGCCCACGCTGATTCAATGGGATGTGGACGCTTACCCCGGCGTCAGCTTGCCCCGCCAGCCCCTGAAACTGCTGCGGCTGACGGGTCACCACCCGCAGGCCGGCTTGCTGCGCCAAGGGCTGACCTGGATGGGCGCCGATACCCTGATCGACCTGGAACAAACTGACGGCCCGCCGCGCCTGACCGCGCTGATCGACACGCCACAAGGGCACAAGACCCTGGCGTAGAACGTACCGCCCCCATTACAAACCGGAGACTCTGCATGACCGCCACCCGCAAACGCTTTGACGACGAGCCCTATCTGGACCAGTGCCAAGCCACCGTCATCGCCGTCAACCCCGAAGGCGTCGAGCTGGACGAGACCATCTGCTATGCCCGCAGCGGCGGCCAAGCTGGCGACAGCGGCACGCTGACCCTGGCCGACGACGGGCGCGTTCTGACGCTGGCAGACACCGTCTACGCCGACGACCGCCAGCGCATCCTGCACGTGCTGACGCTGGCGGACGGCGACACGCCCCCGCAAGTGGGCGACCGCGTCACCGTCGCCATTGACTGGGCGCGCCGCCATCGTCTGATGCGCCTGCACACCTGTCTGCACTTGCTGGGGTCGTTGGTGCCCGCGCCCGTGACGGGATGCAGCATCTCGGCCGACTCCGCCCGCATCGATTTCGACCTGCCCGAATCCACGCTGGAAAAGGTTGAACTGACCGAGCGCCTGAACGCGCTGATCAGCCGTGACATCGACGTCACCGTGAACGGCATCACCCCCGAGGAACTGGCCGCGCAGCCCGACCTGGTGCGCACCGTGGGCGCGGCCCCGCCGGCAGGCACGGCCAAAATCCGCATCATTGAAATCCCGGGGATAGACCGCCAGCCCTGTGGCGGCACGCATGTGCGCAATACCCGTGAAATTGGCCCGGTGGCGATTGCCAAGATCGAAAAGAAAAGCCGCACGAACCGCCGCGTGGTGGTCAATTTCGCCTGAAGCCCTAGCCCTGCCACCAGCGCCAGGGCGCGCGCAGCGGCCATTGATACTTGCTGCACAACACACGCGGGGCCAGCACATGGCCAACCAGCACGGCGATGCCGGCCGCCGTCATCACATCCGACAGATAGTGGTCCAGGTTGACCAGGCGGCTCATCGCCACCAGCGTGGCCAGCAACAGAAACGCCACGCGCCAGCGCGGGGCCAGGATGCTCAGCACCACCGCCACGGCGAAGGCCGCGTAGGTGTGGCTGGACGGAAAGGAATTGAACTGCTGCACGCGCGAAAAGGACTCGCCCAGGCCGTAGATGCCTTTCTCGAAAAACAATTCAGGGCGCGCGCGCGCCACCGAACGCTTGAGCACCAGCACAATCAGCCCGCCCACCGCCATGGTGGACAGCATCAGCAAGCTGCCGCGCGCCATGCTGGCGTAGCTCATGCGCAAGGGGTTGCGCCAGCCGCGCGCCAGGCCCAACAGACCGATCACGTAGAACGCCAGCGCCACGCCAATGTACGGGCCGCTTTCGCCCATCTGCCCCACCCATTCAAACGACTCGTTCACGCCGTCGGACACCGACTGCTTGATCCAGATGGCCAGCGGCAAATCCACCCAGCGCGCACACGCGCCAGCCAGCAGCGCCAGGCCGGCGCCCAACATCAGCCAGACGGCCAGCGAAAACGGGTTGCGAACCTCGTCCTGCATAGGCAGGCCAGGCGCGGCGGAGGCGGCGGGAGCGGCGACCGGAGGCGTGAGAGGATTGGAATTCATCGGTACCGCTCAAGAAGAATAAGAAATGTTACTGCGGGCTCAAATTCGGCCGGCTCGCTATCGTAACGGCGACCGCGCGCCAGACCAAGAAACAATTTTCGCGCAAGGGTTAAAATCCCGCCTTTCCACCCCTTTCAGCCCCCGGGATCTACACCCGTCACGGCGACCATCATGCAAGCAACTTCCCTCAAGCGTGACAACGCGCCCGCGCGCGACGGCGACGCCGCCGCAGCCCCTTCCTCCGACGCACTGGCCGACGTGCTGGCCGCTACCGAAGCCGGTTCCCCCCGCAAGCTGTACATCCGCACCTTCGGCTGCCAGATGAACGAGTACGACTCGGACAAGATGGCCGACGTGCTGCGCGGCGACCAGGGCCTGGAACTGACCGACAACCCGGAAGAGGCCGACGTCATCCTGTTCAACACCTGTTCGGTGCGCGAAAAGGCGCAAGAAAAGGTGTTCTCGGACCTGGGCCGCGTGCAGCACCTGAAAAAGACCAATCCGAATCTCGTGATCGGCGTGGGCGGCTGTGTGGCCAGCCAGGAAGGCGAGGCCATCGTCAAGCGCGCGCCCTACGTGGACGTGGTGTTTGGCCCGCAGACGCTGCACCGCTTGCCCGACCTGATCGCGCGCCGCCGCGCCGAAGGCCGGTCGCAAGTGGACATCAGCTTCCCGGAAATCGAAAAATTCGACAACATGCCGCCCCCGCGCGTGGATGGCGCGACCGCGTTTGTGTCGATCATGGAAGGCTGTAGCAAGTACTGCAGCTTCTGCGTCGTGCCGTACACGCGCGGCGAAGAAGTCTCGCGCCCGTTCGAAGACGTGCTCGTCGAAGTGGCTGACCTGGCCGACCAGGGCGTGAAGGAAGTGACGCTGCTGGGCCAGAACGTGAACGCCTATCGCGGCAAGATGGAAGGCACGGACGAGATCGCCGACTTCGCCCTGCTGCTGGAATACGTGCACGAAATTCCCGGCATCGAGCGCATCCGCTACACGACGTCGCACCCCAAGGAAATGACGCAGCGCATGGTGGACGCCTACGCCCGCCTGCCCAAGCTGGTGTCGTTCCTGCACCTGCCCGTGCAGGCCGGCAGCGACCGCGTGCTGGCCGGCATGAAGCGCGGCTACACCACGCTGGAGTTCAAATCGGTCGTGCGCCGCCTGCGCGCAGCCCGCCCGGATCTGACCCTGTCTTCCGACTTCATCGTGGGCTTTCCCGGCGAAACGGAAGAAGACTTTGAAAAGACGATGAAGCTGATCGAGGATGTCGGTTTCGACACGTCGTTCTCGTTTGTCTATTCCCGCCGCCCGGGCACGCCCGCCGCCGACCTGACGGACGACACGCCGCAAGACGTGAAGCTGCGCCGTCTGCAGCGGCTGCAAGCCCTGATCAACGAGCAGGCGGCCACAATCGCCCGCAACATGGTCGGCACGCGCCAGCGTCTGCTGGTGGAAGGCCCCTCGCGCCGCGATCCCAACGAACTGATGGGCCGCACCGAGAACAACCGCATCGTGAATTTCGCCGCGCCCGCGCGGCTTATCGGACAAATGGTCGACGTCATCATCACCGAAGCGCACACGAATTCGTTGCGCGCCCGGGTGGCCGATGTGGACCGCGTTCCCCAAGAGGCCGAATGACCACTCCCCGCTCCCGCGCCCGTCGCAGCATGCCCGCCGTCGTCAACCTGGAAGGCGACAACACCCACCTGGCCAATCTGTGCGGCCCGCTGGACGAAAATTTGCGGCAGCTTGCCGACGGCATGGGCGTCCAGCTCTCGCGCCGCGGCAGCCGCGTCACCATTGAAGGCGAACGGGCCGAGCTGGCCAGCCGCGTGCTGCGCCGGTTCCACGAACAAGCCGTGCACCGCGCCTTGTCGGTGGACGACATCCAGCTGGGTCTGGTGGAAATTGGCGTCGGACGGCAGGAAGACAAGCAGGAGCCGGAACAGGCCCGCGAGGCCGATCCGCTGCCCGCGCTGGATGACGAAAGCGACAGCATCGCGCTACGCACCAAGCGCAGCGACTTGCGGCCGCGCACGCCGCGCCAGCGCGACTACCTGAACAACATCCTGAAGCACGACATCACGTTTGGCGTCGGCCCGGCCGGCACCGGCAAGACCTGGCTGGCCGTGGCTTGCGCCATCGACGCGATGGAACGCGACACCGTGCAGCGCCTGGTGCTGACGCGCCCGGCGGTTGAAGCCGGCGAGCGCCTGGGCTTTCTGCCCGGCGATCTGGCCCAGAAGGTGGACCCGTATCTGCGCCCGCTGTATGACGCGCTGTACGACCTGATGGGGTTCGAAAAGGTGCAGCGCCTGTTCGAAAAGCAGACCATCGAAATCGCTCCGCTGGCCTACATGCGCGGCCGCACGCTGAACCACGCCTTTGTCATCCTGGACGAAGCGCAGAACACCACGCCGGAACAGATGAAGATGTTCCTGACGCGGATCGGCTTTGGCAGCAAGGCCGTCATCACCGGCGACCCGTCGCAGGTGGACCTGCCGCGCGGCCAGGACAGCGGCCTGGCCCATGCGGTCAAGGTGCTGCACGACGTCCAGGGCATCGCCACCACCCGTTTCACCAGCCGCGATGTCGTGCGCCACCCGCTGGTCGCCCGCATCGTCGACGCCTATGACCGCGCCTCTGAACATGACGCCTGAGCTGTCCCTGTCCGTCCAGTACGGGGTTGAAGAAGCCCGCCTGCCCCGCTGGCGCCTGCGCCGGTGGGCGCAGCGCGCGTTGACGGCCGCAGCCGAAGACGGCCTGGTCGATTTTTCGGCCGCCGAACTCAGTCTGCGCCTGGTCGGCACGGCCGAGGGCCGCCGCCTGAACCGCGATTTCCGCGAACGCGACTACGCCACCAACGTGCTGACGTTCGAATACGGCGTCGACCCGCTGGGCGTTGCGCGCGGCGACATCGTGATGTGCGTGCCCGTGCTGGTGCGCGAGGCCCGCGAACAGCGCAAGGCCCTGCTGGACCACGCGGCCCACCTGACCATCCACGGCGTGCTGCATTCGCTGGGCTATGACCACATCAAAGCCCGTGACGCCAAGCGCATGGAGGCCCTGGAAACCGCCACGCTGGCGCAAATGGGCATCACGGACCCGTACCTGATTACGGAATAAAGGCGTTCGGGTCTACCCCTAGAAATGGCGGAAAATGGCGGCCAGCAAGGCGCAGATGCCGTCGTTTGAACCCATTTTCAGGGGCGCAGTTACAAACGGGAAGCCAGTTTCGGTTATGCTGGCCCCTCCATAACTTGTCCTCCCGGACGATGTCTGACCCTTACCCTGCTCCCGAAGCGACCTCTGCTCGCTCAGCCAAACCCGCCACCAAATCCCTTCTAGACCGCCTGCTTTCCCTTGTGCGCCGAGAGCCCGAGGACCGCGAAGGCATCAAGGCCATTCTGGAAGCCGCCCACGACCGCAACCTGCTGGACGCGGAGTCCTACAAGATGATCAAGGGCGCGCTGGCCGTGTCCGAAGGCACTGTTGGCGACATCATGGTCCCGCGCTCGCGCATGGATCTGCTGGACGTCACGCAGCCCATCCCGTATCTGGTGGCCTCGGTGATCGAAACCGCGCACTCGCGGTTCCCGGTCTACGAAGGCGATCGCGACAACATCATCGGCATCCTGCTGGCCAAGGATCTGCTGCGCTGCATGCTGGAACCCGGCATTGAAGTGCGCACGCTGGTCCGCCCCGCCGTGTTCATCCCCGAATCCAAGCGCTTAAACGTGCTGCTGCACGAATTCCGCGCCAGCCGTAACCACCAGGCCATCGTCATCGATGAGCATGGCGGCATTTCGGGCCTGGTCACGATGGAAGACGTGCTGGAACAGATCGTCGGCGACATCGAAGACGAGTTCGACGAAACCGAGGAAGACGAGATCTTCCCCGAAGGCGAGAACCAGTGGCGCGTCTTGGCCGCCACCGACATCTCGCACTTCAACGAGGTGTTCGGCTGCCAGTTGCCGGACGACGAATACGACAGCGTCGGCGGTTGGATGGGTGGCCAGTTGGGCCGCATTCCCCGCCGCGGCGACATCGCCGAATTCGACGGCCTGCGCATGGAAGTGGCTCGCGGCGACGCGCGCCGCGCCATCTGGCTGCGCGTCAAGCGCAACAACCCCACCCCAACTACCCGCCCCAACGACGACGCATGAGCCGTACCCCGCGCAGCCGACTCCTGCGCGGCGCCGCCGGCCTGATGCTGGCGGGCGCCGTGCACGCCCTGACTTTCGCGCCCGGCCCCTTGCCGGATTGGGCGTTGGCCATCACGCAAATCCTGGCGCTGGCCATCGCCGCGCGGGTCACCTTGACCGCCCCGTCGGCCAAACAGGCCTGGATGCGCGGCTGGCTGTTTGGCTTCACCACGTACGCGGTGGGCCTGTATTGGCTGTTCATCAGCATGCATCGCTACGGCGATCTAGCCGCGCCGCTGGCGGTCGCCGGCGTGCTGGCCTTGTCTGCCTTCCTGGCCTTGTTTCCCGCCACGGCCAGCGCGCTCACGCGCCGCTTTGCGCCGCTTGGCGCCGACGCCAAACCGTCCGGCATCCTGGCGTCGACCTTGACGTGGGCCGCCATGTGGGCGGGTTTCGAATGGCTGCGCGCCGTGCTGCTCACGGGCTTTCCGTGGCTGAACATCGGCTACGCCCATGTGGACAGCCCCATCGCGGGCTGGGCGCCGGTGCTGGGCGTGCACGGCATGGCGTTTGTGGCGGCGTTCGTCGCGGCCGCCATCGCCAGCCTGTGGCAGCCGTCGCGCAAGAAGGCGATGGATTCGCGCCAGGCCATGGCGGCCGGTATGGCGGTGGCGCTGGCGGCTGCGGGCTGGCCGCTGTCTCGTGTGGACTGGTCTTCCCCCACCGGCGACCCGCTGAATGTGCGGCTGATCCAGGGCAACATCGAGCAATCACAAAAGTTCGACCCGGCGCTGCTGGAACAAAGCCTGGTGCGCCATCTGGAAATGACGGCCTTGCCGCCCGCCGCGGGCGTGCCGGCCCCGCAACTGGTGATCCTGCCGGAAACCGTATTGCCGGTATTTCAAGACCAGCTTGATCCGCGCATCTGGGACGCCTGGCGCGGCGTGGCGGCGCGCGGCAACATGACGATCGCCATGGGCGTGCCGCTGCACGACCGCATCAATGGCCGCGAACGCTACACCAACAGCGTGATCGGGTTTGACGGCAACACGCCGGTCGAACAACTGGTGGGCGGCAGCACGGCCATGCGCTACGACAAGCGCCATCTGGTGCCGTGGGGTGAGTACGTGCCGCCGGGCTTTCACTGGTTCGTCGACATGCTGAACATTCCGCTGGGCGACTTCGATCGCGGCGGCGAACGCCAGACGCCGTTCGCGGTAGGCGGCCAGCACATCGCGTTCAACATCTGCTACGAAGATCTGTTCGGCCCCGATCTACTGCCAGCGCTGCAACCCGGCGGCAACGGCGAACCGGGCGCGACCATCCTGGTCAACGTCAGCAATCTGGGGTGGTTTGGGGATTCCTGGGCCTTGCGCCAGCACCTGCAAATTGGCCGCCTGCGCACGATGGAAACCGCGCGCCCCATGCTCACCGCCACCAACACCGGCATCACCGCCGCCATCGACGCCAAGGGCCACGTCGCGGCCCAGCTCGCGCCCCTGCAAGCGGGCGTGCTGCCGGTGTCCGTGCAAGGCATGACCGGCTTGACGCCCTACGCGCGCTTTGGCGACAAGCTGGCGTTGGCGCTGGTGGGCTTGGCGCTGATCGCGGCCATCGGTACAGGCCGCCAATCTCGCCGCCCCTGATTGCGGATCAGGCGAACAGCGGCCGCCCCTGACGTCGTATCACGCGAACAGGTTGGCGGGCAGTTTGCCGCTGTCCTGCGGCGGGCGCAGCGGCCCGGACCCTGCGCCCGTCAGCTCAATCGCTTCGGCGATGCTGTCCAGATCGTCGCTATCCAACTCCAATTCCGCCGCCCCCAACAAGCCATTGACCTGCGCGGCGCTGCGCGCGCCCACGATGGCGCCGGTGACGCCGGGCCACGCCAGCGTCCACGCAGCCGCCACCGCGGCCACCGTGGCGCCATGCTGTTCAGCAATGGGCTTGAACGCGTCGGCCAGGGCCAGATTGCGCTCCAGATTCGGGGACGTAAATTCCGCGTTGCGTGAACGCCAGTCATCCGCGGGCAATGCGCGCGCGCGCTCTGCCGAGAAACCGCCGGTCAACAGCCCGGACTGCATCGGGCTGTAGACGATGACGCCCACGTCGTGCTCCGCGCACCACGGAATCAAATCGGCGCCCGCGCCGCGTTGAATGGCCGAAAACGGCGGCTGCAACGAATCCACCTGCCCCAACGCGCACGCATTCTGCAACTGCGCCAGGTTGTGGTTCGACAAGCCCACCGCCGCAACCTTGCCCTCCTGCTTCAAGTCGAGCAAGGTCTGCCAATAGGTTTCGATAGGCGTATCGTCGCCGGCCGGCCAATGCATCTGGTAGAGGTCGATGCGCTCGATGCCCAGCCGGCGCAGCGAGTCTTCGACCTCACGGCGAATGCTGGCGGGGGCTCCCGTGCGGCGAGGCATCGCCTGCGGATTTTCCGTGGACCACGTCAACCCGCATTTCGTGAAGACATAAGGCCGTTCGGCGGGCGCCATCTGCGCCAGCGCGCGGCGCACGATCTCTTCGGAATGCCCCAAGCCATACACGGCCGCGGTATCGATCCAGTTGATGCCGCGATCTACCGCCAGACGTATCGCCGCAATCGAGTCCGCGTCGTCCTGCTGCCCCCAGCCGACTGCCCATCCATTGCCGCCAATTGCCCACGCGCCCAGTCCGATACGCGTGATGTCCATGCCACTGCGGCCCAGCGGCCGAGTGGGTAAAGAAGTGTTTGTGCGCATGCCGGATGTCTCAGGTTGGCGCGGCGCTATTTTTTTCGCTTGAAAGCCGCAAGATGAACAAAAAAATTTCCCTTCACGATATCACTGTCACAAGCCTTTGATTTTTCTGGATTCTGCATCAATCACACTCCGTCTGACGCGCAAAAATCGCTCAAGAAATGCGCAAAAAATCGCATCCCGCCCCTATTTTTTTAGAAGTTTTATGTTTTTTGCGCCACATCGACTTGCACAGCCGATTTTGTTCGTGCATAATCTCGTTTCTTCGCCAACGGCACTAAACAAAACCGGCAACGAACTACGAAAAACGCACCATAAAACGTGTGTTCAACTCGTAAAACGTAGCAGGGTGTGGTTAGAGAAACGGGGGTATAGCTCAGCTGGGAGAGCGCTTGCATGGCATGCAAGAGGTCAGCGGTTCGATCCCGCTTACCTCCACCAGTCAACAGCGAAGAATGCAGTACAGCAAGTCCAAGTCCCCTTCGTCTAGAGGCCTAGGACATCACCCTTTCACGGTGAGTACAGGGGTTCGAATCCCCTAGGGGACGCCAGT
>Ga0256894_1000007_pt1 | contig 29574 bp, 6 predicted proteins | sample MC6MC0667MT_FD_190187 | JGI IMG/M metagenome (GOLD analysis project Ga0256894, IMG submission 190187) | Metatranscriptome of enriched soil aggregate microbial communities from Iowa State University, Ames, United States - MC6-MC0667-MT... | ecosystem: Environmental > Terrestrial > Soil >... | reverse complement strand
GTTGAATTTACACATTTCGATGGTCACATATCTATTTACCTGATAAATGCGCAACATCCTTGCCAACATCTTGTGCGGCTCCAAATAACTGGTTGCATTCCATTTACGACAACTTTTGCCCCCAGGCACAGCTACCTTCCCAGCCTCGTACGACAAGGAATAGTCCCCACTATTCGAGTAGTGAAGCGTGTTTTCTTTTAAACACAACGAATTTCTGGTGTTAGCATTTTCACCAGCTTCTCCTGCGTAGCCAAACGGTCTGAGTCGAGCTTCGGCGTTGGTATTGAGGCCGATGCATTCATTTGGGGCTCGGCCGTCCGCGGCCGCGCCCGACCTCTTTCCCAGCGCCCTCTACACACCAGGCTGTCTGCTTCAAGCGCAAACATCTAAGGCGCTGCTGGTCCTGCTTTGCTGTATCTCCGCTGTCCTTGGCCATGTTGTCCTCACGGTAGCTCCAAGCGCGCTATCGCCGGGCAGCTACGCATCCGGCCAATTCACCACGACGGTGACACTGGGCTTCACCTACAGCGCCTCTCTCACCCCAGAGCAGGATAGTTTGACCACCTATGTGGTTCAGTGCTCTCACGCGGCCGTTCAGAACCCTAGTGCGCAGGTCTGGCCCTACACCGTGCCAGACTACAGGACGCCGCGGACGACGACGCTGACACTCGACGCCCGCTTCCTGGTCCCGAAGCCTGGCGACCCGCTTGTGTTACCCGAGGGGCTGTGCACGAGCATCATGTTCAACCCCGCGAACGAGCCGAGCGTCGTCAAGTCGCCGAGTACGCCGCTGCCGTCCTTTTCCTGGGGCCCCGCAGGCGTCTCCGTCGAACTCGCTCCTCTGGCGGCGTCCCCCTACGTCTTTACGGGATCCTCGACGTCTCTCAATCTCAAGTTCAGTGTCAACACTTACTACCGCATTGTCGGCATCAGGGTGACCGCAGGCTGCGGCTTCAGCTTTGGCTCCGCCTCTTTGCGTGCTGTCGACCTCGGCACTTCGTTATCTTACGCCCTGACCGATTCCTCTCTCATCACCCTCTCGGGCGGCAACCCCGATTCCGTCGATGCGTTGACGTCGTTTACGATTGATGGCATTACAGGCTCTCTTTCGTCGGTCGTCAACGCAGGCTGCTTTGTCGTCGACGCAACGGGCCGAGACGGTGGGGCAATCCTCTCGGGCGGCGCCGGCCCGGCAACCGCACTATTCTTGCCAGGCAGCGTCGCTACTCCAACCCTTGTTGTTTCAACGGCGCGCACACAGCATATCGCAAACATTTTCGAGGTCGATCTCTACACGCGCGTGACGCCACCTGCTGCCGCTAGCTCCGTCCGCTTCGTTATCTACATGTCCTCCTCGGCGACCTGCCAGCAAGCATTGTTCAACACTGCAGCTCCTGTAGTTGCGCCTCTGCGTGTCGCTACGTCGTCGATCCGTGATTTTACAAACCACGGATGTAGCGCTGTTATTGCCCATCCTCAAGGCTCTCCAGCACACTTTGCCTCGACAACACCTGGCCGCGCGTCCATTACTATCACGTGTCAGTCTGCAAACCTTCCGACGTGGATCCGCACGCGCATCAGCGGCGTTATGTCTGAGGCACTGTCCGTTCCCACGTCGTGTTGGACTCTTGAGCAAGCTCTTGACGCCACGACCGTGATGAGATCGATTATGCGCGACCCCTGGATTCCACTCGTGCCAACACCAAACGTTTCGTTCACTGCAACGGATGACTCTCGGTTTGGTGTCATGGACAGCGCGGCATTGGGTGAGCGTTTCTACACTGCCGCACAGCTGTGGATGCGCCCGGACACCAAATGCGGCTCGAACCTCTTTTCTAACGTAAACCAGATTGTCTCATGGTATGGGCTTACCGGCCCTTCAGCAACTAACGTAATTGATTCGGGGTCTCGTGTGTACGGTATCACAGGGTCTGTGACAGACAAGACGTGGGGCTTCCAGCTCACGGTACCTCGTAGCCAAGTTACTAGCAACTACCCGCCTTTTTTTCGCTTCGAGTGCTACGAACTCACCGCGCTCGCTACTGTCACACAGGGCGGTGAGATGATCATCCCGCTGCTAACAGTCTCGTCGTTGTCGACTTCTATGTCCGGCGCATCGGTAGCCACTTCTTTCAAAACGTTTGGGCTTCAAAACTCTGCCTTCTCGACGCTGAGCATGACTAACCCGTTTCAAACGACTTATGATTTTGACTTCAATGGAGCGAGCACTGCTCAGTGGAGTCCCACACCTTCGACAAACACCGGCTGGTTCAAAGATACTTCAAACTTCACTTTGGTTCTGGGCTCAACTTGTCCTGAGTTCACGTTCAAGCAGCCCAGCAGCGTTGCAAACGGGGATTACTATGGCGGCTGCACTAGCTCGTCGACTTCGAGCATGAGTGGCCTCTGCGATGACAATAACGACTTTACACGGCTGTCTCTTGTATCGTCGAAGAAGCTGTTTCGCGTCACAAACCCTGGCTCAGTTTTTTTCCCGACAGGTCTTTGCTTATCTGCAACGTTGACTGCGAGGTCATTTCTTACTTCGCCGACAGTGACCAACGGGCAGGGCCAACGCAATCTGCAAAACTCGCTGACCAAATCTGCGTCGCTTCTTATTTCACACCTGGACATGCGTTTGGCTTCGTTCCTCACAGGCGCTGACTATTTTCTCGTTCGACTGGCGTTTTCGGCCCACTTTACCGGTGCAGGGTCCACAACATCGAATCCATTGCTCCGGATTGGGATCACTCTTTCGCAAACCACGAACACAACGGATCGTTTCATTCCTGCAAACGCGACGATTGAGCCGGTCGACGAGATCGCGCACTGGGCGCCTGCTGGCGTGTCGAACTGCACTTTATCCATGGCGAGTAGTGGAGGAAATCGCTTGGCTCGCGTCACATGCTATCCGACGACAATCGGTCTCTATGCCAGCGCGTTGATGTCTCCCCCGATTTCATTTGTGCTGACCAGTGTTGTTCTCTCGCGTAGCTATTTTTCAGGCGGCATGACCCCTGACGCGTTTACGATCGGTGACCTGAGTGGCGCAGATTTCTCTTGCAGTCTTTACGCTTCCACGTCTGCTGTCGCTTTGAACGCACAGCCCGCGCTTGCGTTGCAGCACGCTCTCCACATCAAAGAGGGCTTTACGCGTGCTAACAATATGGCTGGCTTTGCAACACACCTCAAGTTCCAGATTTATCGCCAGCCCTCCGACGGCGGCTCTTTTGCCTTCAATTGGCGCATTAACCCATTGCCGTCGTGCAACTTTTGGATTGGTCCACTTAGCCTGCTGCCAACGCCCGTGCTTGGGGCGCTGTCTATTGGCTCGTCTACGTGTTCAGCGTACATCGTCTCGGCGGACAGTCGCTCAGCGACATTTACATGCAGCATTCCCACTGACAGGACTCTTCCACTTTCTGTGATGACGGTTCCGATGGTTATCATCACCGAAGCCCTTCGCTTCAGCCCATCCTCATTGGATCCGTACGCTCCCCTGAGCTGTATTAGCGCCCAGGTGTCGATGCCATCTAGCTCTGGCACGTTTACTTCGAGCTTTTACGATGCTTTAGAGATCAAGTTTGTTCCGTACTCGCCTGTCTTGGAGCGCTGGTACGCCTCGGCAGGTGCCATCACAGCACGTGCTCACAACCCCAGCGACAGTACATTTCAGATCCGCTACACAGTGCGTTTCAACTATACGCTCTTCCACGACGCCGGCTTCTCTGACGCAACAAACATCGCCATCAAAACAAGCGCTTGCGGCAGTACTATTTCTCTTGTGTCACCCACAGCATCAACGCTAGCTTGGGGCACTGTCGACACGACCGTCACAACTCCGTTCAGTTGCAACAGCCTTGCTCTGACAGGCGATCTAACTGTGTCGTGCACTCGTGAGCTCGCTTCGGACAACACTCCACGGACGTCGCAGTTTCCGCCTCGCTACGTCCAATTTGACGGCATTGTCCCCAATTCTCTTTCTGCGACCAGCTCCAACTGCCTTCGCTTCACTGTCAGCCGTGGTTCAACGGTCTATGGTGATGTGACCGTGCCCATTGCTTTGACACAGACGGCAAACGCATTCGACTACAATCTTGCTGTTTTGTCGAGGTCCATTGTCACGGCGGAGAGCGGTGACCTTACTGCGATCCAGTTCTCAGTGTCGCTGCGCATGACTGTCTACATGCTCATCGATGTTCCCGATACCACGGTGTATTTCACACTTGCTGTGAACACTGCAGTTCCTGGGTGTAGCGCCCTCGTCTCCAACAAAGCTTTTACGCTGGCGGCGCCCGCCATAGTGCAAACAGCGAACGGTGTCACTTGTACTCAACGCGGCTTTTTGTCGGACGACCGCATGGCCGTCAAGTGCTATTCTGCGACGCCATTTAACCGGGGAACCTACTACGTCGACTTTCGCGACGTGTTTACCGCACCTGTGCTCACATCTAGCGCGCCACCCGAGTGCTTTAGCGCGACTATGACCGGCTATCAGAAGGCGCCACCGACGCCACTGAGCCCGCTTACCCTTTTTACGGCACCCGTGAGTCAGGCATTTTACGCCGACGTCCAACTGACAATTCAATCCAAGGCGCTATCGCAGTGGACTTATGATGAAACCAGTAGTCCTTTTATCGAGGCAACTCAGATGCCATTGACTTATTTTGCCTTCATTCAACCGCAGATTGGGGTGGAGTTTAAGACAACCGTCACCTACGACTCGACGAACGCCACACTCTGCCCGCCTGGAGTTGAGTTCACTTTAACACCAACCATCGCGTCTGCTTCAGCATCTGGCGGCGGTCTCATTAACTCTGGCTCCGCTCTATCTTCAAATCCAACGGTGGTTGGAACAGCAAGTGCTCTGACGCTGCGCTTTCCCGTCACGTCGACTCTCGCCTCAAACCCGCTCAACATTTATGGCTTCAATTTTATGATTGGAAACGCGCTTAGGTACCGATATGGCCAGTCCAGTCTGTACCCGAGCATCCCGCGAAAGTGCTTCACCGTTTCGACAAGCGTAGGTGGACAGACTGCGGCGGCGCCCATCACCGCCGACCTCTCACTTTTTGCCGCCGTTACGAATGCAACGCCGGAGTACGCGCTTCAGGCCTACATGGTCTCCAAGCAGCTCGAGTCTGGCCTCTCTCCCCAGAAAGAGCTTTACACGTTTGAAGTTCAGTTTTACGTTCTTCGGTTTAGTGGAACCCCCGCGGACACGAGTTTCTCAAAGTTACTTCTCTCGTCTCTCACGACGGGCGCGTACGCCATCCTGCCGTCTTCAAGTGCGTGGACCTGCACACTGACGCCCGGTGGTGCGCTCTCGTGCCCGGTGCTCGTGCCCCCTGCGCCCGGCCAAACAGATCAGGCCTCACCCACGCGTTTCCGCTTTGGCGGCCTTAGCGCCGATTACGGGTCAATCTGGCCTACTCTGGACAAGACCGCGCTGCAGTTGTCGGGAGATTCGAGTGCGTTTAACATCCTGATGACTCGGTCGCAGCGGGTGGCGGATGTGCACGCGGCTCCCTTTGATGTCTCTGTTGTCCATTCGTGGAACGGCGCCAAGATCAACGCCGGCGTGGTATGGACTTTCTATTTCCACACGCCCGTCATCGCGTCCAGCCTGCGCTTCAAGACTTCACCAGCGTGCCCGCTTCGCTTCTCGACCATTCCGACCGACGGCAGTGTCGCGCTCGCCGCCCCCCCGCCTTCGACGGCGGTGCAATGCACCACGACGGCGTCGGACATCTTGGATGTGACGCTGTCAGGCTGCTCTGTGGACGCATCTTTTGTTGATTCTCTCACGGGGCCACCGGCGACGCCGACGTTCGAGGCCACGATTGCCGCAATGGTCGAGGCTGAGTTCACAGGCGGCATGACGGGCACACTCGAAATCCCCAAGTCGTGTCTGACTTTTGGCGCCGTCTACACGCTCGCTGGCGTGCCCGGCGACTCTGATTGGGCCGGCGCCACAGACAACGTGATCTTTGCCTTGCCTGGCGGAGCGACGGTTGAGGAGACTTTGTACGACGTCAGCGTCGACCTCGTTGGTCACTCGATGACGTCTGCGTCGGAGTTTTCCAGCTCGGCGGACGTCTACATCTACCCGCTGAGCGCCGGCCTGGAGGCGGTACAGACATTCACGATCAGCATCGGCGCCGAGTGCTCGGTGTTGTCTTTTTCGGTCGCTTCGACGGCACTCGCGCCGATTCCGGCGGCCGCTGCGCATGCGCACGAGGCTGCTGTTTCCGGCTCGTGCTCGGTGCTTTCGGTTACGGCGGCATCGGTGACGGTGTCGTGTACGAACCCTGTGTTTTCTGACGCGGGGAGGTTTGTCCGTTTCCGTCTAACTGAGGTTTTTTTCGCCCTCACGTCGAGCTCGTTTCTGCAGCTGCCCAATCTGCCGCGGACGTGTGTCAACGTCGCGCTCTCCTACGACAGCGTGCGTTACGTGCGCCCGTCGATGGCGCCGTTGCCACTGCCAACGGTTGTGTCTGCCTCTCACGCGTTCTGGTCTATCGCGACTACATTTTTGGCTGATCCCGCCATCACGCTGACGTTTACGTTCTTCGCTGCGCAGCCTGGGGCGTCTTTTACGCTCAGGCTACCGGATTTTATGCAGGTTTCGACGGTGACCGAGCAAACGAGCTTCGCGGTGGCTGGCTCCCCGACAAAGTCGTTTGGCTGCGCGGCGCCGTGCTCAGGTTCCGTCCTCACCTTGACGTACTCCGACTCGACGGGCCTGGAACCGTTGCTGTGCACACCGGCGGCGCCGTGCCTGGTCACGATTGGTGTCGCTGCTATCGTGCCTACGGTGGCGCAGCTGACCCAGGACAGTCGCCTAACGCTGTCCGCGTTTGTGCCGGGGGAGCGCGCGTACGCCGTAGCAGACTTTCCGCTGGGTCCTCTTGCGGCCTCCGGTACGGTCAGCTTAACCGCCAGCGCCTACACGTCGACTGGCGGCAATAACGACGGGTTTGGCGTTACTTTGACGTACTCAACCGACCCTATAGTGCTAAACACGACACCTGTGCTTGTCGAGCTTGAATTTTCGGAGGCGGTCGATTTTTCCACGGTCCTCATCTCTTCAGCGAGTCCTGCGATTCAGCCCGCCTCGATGGTGCCTGTGGGTTTGTCTCGCCTGCGATTTGCCATCCAGGGAGGGCTCTCGGCATCGCCGATGACGCTGGACTTGTCACAGCTTGCGCCCCGCAACTCTGGCTGCACAGGGACGGTCGACGGCCTCTGCGCCCAGATGTCGGTGTCGATGAAGATTCTGCACGCCACGACATCTGACGAGAGTGTCGCCGTCGCGTCGCTCCGCATCATTGCAATGTCGCCTACGCCTATTCCACTAACGCCTCATGACTCGCGCAGCAGTGTGTGGTCGATTGTTTTGTCGAGCTACTCCTCGGCGAGTATCCCGCCGGCGACAACCTTCACGACGACGGCAGCCTTCAAGGCACCGGCGTCCGTGTCGATCACGAGTGGGAGCATGTTTATTGTCCACATGGACCCCTACAACGCCCAGAGCACGTACGGCAACGCCGTGACAGTGACGAGCGTGGGTCTCGCCGTCGGTGCGAGCCCGGTGATCGCGTTCGCGGCCAGCGCCGACCACGGGTCCGAGTGGACGGCGATCATTAGCGTAGATTCTCTTGCCTCGGACTCGATTGCTCTGACGGTGACTGTCGAGTCCACTGTTGCTCTGCTCGTGCCACTCATTGTCCGCGCGCGACTCGTTCATGCTGCGGCGGCCAAGAAGTCTGCCGAGGGCATAATAATGACCTTTCCAGCGGCACCGGAGCTGCGAATGTTGCCCGTCACTGCGCTACCCTGGGGTGAGACTGCGTGGTCCCGCAACGAGCCCGAAGCGTCGCTGCTCCTCGATTTTGACGTTTTTGCGTTTCTTACGAGCATCGACGTGGACGCGATTCGTCTCCGCATTCGCGTTGAGTCTGACGTGTCGTTCCAAAATTGCGCCGACAAGGTTTACCTGTTGGGTGCGTCGGATCTGATTGATAATGCGACGCCGCTGTCTTGCAGCATCGATGGAGGATTGACTGGCGTGACTTGCACGGTCTCTCGGCCCGCCTCGGGCCTGCGGTACCGCGTGGTCCTCAACGCGTGCGTCGGCACCCCTTCTTCGTCATACTTCGATACCGCAGGCTTTGTAGAGTTTGTACCGCTCGAAGGCGGCTCGTTTGAGACTGCATTTGGTATGTCTCCGGTCGCTTCGGCGCGGTTCACCGTTCCTCGTGTCGCCGCATTGACGTACACGGGCGACATTGCCGGCTTAGCGGCAACCAGTGGGCCGTCGAACCTGAATCGCTACTCGTTCAGCTTCCCGTTTCCCGCTGCCCTGTGTCCTTACAAGGTGCCCGCGGGGACCGTCATTTCTCTCGTGCTGCCCGCGGACGCCCGGCGCCCGTATGTGCTCGACGGCCAGTCGGGTCTCTCTGCTGACGGTCGTGCGTACGTGATGGCTGCCCCAAGTTCCGTGTGCACTGGCGCGAGCGGCGACATGATCACATTTCCGGACATGTACTTTCACCCGGTGGCACCTAGCACTGTCTACGCGGTCGAGTTCTCAAGCCCGAACGCCGACAGTCTCGACGTCGTGCTGACGCGCGTCCTCGTCACATGGCCGGCCGCCCAGGCGGGCGTCATTTCCTCGCTGAGCAGCGGAGGCGCCTTTTCCGTTGCGTTTTCCCAAAGTCCGCTCTCGTCGGCGCTCGATGTCGTGCTCAGCCTCGCCGGACTCGCGTCACCGAACCTCTCGCTGCGCGACCTTGACGCGCGCCTTGTGCTTCCCGCGACCTGTGTCGTCGACCGCGCCGTGTTATCCTCACACCGTCCAGTGCCGGCCAGTGGAACGACGACGGTGATTGCTCTGGCCGACTCGACGTCGCCCAACACCGCTCTGCTGCTCCGCGCGCGCTCCACCGACATGTCACCGCCACGCCAGTGGACAATCAACCACAGGATCTTCGGTGTGATGTGTGCGCAAGGCACAAATCAGCAAGCGTCATTGTCGCTCGTTGACTCGATCTCTCGCGTCGCCGTCACGGGCGTTCTGTCTTCGACTTCGTGGACTGTTGCTTCGGCGCAGGCCACGACAACATCCATGGGCGTCGTGTGCCAGACGTATCGTTCTGTCGCATCGCAACGCATTCCTAGCGACTTCGCAAATTTGATTCCCCTGGTTCAAATCACGTCCGGCGCATCTCACGACATCTTGTGCACGGTTTCGCTTTCCCGTTCCTGGCTATCGGGTCAAACTCTGCTGCTACCACTTGGGTACGGGTGGGATACGATGGGACTGTCGGCTCGCTCTATGTGGGCTGGCACCGACCCTGTCACGGCGTCTGGAACAGGAAGCTCGTGGGTCAATTCTGGGCCAGCTGTGCTGCCTGGCACGACGCTTTCGTTCGTCTACTATGCTGTGATCGGCCCTGATGTGAGTGATGACGCAACATCAACATTCGGCCAACATGTAGATGTTGCATTGGAGCCCACTGTGATGAAGCCAGCAACCATCACTGAGACATCAGATATCACAGTGACCCAGCCGTACGTAACTCCGGGGTCCCTTCCGGGCATTGACTCGATCGGCTGCATCACGATCGACTTTTTGGCGACTGTCGACTACAAAACCAGCTGCTCTATCACTGTGTCGTCACCAGTGCGGCTTCGCCTCGGCTCCATTCCCATGAACAATCTGAATAGTTTCATGATTGGTTTTTACGTCGCGAATGGTAACCGCAACAGTTTCGCTTTGTCGATGCAGAGTGTCACAGCTAACGGTAGCGGCACTACGTTTAAAGCGGAAATGCAGTCAGGCAACAATCGCTTTCGCAAAGGCCGCAGCTACACAATGAATTTCTGCTACTTGCAGGTTCTCTCTGCCGAAGACCTTGCAGCAATTCGTCAGACATCGATTGCAGGGAGCGGCTGGACAATGACTCTGTGCACCGGATCGCCTTTCACCGGCCAGATGGATGCCAGCGCCGGAACCACGCTCCTGAAGGGCACTTACCCGTCAGATCGCGCCATTCTCATGCGCCCGCACCCATCGAGCGGCGTTATCGGCTTCGATTTGCCCCCATACTCTGGCGGTGCTCTGCCTTTGACGACGTCGATGAGCCTGTCATTTCAAGTTCCCGCGCAGCTCGCGACGGCGATGGGTTCGTCGGGCGGCTTTGCTATTTTACTCCCGTACGGCACTTCATTTGCTGCGGGGACGTCGTCGGGTTCCGTGGTGGGCGCGAACGGCGGCTCCACAGCAGCGTGCTCGAGCACGACGTCCAACACGTTGTTTACGACAATGGCTGTGCGTCATCCCGAGGTGATCAGTGTCGACTCCATGAAGTCCGCGGAGGCCCACGACGGCTCTTGTGCGTGGGTTCCGGTATCGTTTGGGACGACACCCACGTCGCCGACCTTCGTCACAATCACTCTTTCGAATCTGGCTCTGAGGGACGTTGCGAATCCTATGGAGGGCACGCTGTTCCTTGCGGCCGCGTTTGCAAATTCGGCAGATGCACCAGTGTCCCCACCACTCCTGTCGCATAGCTGGCCCCGCACCTACCCGATCGAACCGTTGCCGTCTGACGTTCCCGCCACTGTGACGACGTACAACGCGCGTGTCCTCGACGTCGTGCGAACGGCGTCAACGCTGCGCTCTTTCAAGCTCATGAGCGACGGCACCATTCTCGAGTACACCGTGGCGGCGGCAGATGACTCCACGACGCTGTTGACTACGTACTCTGAGCAAAGCTTGGTCAGCACTACGAACCTGAAGTCTACGTTTAGCCTCGGCTCACCTGCTCGCGTGGCAGACCGCGGCGCGCTTGCTCTCTCGGCGGACGAAACGCTTCTGCTCGTCAACTGGAACAACCAGATGCTGGTCGCTGTGCGCCGCACAGTTGTTCCCGTCAATGGCACATCCCTCACACAGGACGTCTCGTCTGCTGCGACGTTCGACCTCGGCACGCTCCGCCAGCGCCGTGTGCGCGGCGACCTGCTTGACCTTGCTGCGTCCCAGACGGTCGCTCCTTTCATCCTCCACGACTTCTCAAGCACGTTCTTTTCTAGCTCTTTCGCTGCTGTTCTCGTGGGCACACACCTGTACTCGTTCCGCATCAGTAGCGTCGAGACACGGATGTGGAGCTACATCGGCGCCCTCTCAGTGGCGACGACGATCACGTCGTCTGCATTTGCGGCCGAGCAGCCGACAGTGACGCTGACTCCTGGTGGGACCAACTTTGTCCTGTGCCAACGCATTCACTGCGGCCTCTATGTGCGCCAGATGAACTCCCCAACGGTAACGCGTGTGTCCGAGTTCGTGCTGTCGCGCGCCGCCTCGGTTGCAGGCCGCGCTGGCTCCGTGGCGGTTGGCCGTGCGATGCCGTGGATTGTGCCGCTGGATAACGGTCCTTCTTCCTACGTCGGCGACGACGAGCTTTACTACGCTTATCTCGAAGGCGGTAACCGTGTCACGATCGCCACGATGCGCAACCTCCGTTCTGTTGCAAGCTTCATTACTGGCGCCACCGTGACAGACGGCGATGTCATTGCGCGGTCTGGCGCCGTGACTTCACCAGACTCTCAGCAGAGCGAGATCATCGCCATCGCCTGCGTTATCCCAACGGGCGACGGCTCTGCCATTGTTGACGTCGTCATGAAGAACTTCGATTTTAAACCCAGCACCCCGCTGTACCGTACTGTCCGCTACTTCTTTTCATACGCTGACACAACCTATGTGGCCGGCATTACCGGTCTGCCGATTGTCTCCACCATCGGCGTTGTCGTTAGTGACGTGCCTCCTCCTGTGTACAGCACGCCATACGCGTGGGCCTCGCTCGGCCCACGCGTCTCCCGCGACGGCCGTATTTTCACGACTCTCACGGACACTAGGCAGGCCGTCGCAGTCCACCAGCTTCGCGTTGGCTATGTCAGCCAGACGGGCACTTTTATGAACAATCCCTTCGTTCACAAGCCCTCTGTCAGTCTAACTCACTCCACTGCATTTAAGCATCCCCGCAAGCTGTTTGCAAGAAACCAATACCGTGTCAGCCTCAGGGAGGATTGGGCAGTCAACAACTCGCCGAAGGAGTTCAGCGATGCTACGGCTTCTTCGCGCAGCCTGAGTTGCACGAACGGCTATTCCCACGGCGCTCAGTGGTATATTATGAATTACGAGCCCTTACAAAGCCAGTATGGCGATTTTTCCGCCTATACTACGGGCAACACCAATGTCCCTTCAGGCACTTATGACTGTACCTTCTCGTTTTCTAACTTAAACTGCTTCGACGTCCGCAGCGTTTTCAGTGCGTTCCCGATGCTTCAGATTATGTCTGGATCAAAGCTATTGGCGCAGCGTGCGATACCCCGTGACATGTCCATCGAGCCGTATGCCGCAACCTTGTCCGTGATGCATCCACGCAACTGCAGTCCATTGCTCAGCGCTGTATGCGACTGGACAGTGCTTATGCATATGCCGCCCGTTGACACAGGCGTGCGTAACGACGCGCTTCGTATTTTTGCCCCCATGCTGACGTTGACAGGGGCGAATGTCGATGTCACGTTCTTTTCTGATACTGTGGCCAGCTTTGTTCGGTCCTGTAGCACGACTAATGGAATCATTTGTTCGATTCCTTCCACAGTTGTTTCTCAGGCACCGCTCTGGGCGTCATTTTCTGGTGTTGCACTGGCGAATTCACTCTATAGTTTTCTTTCTGATGGTGATGTTCTCCCACGGGTTTCGTTCCCAAGCTGCGGCAGTGGCACTTGCGTCAACGCTGGCATGCGCGCCACTGCCACGCAAGCGCACGGCATTCGCAACGTGGCTGGCGTTCTTGATGGGCGCGTGGTTCTCGAGACGGACTCATCAGCCGCTGTAGCGAGCCTCCGTTTTTCCGGTGTTATGAGCGATATGCGCCTTGGATCCGCATGCATGACAGTTTGGGGCCTGAACTCGACGCGATGCGTGAGCGCTAGTATGACATCGATGGGCGTCTCTGTCTACGCGGGTGCATCGATTCTTAATGTTGGGCTCCCTGCTGCCTCCGACACTGATCTTGTCCAACTGTTCCTTCCGAACGGTGACGCATTTGCATATGACGCAAAGAATAGCAAGTTGCATTACTGGTACTATAGCGAGAGCTGCAACAGCAACGGAGGAACTAACGCCGTTCCATTTCAGCCCTTCACCTTCACAGAGCGCCGCCGCACGGCATTGGGGACGCGGTACTGGACGCAAGAGGCGCCGATGCTGCCGGAAGGTAACATTGTGCAGCGCATCCACATTCTTTCGTCCACCAGCCCCGCACGCGGCACGTTCGTGCTTGTGATCGACAACACCGGCTTCACTCTCCCGCTTCGCATCGACCCTCGTGGCAGCGGCTTTGCGCTGCCGACGACCAAGACCGATGTGGCGGACCGCCCGTCGCTGTCGTCCGCAAACGGCCTGCTGGTACCCTTTTCCACACTCATCGGCAACGCGCGGTCCGGACCCGAGATCACGTCGATCGTCGAGTGGACCGACATTAGCGCTGGCGCGAGCACCCAGACGAGCATTGTGGTCTCTTTCCGCTCGGGCGTCGTTATCCACTATTATGCCCCCATTTTCGAGCGCACGCTGACGAACCCGCACATTCCGCGCACGGCGCAGCGTCAGCTTCCCCTAGTCGAGCGCAAGACGGTTGAGCTTCCGGCTGGCGCGATTGGCTCGATGGCCACCGTCACGGGCTGGCCTCTCGCAATCGCCTCCGGCGCGTCTGGCGTGGTCTACGCCGTTCATTTTCCCGTCGGCGCGAGTCCTGGCGACATTGTTGTGTCTCCTCTCACCGACCTCAAGCTTCCTTGCAGCGTCACGAGCCTGGCCGTGAACCCGTCCAGCACGTTTTTTGCCGCCGGTTGCACCAACGGCCAAATCTTCATGGTCAAGATGACGATTTCTGTGGGCACACCGCGGCCCGTGGTGGCCCTGTCGTTCTTGGCCGAGTCCCCGACGAAGCGGCGCATTGCGTCGCGCGGAACAAATCTCGAGACCTATGACCCACGCTGGAAGAGCGACACCCTCTTTAATAGTGGCGACGCGAGCGTCTTTAAGCGGACTTTCACGACAGCGCACATGGTGCAGGAGGATGGGGCCAAGATCAGCGACCTGGTGTTCCACCCACTCGGTGCTCACTTGATTGCCCTTTCCACGTCGTCGACCAGCAGCTCGTACAGCATCCTTTCTTATCACATTGTCCACCCCATCTCGAGTCTCGCGTTCACGATCGCCGGGAGTGCTGCACTTGGAAACACTGCAAATTGGACAATTACGGCATGGATGCCTCGCATTTCGTACCCAGCTTTGATCATTTGTCGCGCAGAGTTTCCTCCGTCGACGACTTTCGCTGGTGTCCAAGTGTCTACGTCATGGCAAGGCGTGTCTAACTTTTTCGCGATTTCGCCTCCCGAGTCTTCATCTTCGCGTTCTCTTTTCCAGTTTTCTCTTCAGCCCGGCGCATCACCGGGTCAGTCGCTGACTGTCACCATGACTGGCATCAAGAACCCAACTGTCCTGTACGATAATCTTGTGGATCTTACAATGTGGTGCGCGGTGCCCTCTGCGTCCGGCGATTTAGCCGCGCGCTTTGAGAATGGTTCCGAACTGGTCCGCGGTTCTGTTGGTACTGTGACTGGCATGCTGCTTGGCGCAAGTGTCGAGAGTTCCTTGTCAGCGATTGAAGGTGCACGTTTCGAAGTCGGCTTCGTGTACACGCACACCGTACGGCTCACTTCCATAGCAGTCGGAGAAGCAGTGGCCGTCTCCGTAACGGCCCTTGACCAGAGTGGGAATGCCCAGTCTACGTGCTACTTATCGGCAACAAGTGCGCCCGCAGCATCATTCGGCTCGGAGACGACTGCAATCGTGAGCGTTCCTGTTGGCAGCGATACGGCCTCTCTGTACATGCTCTGCGTCAAAGCAACCCCTGTTTTTCAAAGCACGACTGGTGTTAGGTTTTACCTCTCTCCAAGCCCTGGTGGCGCTCAAATTTCCAGCGCCAATTCAGGCGTCTTTTTTGTCATTGCCAACGTGAGTCCGGTTGTGCAATTCCGTGACAATGACCAGGACAACACTCTGTATACTGAGCCTGACTCGATCCCGGCGTCTACCGCTGTCCAGATCTTACTCAAGTGGGATGCTCCTGTTCTCGATCTAAACGTGTACATCAGCGTCACTTCCTCGAGTCCGAACTGTACTTTCTTTGACGCCTCAGCAGGCATGAGCGCCGCGCGCCCGGCGACGGTCAATATCGGCACGAGCAACGCTACGGTGGCGGCAGCTTTGGAGTATACGACGCTGACGATGGTCTGTTCGCAGATCGAATCTGGTGTTCATGTTACTGTGAGCGAGACCGATGGCCTCGTCAAGATCATCCTGGGACAATCTACGAAGCTGCGGAATGTGTACGGCACTGCCTTCCTCAGCGAGGAATCCAGCTTCAATCTTCCAATCAATGTTGTGTTGCCTTTTACTGTCAACATCAATCCGCAGACTCAGGTTGACACTCTTGTGAATGTCCGCTTGCTACGTAACAGTATTTCGATGTCTAACACGCCGTGTCGCTTGTATACTTCGTCTCTGGGGACCGACTCGGGGGTCATCGAGATTCCCGTCACAGTGCGTAGGCAATCGCAATCGACGGTAGTTTTCATTAAGTGCACGCAGTCTTTCTTTTCTCGTGAGTCGATCGACCTGCAGCTTACGACGTCGGACAGTAATCCGCCTTTTACGATCTTGCCCGCTTCACGCCTTACAGCTTATGTCCCGATCACGTCCACCTACTGGCGTCTCGATGGAACTCAGCTGTCCCTGCCTGGGTTTACATCGCTCAAGTCGACACTGGCGGTGGAGGTGACTCTAGGGTACCCGTTTAGCCGCCCGACGACGATTGCTCTTATCGCAGATCAGCGCCACGCATGCCGCTTTTCCAGGACTACGTACGACTACGACTCCATGTCTGCATCGGCGGTAGACGACTACGCGGTCGACTCGGCGTCCATGCCTGCCGTGGGCATCACGTACACACTTGACGCGGGCGCGTCGTCGGACAAGTTTTACGTGTCGTGTGGCTCCAACGCTGGCGTGGCGATCGTGCCTGAGCGATACGTCGTGTCGGGCGACAACATCAACTGGGACGCACTGCCCGCGGTGAACATCCGCGGCGAGTTGCGGGTGCAGACATCTGCCGCCGGCAACCTCAACGGGTATCTAAAGGGCACTGTGCGCGCACTCGTGCTGCTTCCGTTGACGCTGATCATGTCGCCACCGTGGGCGCACGACTCGAACGCCGACATGCTCGTCACCGGCCCGGCCGGGTGCATGTTCTCGACGGGTACCGGGAGCGAGAACACTATCCCGGCCGAAGCTCCTGCTGGCGAGAGCTCGACGACCCGGTCGGTGCAGTGGTTCCGCGGCATTGAAACAGTCACCATTCGCATGCGGTGCCCCTCTACGAGCGTAGGCAGCACGGTGCGGTTTGAGTTTGCGGCACAGCAGCCGAGCGCTGTGACACCTGCGATGACGGGCGCGTACGTTCCGTTCACGTCGCAGACGTTTAGCGTGGACGGCTTCTTTACGCTGACATGGGAGCAGACCACGCTTGACGGGCAGGTCGACCAGGACATTTCCGACCCCAATGCTCCGCTCATCGCAGTGCCCGCTGGCGCCGACAAGACGAGCGCACAGTTCCGCGTCGAGACAATCATGTCCCCGACTCCGCCGAGCGGCCAAAGCCTCAAGGTGCTCGCCGAGGTGAACAACGGCGGGAGCGCATGCCAGGTTGCGTTCAACGACATTGACCCGACCTGGACCAGGCACGATTTCACGGCGACGGCGGCCAAGGTGTACGCGTATGTGTGGTGCAGCTCGCCCACGTCCGAGCCGATTTCGATCCGCCTCACGCTCGTGAGCATCACCGGAGGTAGCGGAAGCGCTTCGTTCCCGGTGTTTCACTCGACCCAGCTTCAGCCCCAGGGCTCGTTCACGCTCGGGGGCCTTCCGTCGGCGCTCGTATCAGGCACGCCATCGATTGGCAGCGTGATGCTGTCCATTGACCCGAACATCCCGCAGACTGTGCTGGTTGAGCGCACCGATACCACGGCGGATTGCATTTTCGCGCCTGTGGCGTCTATCAACACGCTCGCCGCGTACGCGACGTCCGTGTCGATTCAGCAGACGCAGGCGCAGTTTGACGCAGCGGCGACAAAGCGCGGCCCGATTCCGTTTGCCATGTACTGCCGGCGGACGCACGTCAAGGGCCCGCTGGTGCGCCTGAGCTCGCCCAAGGGCAGCTATGTCACAGAGACGTTTGGCCCGTATCAGGTGCAGGGTCGGATGTCACTGTCGTTCACGAACCCTGTGACGCCGACGACGGTGCAGAACATTACCGACGCGACGGCGGTACTGGACCCGGAGACGGGCGGCTACACGCCGCTCCCCGACGTCCCGGTGATGCCGGACCCTTACTTTCTCCGCGCGCCCAAGACGGAGCTGCGCTCGTTCTTGTTGCAGATGGCCCCTGCACTGTCGACGCAGACGATTGTTCGCATTTCGCTGTCATCGATCCGCGGCTCCTGCGGCTTCCTCGGGCCCAACGCGGCCACCGACGCGGATCTCACTGACACGTTCCAGATCAACTTCTACCTCGGCGACTCGCGCGCGAACTTTTTCGTGGCGTGTCGCGAAGCGACGACGGAGCTGCCATACTTGATTGCAGACGGCCTATCTGGCGAGCGCTACATCACGGCGTTGTCAAGGCCTCTCAATGTCCGCGGCGAGCTGCAGTTTGTCGACGGCGCCGGCTTGCCGCCCGTGATCGACTCATGGAACGTGGTTTCGTTTAGCATCCGGCCCGTGCCTTTGCCGACAGAGGCGACGACAATCAGCGTCAGCGACGGCTCGGCACCTGGGAGCGCTAACGGATGCATGTTCCGCTTGCACGGCTCTGTGGGCGACTACAAAGCGTCACCGTTCGAGTTCCCCTACACAGCGGCGATGGCGACGCAGGACATTGCCATGTACTGCCGCGCGGTGAACAACAATCCAGTGACGCGCCTGACTATTTCGGCGACTAACAACATTTACATTTCAAAAATGTCCAGCACGTTTCAGATGCGCGGCGCGGTGTGGATCGAGGACGACGCCACAGACGTGCTGGTGGTTGCCCCTGCGACGCCGCCGGCGTTGACGCTGGTCCGTACGGCCAAAGCTCACAAGCTGCGCCTGCGGTTCCGCCCTGCGCCGACCACGTCAACCAACTTTTTGCTCGTCACGGCGGACCCGGACTGCCGCGTTGGGCTCACGACAGCACCGTCCTCGCAGACGGCTGTGATCAGCACGTCGAGCGAGTCCGTTGCGGCGTACTTGCTTTGCACCAACACGCGTAGCGAGGCCGCGGGCGTGCAGCTGACGCTGTCGCCCGAGAATGCAGCGACAACTTACTACAACTCGTACTCCACCGCGCCGTCGCCCGTGCGGCACTCGCTCAATGCGCGCACAGCGGCTGGGGCGGCGATTTCCACGGTTCACATCCGCGAGGCGCAGCGGATGCAGGTGTCGTTCGACCCCGTGCGCGGTTTGACGACGGCGACGCAGTTCACCGTGACTGTTCCCGCCGCGCTGGCTGGCCTGTGCGTGCTCGCACTGGAGCTGGACAATGGCGGTGCGACGGCGCCGCAGCCGGAGCCGGACTGGGCGCTGACGCGCAATGTGTACACGGCAAGTGGGGCGACGCTCTTTTACATCTGGCTGCGGTGCGACGACTTCACGGCGGGCCGCGGCCTGCCGTCGACGTCGCTGCCAGTGCTCCAAATCACGCGTGTGTCCGGCGACCTCTTTTGGCCGCTGACGACGGATCCGTTCAGCACTTACTTTGAGACGTGCGCATCCTACGCAACCTTATCCAACGGCGCGATCCAAGTGACGGCGAGCGAGTTTGGTCAGCTTGCATACGGCACGGTCCTTGTGTACGGCTGCAACGAGGGCTACGTGCTTAACACCGTCAGTGCCCAGGCAGTGGACGCCGCGGACTGTGTGACGACGACGAACCAGTTCGGCTTGGACGAGGTGCGGTGCACGCAAAAGGTACGCTGTGCGTGGGACGGCTGGACTGCGACTCAGATGCCGACGTGCTCAGTCAAGACCTGCGCGGGTCTGACGGCTCCGGAGCACGGCTCGATGGTGAACGTCGGCGGCATCGGCAACAGCGTCACGGCCTACAACGCCAAGGCGACCTTTTCTTGCTCCGTGGGCTACTACATCGAGGGCAGCAGCAACATCACATGCACCTTTGGCGGCTGGTCCGCGGCAACGCCCGAGTGCTTGGGTGTGATTTGCCCGACGCTAGAGGCGCGTGAGGGCGTCGACGTCGATTCTGTTGTCTTTTCCGAGGTTCCCCCGCGCTACAGGTCGACGGCGACGTACCTCTGCCCCGTCGACTACCGGCCCGTGAACAGCAACTTCCGGACGTGCCAGGCGGACGGCACGTGGGACGGCGAGCCTGGTGTGTGCACGACATCGACGTGCTCACAGCTGCTCTACGACACGGAGCGCATGCAGCTGGTTGTGTACAAGACCCCACAGGGCCAGACGCTGCCGCCGAACGTTGAGTACGACGAGTTCACGACGGCCACATACTCGTGCAAGCCGGGCTTTGTGTTTGCGGACGGTGACTCGGCGCGCGCTGAGCGCACGTGCCGAAGTAAGACATGGGAGCCGATTTACGTGCCCGTGTGTAACTACCGCAAGTGCCCTACGCTGACGCGCGCACTCGGCACGGTAACACAAGTGCCTGCATCACTAGCCAACAGCTTTTCAGTCAACGCGACACTGACTTGCAACGTTGGCATGGTTGCGAACGTTTCGCTCCCATCTGCCGTGTGGTGCACCGAGGCAGGCGTATGGAGCAGCACCATGACGACGTGCTCGCCGCGCAACTGCGGCACCCCGCCGACGATTCAGTACATGACGATCACTGTCGACGCGGGCACGTACGGGCAGAACCTCTACTCGTCGGTGGCTTCGTACCGCTGCACGACGGGGTACAACCTGTTTTACGATGGGCAGACGCTCGACGGTTCCAATGGCGCGTACAAGTCGATCGCGGGCAGCAAGGAGTACTCTGCGGCGCGCTCGTGTCAGCCTGGCGGCTGGTCACCCGAGGGTCAGCCTCGGTGCGCGGCCAACATTTGCGCGGCGCTCACAGTGCCGAGCAATGTGCTTTCGGTACGCTACACGTCCCCTACGGGCGCGACGACGACGGACCCGACGGCGCAGTTTGCCCGCATCTACTTGAGCGTTGCGGTCTACACGTGCGTCGAGGGCTATGAGCCGCGCAGCGCGCAAGACAGCACGGCTGCACACAACGCGACGCGTGTGTGCCGTGCGATTGACATTGGATGGGATCATTCGGCGCCCGTGTGTCTGCCGTTCGACTGCGGCGAGGCGGCTGAGATTGAGCACATGGCGTCGATCACGTACAACTACGACCCTGTTGTGAGCCCCACCAAGACGAGCTACCGCTCGCGCGCCGTTTACACGTGCGCGGACGGCTTTGCCATGGTGTCGGGCGACAAATCCTCCTTCCGCACGTGCCTGGGCCCGCCCACACCCGGGTGGTCGCCCGCGGAGCCGACGTGCATTGACATTGACGAGTGCGACGCGACGAGCCCATATTTCGTCGACTGCGCGTCGCTCTACGGCCCCGGCTCGCGGTGCATCAACACGTACGGCTCTTTCGTGTGCACGCCCTTTGCCGTTTTGTCACCGGCGCTGGAGGTTGTCATCACGGAGCAGCAGCGCGCGTCGAACCTGCTGAACCCGGAGCTATACCCGCTGCCCGCGGTGCTCGACTCGACGGGCCTCGTTGTCCTCCCGTCGGACGCGTCGGGCAGCCAGATCGTCCGCTTCGCCGTATCCCGTGGCGCGAACTTGGCGGACCCCTTTGTCTCTGGCGCGATGTTTTCGAACCCAACCGCGTCGGAACCCGGCTTACTAGACTACTCATGCCGCAGCGTTGACGTGGTGCCCCACACGCTCAGCGGGACGGGAAGCTATGGCCAGATGCTGAGCGTGTCGTGCGTAATCCCGCCCGGCCAAGGCATGGACCTGTACCTGCGCCTGCAGTACTGCTATCGGCCGAGTGTGGATGCCGCCGACGTGGACTGTACGCGGTGGAACTGGAACTGGGATGGCGTGGAGTACGACAGTCCCGAGAGGTCGATCAACTCGCAATACCGACTGCGGTATCCGGCGCCGACGTTTGTGCCTTCGTCGCTATTTTCCGTGACGTACGACTCTGGCCGCACAAACGACTACGTGATGCCGAGCGTGATGGGCGAGCTCGTTGGTTTTGACATTATGAACCTCTACTTTGACCGGCCGATGCTAATGGAGATGCATATGGGCGAGGCCGCGACGATCGACGACTACCCATACGACTGCACGGTGGACATTGAACGGTCGCTCAACATTTCGTCGGCGCTCCGCACGCTGGTCTGCCGTGTGCCGGACCAGGTCAACAAGGCAAACCTGCGTTTTAAGCTGTCGCTTGCCGGGCACTTGGCCTACTCGACGGACCAGCTCTCGTACCCGCAGATCCCGCGCGTCGACACTGTTGTCGGCTGCGCGACCACGCAGGCAGCGTCCGACGACGCTTCTGTGCCTCCGACGATTGTTGGCTGCTCAACCGAAGGATCCGACGTTTTGCACGTGCGCGGCAACGCCTTTATTGAGCCTCTGACGGCATTTGTGCACGGCCGGCAGTGCATCATTGACAAATCGGCGGGCATGTACGTAGACTCGACCGAGTTCTACTGCCGCGTGCCTGTCGGCACGGGCGCGGACCTCGCGTTTATTGTCAAGGCCAGCACGCAGAGCGTCCAAGTCACTTCGATGTTGACCTACGCGGCGCCGGTGATTGAGGAGATCAGTGGCTGTTCGGCGTCGTCTTCGAGCTCTATCATCGACTGCTCGCGTCTGGGCGGCAACATGCTACTCATCCGTGGTCGAAACTTTGGCGTTGAGGGCGCGACGGTGACGGTGGGCGGTATCCCGTGCACGTTTGTGATCCACGATCTGAACCAGCCGCACCGCGCGGTGCGGTGCCAGCTGCCTGCAGGCACAACCTCGCGCGAGCGCGTCGTAATCACGCAGCGGTACGGTGCGTCGTCCTCAGGGGACTTTTTTGTATCGTACGTGCAGTGCGGGCAGGGCACGTTCCAGCAGGGCTACTTGTGCCAGCGTTGCGTGGCCGGTGAGTACAACAACCGGACCGGCACGCAGGTCCAGTGTCTGCAGTGTGCGCCCGGCACGCACTCGCCGAACCAGGGCAGCACGGCGTGCCTCGCGTGCCCGCCGGGCACGTACTCGCCGCTCGGGTCGGCCAAGTGTCTGTCGTGCCCGCGCGGTACATTTTCTTCTGTGGCCTCGGACCGGTGCGTGCAGTGCGTGCCGGGCACCTACGCCTCGCAAGAGGGTAGCACGTCCTGCGCCAAGTGCGGCACCAACGCGGAGCAGACGGTGGACTACGCCTACTGCCAGTGCCGGTCCGGCTACTACCTCTCGCTCAAGGGCGAGTGCGAGCCGTGCATGATCGGCGGTAATTGCGTGACGCCTGGCACGACGGTCTACACAGTTGTGTCGCTCGACTCGTACTCACCATCGGCCATCCAGAGCAGCGTCGAGCACGCCGTGCGGGTGACGATGTCGGTCCGGTCTCCAGCCGTAACGACGGCGCAGCAGGCGGCGGTGCGGTCGCTCGTCACCAAGGTTCTCTTTGACTCGGGCCTGCTTCCGCAGGAGCGTGTCATTGTGTCGTCGATTGTCTCGGCAGTGCTTCCGCCGGACAGTTTCAGCGGCGCCAAGGTTGAGCTTTTGATCACGCCTGCCTTTTCCTCCAACGGTCTCCTCGAGCCTTCTTCCAGTAGCTCCTCTACGACCACAGCATCGTCTCTCGCCTCGTCGTCGCTCGTCTCGTCGTCGCACGAGAAAAAGGACACCATCACTCGTGATGTGCCGGCGCCGCTGATGACTATGTTGTCGACGCATTGGGTGGCGCGCGACGTGCCAGTGTCGAGCGACATTGCGTCGCTACTCGACATTTTGATGTCGCTGTTCGAGCGGTCCGACGGAACCGTTGCGCCGGCCCCGGACACCACTAACGGCTCCCCGACGGCTCCTGTCGGAGATTCCGCCGCCGAAGGAGTGTTTGGTGACGCCTACTCAGGCCCGCCAGCGCTGGACACGGACTTTTCGCGGCGCCCCGTGTCGTCGTTCCAAGAGTGTTACCACTCGGCCTGCATCAGCGGCAACCAGTGCCGCACCGGCCACACGGGCAACATGTGCACGGTGTGTGAAGCCGGCTACGGCCGCAAGTCGACGTTTACCTGCGAAAAGTGCCGCAGCCCCGTGGCGCGGTCTTTTTACCTCACGGGGTCGATCCTGGCGGCGATTCTCATCTGCTTTGTGCTCGCGTACAAGCAGATTGTCGACGGCCGCAAATCGACGAACGAGCTCCCGGCGCCGGCGGTGCCGTTGTTGTTCAAGATTGGCGTGTCAGGGATCCAGGTCTTTGCGATTGCGTCGCGCTACGACGTTTACTGGCCTGGTATTCTGGGCCCGTTCTTTAGCGCGATGGACGTCATTGGCGGCCTCGGCACGACCATCTCGACGCTCGACTGTTTTCTTTCGGCCAGCTCGTCGATCCGGCCGATTTGGGTGACGTCGATTGCGATTATGCTGCTGCCGCTGATGGGCATCCTGCTCCCGCTCGCCGTGCTGCTGCCGAGCTACCTCTACAACCGGCGCTCGTACAAGGAGCAGGTGCGCCTGGCACTTAAGGACCAGCGCCGGCATCTCGTACTGATGGCGGAAGAGTACCTCGAGTACACGCAGACGATCCGGCGCCGCGCGGCCGCCGAGGCGGCGATCAAGGCGGCGCTAGAGGTGGACGTCCCTGACGCCGACAAGGGCCACGTGAAGCCAATCTGGGACCACATCGACGAGACTGCGGAGCTCGGCGTGGCGGGCCCGAATGCGGCGCAGCGCGCAGCAATGGCGACGCTTCGTGAGACCGCGACGCTTTCATCCGGCCAGCGTGTCTTCCGCGACATTAATATTCACGAGCGCGAGACACGCCGCGTGCGCCTGCACCTCGACTCGGACGGCGATGACGACGGGCAGGACACTTCTGCAGCTGCCGGCCGCCCAGCTACCACTGAGGGCCCGCTGGCGCCCCCGTCCGTACCCCCGCAGTCTGGTGCGCCTGCTGGCAAGCCCCGCAGCGGCAAGGTTAAGATAGTCCGTCGCAAGATTGCGGCTTCTCAGTTGCCCGCTAAGGCGGATGCTGATTGGGCCGCCCCGACTGATGGCCCGAGCGTCAGCCGTACAACCTCTTCGGCAAAGCCAACTGCCTCGTCTGCGCCTGCGGTCGAGATGCAGAACCTGGTGACGATGCCGGTGCTTGTCGAGGCTGCCCAGGAGCATGAGGATGACCTATTCCTCCGCGACGAAGACTTGCCTGCCATTGTCGTACCCGAGGTTGCCAATGCCCACGCCCACGCGGCGGCGATCGAGCGCAGCTCGGCCCCGGAGCGCCGCAAGGCCGACCCCACGGCCAAGTACCGCGCGATGCAGGCAAAGCTCGAGGCTGACGCCGCGGCGTCCGCTGCCGCTGCTGCCGCGCTCCGCGCTGGTCTGAGCGGTGCGGCGCAGTCGCCCTTTGTGATGCCAACTCGTGCCGGTGTCGGTGCCTCATCCTCGCTCGCGGCGGTGGAGGGGCGCGAGAGCGGCTCAACGTTTGCGTTCCGCGACGGCGACCTGCAGCTGACCGACCCGGCCGCAGATTCCTCTGGCGTTCCTGGTGCGCTGCAAAAGTCGTCGGAGCGCGAAGACATCAACCACGATGCGTACAACGACGTCTATGTCGACGAGGAAGGCCATCGCTTTGATCTTCGCGACGAGTATGCGTACGACCTCCGTCACAGCAAGACCGAGGACGACGCCGAAGACGACGACTTTGATGTGTCGCACCTCCGCGCAGCCGGCTACGACGACACGGAGAAGGTGCACAACCAGCTGACGGCGATGATGATGGATGTGGGGACCGCCGAGGCGGCCGCGGACCAGATCGCGCTGTCACAATCGGAGTTTGCTAACCTCCTCACCCGGTACCTGCCGTTCCGCAAGCAGGCGGCCGACGCTGCTGCCGCCGTCGCGACTACTGCGCTCACGTCTGCAGGCGACGCCGCGGCGGTCTCAGTCCAGAAGGCGGCCTCAAAGCCGCTGATGGACGATGTGGGCTCCGAGGCTGTAGATGCCGACGACGCGCGCAACATCGATTACCTTGTCAACGCGGAGTTTGGACTGCTGTATGAGTCGGAGCTCTATCGCGCGCGCGCCGTGCGCAAGGAGCGCGCCATCGCGCGGCTTCGCACGCGCAGCAAGCGCGAGTGGTACGCCAGGACCTATGGCCCCGTGGCGAGCAAGAAGATGATCGAGGAGCTTGACGCGAAGCAGAATGGCGATCGGCCGTCGGCGGCGGAGCTCCGCCACCGCGTCGACGTAACAGAGTCGCGCTTCCTCTTTGCGCCCGCGGAGCTGATTGGCTTTATCGTGACGTCCATCACCGTGGTGATGTTCGTGATCCACCCTAACATCGCCAAACAGTTTCTCACGCTTGTCTCGTGCACGGAGATTGGCGGCACCGACTGGGAGGGCGCGTCCTACTTCCTCGGCGACATGACCATCCGGTGCTGGAGCCGCGACCACCTGCTCTTCTTCTTACTTCTCGGCCTGCCGATGGGTCTCATCTGGGTCGTCGGGCTCCCCGTGTTTGCGTCGTGGTATCTCTACCGCAACCGGAACCTGATCCAGATGCACCACTCGGGCGTGTCGTCGGTGATGCGCAAGCAGAAGATGGCGTTCGAGTCCCGCATGGCCTTCCTCTACCGCGGCTACCGTGTTACGCGCTACTACTGGTTCCTCCTCGAGCTGTTCCGCAAGGTCGCGCTCGTCGCCATCCCCATATTCTTCCCTGGCCAGCTCCACACACAGCTCATCCTCGCAGCGCTCGTTGTCTTCCTCTTTATCGCGGCGCAGGTCTGGGCGCGCCCGTTTGAGAACAAGGTCACCGAGTTTGTCGAGTACTTTTCTCTCTTCTCGTCGTTCATGATCTTCTTCCTCGCAAACTTCCTCTTCATCGACTCTGTCAAGCAGACTGTCAAGGACACTGTCAAGTGGTTCATCGTTCTCATTCTCATCTTCTTCCTCGCGTCGTTGCTCGTTGCCTTTATCTTGCTCGCCCGCGAGGAGCTCGAGCTTGGTCCGCTGCGCGTGCGCATTTACAATGCCCACGTCGCGGGCGACGACGTCCAGGCGATCATTCGTCAGTGGCGCATTGCACGTCTCAAGCGCAAGATGCAAAGGTCTGGCGAGGCCGAGCTCAAGTCGCAGGCCCGCCAGGAGCAGCGCGCACGCCGCGCCGCGTCGGACATGAGCAACGGCTCCGAGCTCGCTGTACGCAACGTCATTGTCAACGAGGACGCCGACAAGCGGTCCAACTTTGCTCTCATGTTTGGAGAGCTCAACAAGGTCCAGGCTGAGAACGGTCTGCTGGCTGGACATGCCAACATGTCGCTTGATGCGAAGGAAGTCGAAAAGGCCACGGCTGTCGCTGCGTACTCGCACACCGTGGCCAACATGGTAAACTCTGGCGTCGACATTGGCAACGACGGCACGACCGACCTATTGGCAACGACACGTGCCATGGCTGGTAAGGACCGCGGGTACGAGGTCAATCTTGAGGCGGAGTCAGACGAAGATCGCGCTCGCACGTTTCCCCACTTTGACATCGATGACGACCATGTCGGACAGCGACGCACTCATTCTTTGGCCAAACTTTGATGGAGGGTCATGGCGTTCGTGACCATCCAGGTTAACTGCAAGAGTTTTATCTTCTTCTCTTCTCTTTTTCATTCCTGTGTGTGCGTTTTTTTTTTCCTTCTTTCCGCGTGCCTCATGATGCACGTGTCGAAGACCCCCCATTTACCTCTAAGCCAACGAGTCTTATTTTTGTTTGTTTTCGTTTCTGGCTTTACTCGTGTAGTGTTGCTGTATACGCACGTTCACGCCGTCTAGTTCGACGACTGTGCACATGCACCAAGCAGGTACTGTCGTAAGCCTGAACCTCCTATCGCAGGAGAGGACGTTTTTATGCACCACCAGCTTGTTTTTTTTCGTTTTTCATTGGCCTCCGTGTCGGGTTTCGTCCCAGTTACACTGAAAATTGAGGGCATATGTTTCTTTTTTTCCCATATCGTATTGCTGTGACCATTACGTCTTATACATTTCACGATACTCTCACGCTTTGGGTTGGCGGCAGCGGCGGCGCTTCTGGCCGCGACGTGTTCTCGTCAGATTGTGGTTCCAATTCGTCTGAAGCCGCGTCATCGAGTGCAGACGAAGGCATCTCGCCCGCTGCCGCACGCTGCCGCCCGCTGCCAGCTGTGTCTGCGCCAGCCGCCGCTGCCGCGGCGCTGGCTGCAGCTGTGCTCGTCGGCCCTGCGCCTGATCCTCGCGCGCTCGATGGCCCTGTGTCTGGTGCCCATGCGCCAGGTGCCCTACTCAACGGTCAACACGCTGCTGCAGCAAACGCTTCCTGCAAGCTCGCCAAGACCGCCCCTGACGAGCGCAAGACGCGCGCCTCACTTCCAAGTGAGGTCCATTAGACCATCTGTAATGTTTTTTGCCGCCGGTGGTCCAACCACAAAATTCCTGACCACACTGGGGTCAGTGAGCACACCAGTGTCCGGGTCCGCAGGCTCAACGAGCGCATCTTGCGGCGGTTCGAGCTATCCAAGTACTGTGGGCCGGAGCCCAAGCAAGACAGGGGCACCCACTGGGCCATCATGCGTCAGGAGCTGATCGAAAACTACCGCCTCAAGCTCAAAGAGCTCTGGTTCGTGGCGCATCTAGCCTCGGGAAAACGAGAGCACGGGCTGCTGTTGACAAGCCTCTCGAGGACCGCTTTGTACTTGCACTGAGAAAAGGTCTCAAAATGGCCGAAATCGGCAAGTACGGTGGCTGGCAACAGCGTAGCCATAGCTCTTACCGATCTGCTTGAGGCGGCATCAAGGAAAAGCTGGACCTCCGCATGAGTGAGGACAATAACCTTGATAAACCGTTCATGACGGCCTGGGACTTTAACGATTCTTTTCCGGGTCATGAGCCGGTATCACAGTAGATCAGCAAATGAAAGCCAGCGTTTGGATGAAATGGAGACGTGGGTGTGATGAAGTTAATCTCTGAGGTGCATAGGAGCCGCACGTGGACGTCGTCGCCTCAACAGACGCCGCAGAAGCAGTCCGCAGACGCGCGGTGCGGCGGCTGCAGGACGCAGACTGCGCGGCGCGCGCAACCAATAGGGGCAGCAGCAGCAGCAGTAGCAGCAGCGGCACACTACGATTTATCACGAGCTGCATCAACGCCAGAGGGCAGGCGCGCGTGTGCGAGGCTTAAAAGCACTGTAGTGAAGGGACCGCCGCCACAGGGACGCGGCGTGAGCCATCTGTAGGCACGTGTCGGGAAGCTGGCGTAGGCGCCGCCGCAGCCGCAGCCGCGAGCGGAGGCGCCTCAATGATGCAGTGCGCCGTCGGCAGCGCGCCACCTGCCACCGCTGCCGCTGCCGCCGTCACAGCCGCCGATATCGGGCCCGCGTGTGTGACCGCAACTGCCTTAGCAGTGTTAATACGTTTATTTGCCACGGTGCCAGCACGCGTGCAGAGTCGTTGTAAAAGAAAACTGCCGACAGCACAGCGCTAACCGCACGAGGCGCGACATCAGAGCTCGACTACGAGGTCACCGCGCTGCTGCCGCCACCGCCACCGCTCCTGACGCCGCCGTAGCTACCACCGCCGCTACCACAACAACAGGAGCAGCAGCAGCAGCAGCAGTCGCCTTCATCAGCTCTGGGACTGCCTTCTCAGTTGCATTGGCAACCATCGCTTGGGCATTGGAAGCCTGCTTCCCAGCCCTCTGTTCAAGAGCCGCCGGCCCACGCTTCAGCCAGGCGAGAAGTATGCGCGCCATAAGCGACACGTACAGAAAATTGGATGCCGTTCACACCGCAGTGCTTTTCGAGCGAAACCGCAACAATCACGACCAGCATGTCGTCCGTCATGTGCCGTACAGGCGTGCAGAACGTCGATCTGGCAGAGGCGGCGCTCGGCGAAGCTGAAGATACCCCATCGAGCCGAGCTCAGAGCTATAGCGGAAAAGGTAGCGCAGCTCGAGGCTCAGCTTCCTGCGGGCCGCAGCAACGCCCTCGACATGGTGGACCGCGCGTTATCCATGACGAGGATTGAGCCGCGCGACCAGTGGGCGCCCTGATTCTCGAGAAAGTCGACATTACCTGGGGATAGTTCTGTAGTAACAGGCGACGCACATACCGCAAAGCAACAACAACGCATGAGAGCGATGAAATTCGTCTAAAACCTTTTAAAATACAAGGCAAG